>Ga0306922_10001887_pt1 | contig 19232 bp, 16 predicted proteins | sample sta12Cox44000082_FD_203758 | JGI IMG/M metagenome (GOLD analysis project Ga0306922, IMG submission 203758) | Lab enrichment of tropical soil microbial communities from Luquillo Experimental Forest, Puerto Rico - statoxic.12C.oxic.44.000.082 (v2)... | ecosystem: Environmental > Terrestrial >... | reverse complement strand
CGAAACGCTGATCGCTTCAGCCGGGGGAGGCGAAGTGGCCGCTTACCGCATGCGCGCCTCCCAGGTACTGCCGGGCCAGCTGGCCTCCATCATCTACACCTCGGGAACCACCGGCGAGCCCAAAGGGGTCATGCTGACGCATAACAATTTCTGCTCCAACGTCACCGACGTCGGCAGCGATTTCTCATTGAGCACCGGCGAGGACGTGGCCATCTCGTTTCTCCCGCTGGCCCATGTCTATGGGCGCACCCTCGACTATCTGTACCTTTTTCACGGTGTGCCCATCGCTTATGTCGAAGCGGTCGAAAATGTGGCGCAAGCGCTGCTCGATATCCGCCCTACCGTGATGGCTGCGGTCCCGCGGGTCTTTGAGAAAATCTTCGCGCGATTGATGGAGCAGGGGAGCGCCGCCCCTGGCCTGAAGAAGAAGATCTTTGACTGGGCTATCGGTGTTGCCGAGCGAGCTGCGCCCTGGAAGTCCGGTGAATGGCGGGCCGGGCTGCTCCTCAAAATGCAGTGGAAGCTGGCCGACAAGCTGGTCTACGCCAAGATCCGCCAGGGCACCGGCGGCCGCCTGCGCATCGTCTGTTCCGGGGGCGCGCCGCTTTCGCGCGCTCTCTGCGAGTTCTTCTGGAGCGTGGGCATCCCCATTTATCAGGGCTACGGACTCACCGAAACCTCGCCCATTGTCTCCAACAATTTTCCCAACAATCGCCCCGGCAGCTCCGGCCAGCCCATTCCGCACTGTCAAGTGAAGGCAGCCGACGACGGCGAAATCCTGGTGCGCGGCCCCATGGTGATGCAGGGCTATTACAAGTCGCCCGAGGCGACCCGCGAAGTCATCGACGAAGAAGGCTGGTTCCATACCGGCGACATCGGTTATCTGGACAAAGACAACTATCTTTTCGTCACCGACCGCAAGAAAGACCTGCTGAAAACCTCGGCTGGGAAATACATCGCCCCGCAGCCCATCGAGAATGCGTTGAAGGACAGCCCGTACATTGTCAACGCCATGGTGGTGGGTGACCGGCGAAAGTTTGTGGTAGCCCTGGTCGTCCCCAACAGCAAAACGGTATCCGCTAAAGCCGCCGAGCAAGGCATCACCATCACTACGGCCGAACAGGTGGCCTCGCATCCCTTCACGCGAACGCTGATTCATGCCGAGATTCAGCGCCTCACCACGCATCTTGCGCAGTTTGAAACCATCAAGCGCTTCGCGCTGCTTCCCGGCGACTTCACTTTCGACAACGGGGCGCTCACTTTCACCATGAAGCTGAAGCGCCGCGTGGTCGAGGAGCAGTATCACCGGATCATCGAATCGCTCTATGCCGACGTGGCCGAGCCGCGCCCGGTCATACAGGAGAACTGAAGCTGCGCGGCGCCCGCAGGGAAGCCTCCGGGCCGCCCGGGTTTCCTACCGCGCGCGGCGTCGGCGATTTGTCTAGGCAAGGCACGCCGTTCTACAATTTCCGAGAGGATCTGCCATGCCAGACCAGCTGGTGATCGCCGGGCGCGCCTTTTCCTCGCGCCTGATTGTCGGCACGGGAAAGTACCGCAGTTTTCAGGAGATGGCCCGCGCGCACACCGCCTCCGGCGCGGATATCGTTACGGTAGCGGTGCGCCGCGTGAACCTCACCGATCGAAGCAAGGAATCGCTGCTTGATTTTATTCCGCGCGGCAAAATATTCATTCTCCCCAATACCGCCGGTTGCTACACCGCCGAGGAAGCCGTGCGCACGGCGCGGCTGGCGCAGGAAGTCGGCTTGTCGAACTGGGTCAAGCTAGAAGTGATTGGCGACCAGCAGACGCTCTATCCCGATACCCAGCAGCTCATCGAAGCGACGAAAGTCCTGGTCAAAGAAGGCTTCGTGGTGCTGCCTTACACCAACGACGATTTGATTGCCGCGCGCAAGCTGATCGATGCGGGAGCCGCGGCGGTGATGCCGCTGGCTGCTCCGATCGGCTCCGGTCTCGGGGTGCAGAATCCGGCCGCGTTGCGGATTTTGCGCGAACGCATCGTCGAAGTCCCCTTGATTGTGGATGCCGGAGTCGGCACGGCTTCCGATGCCGCAGTGGCCATGGAACTCGGCGCCGACGGAGTGCTGATGAACACGGCCATCGCCGAAGCCCAGGACTCGGAACTCATGGCCGAAGCCATGCGCGATGCCACCATTGCCGGCCGCAAGGCCTTTGTCGCCGGGCGCATGCAGAAAAAACTCTACGCTTCCGCCTCTTCTCCGCTTGCCGGCGTCGTGCGCTGAGGTGCTTTAGAAGCGGGCCGGTGTCGCCGGGCGAACCTCAACCCTGGGCTGCTGCAGTTTTCTTGGCCTCTGCCGAGTCGTAGCTTTCACCGTAGATCGCCGGGACTTTGCTGCCCATGGGTCTGAGGTAAGTGGATAGCTGGCCGCGGTGGTGGACCGAATGGACCAGGCAAAGCTGCAGGAAAAAATAGGCAGGACGCTCGAACTTGCCGCGGAAGTCCGCCGCCCGAATCAGCTGCTCGCCGGAAAGTCTGGACACCGCATCGACATTGCGGAGGAAGTTGCTTTCATACCACGCTGCAATCTCGAGGGGAGTGGTCAATTCCTGCGGCAGCAGCGGCGAGTTGCTGTTGAAGGTTCCGGTGATCACAAATTCAAGGAAACGGTTCTCGGCGATGGCGATATGGCGGACAAGTTCGTTAGCGGTTTTGGCAAAGGGGTCGGGACTGTAATCCAGGTTGGCGCTGGGGACAGCGGCCAGCACCGCTTTGGTGGTGCGGCTTTCGCTTTTGAGGATGCCGAGCAGGACGCCGTGCACCAGGACATGAGCTTGTTCGGCGGTGAGTTCACCCACGGGGATGCTCCTTTTCTAGAAATCTTGCTTCCGCGTCCGTACGGCGGGATTCATGGCCGTTCTCCGGAGCGAAGAACCAGGCAGCTCGCGATCATGTCGTGTAGTGCCTGCCTCTTCTCGGTAAAGCCGGCCATGACGTAGCCGATCCAAAGCGGAATCAGGTTGCTGATGAGTTTCGCGAAGTAGCGTCCCGAGGCGCGGCCGAAGGAAACGCGGTTGCCCTCGAGATCGGTGACCATAAGGTTCAAGACTTTCTTGCCGGGCGTCGCTTGCCATTCCGAACTTTCGCAATAGGCGTAATAGAGCCAGCCGCCAACTACCGCGATCAAAATGAAAATCCACAGCGAGGAGACGAACGCGAAGAGCATCGCCGGATCTGGCTCCCGGTCGGGATGGAAGCCGCGTAAGCCGGCGCCAATGCCGGTCATCAATACCAGAGGAATGAACAGGGCGCCGAAAACGATGCTGGTCAGCGCGGAATCGATGAGCCAGGCGACCAAGCGGAGCCAGAACCCGGCATAGGCGCGCGTCGGGGCGGGGAGCCAGTGGGGAGAGACTGCGGTTGGCGGGGCCGGGGCCAAAGGCCCGCTGCTGGCGGCCGTAGATAGTGCTCCCGAGCCGGGCGCCGCAGCCACCCCTGCCGGTACCGGCGTTCCGCAGTTCTGGCAAAAGGCGGTACCCGCGGGGAGAAGGTTGCCGCATTTCGAGCAATACATTGATGCTCCTCGACCGTAAGCCCGTGAAGGTTCGGGAGGCATGGTAACGCAAGTCGGGCGGGGGCGGTAGCGTCGAATCCCCCCGGGCCGCCGGACCAGCCAGGTTCACTCTCAATGCCGCGCGGCGCGGCGGCCGGATGTGTCCATTTGGTTATTTCCATTCTTTTCCGGCCGTGCCCTGTAGCTATGGACAGCCTCTCCGAGGCCAAGCCAACATCAACAAGACTAACCTTAACGGGGTCGACCGGCACAGTTTCGCAGTCAGCCCCGAATCGAAAGCCAGGGGGCGTCATTGCGCTACACACGGGGTCTGGTTTCGTTCTCTTTGCTGCTGATGGCCGGCCACCCTTTAGCCGCCGAAGAGATCTCTTTGAAGGACGGCACCAAGATTGTCGGTCGCATGACCGGTGTCACGGCCGACACGATTGAAGTCGAGACTTCCTACGGGAAGGTCCAACTGAAGCGCAGTGATGTTGTGACCATCAACTTCCCGGATCATGGCACGGCCAATGCGCGTCCGAGCGACCCGGCCGCCGCTTCGGGAGAGGCGGCCAAGATCGACGAAGCCCTCGACGGCGCACAGTATGTAAACCGCACCGGACAGTTCGCGCTAACTCTTCCTCCGGACTGGATGATGGCCACCGACCTCCGCCGCGCGCCCGAGACCCTCGCAGCGCTCACCTCGCGGGACAAACTGCGCTACTTGGTGGTCATGCGGGAGGAATATCCGGGCTCGCTTGAAAGCTACAAAGAGCTGACCCTGATCAACGCCCAGAAAGGCTTGGGAAATTTCGAAGAGCTTGCCCAATCGTCCGTGACCATCGATGGCAAATCCGCGTTGCTGGTCTACTATCGCGGTACCCTTCCCACCAGCTCGCATCTCCCGGTCGAATTTGTCTCCGCCATCATCGTATCCGGGAAAACATTCACCCGGGTGAGCGCCTGGTGTGTCGAACCTCTGTTCCACGACATGCAACCGGCCTTCGAACGGATCATGAGCTCCTACCACTCGACGACAGTGCAGGCAACGGCGAGCGCAGCCAAACGTTGAGGGCGGTTTTCTCCGTCGGTAGTGTGCCAGCGCTTGGTCGCTCCGGCCGACGGTCCGCTTTCTCTCCGCAGCCCTCAGCTGGCCTTTGCGCCTGGGGTCCCATGCGACCCGCTGGTCAGGCAGGCAACCCGCCTACAACCCGGGGGCGATTACCAAGTTGCGCAGCAGGCGGGCTTTGCGGCTGAAATAAAGTGAGTTGAGGGCTTTCCACGGCAGGATCAGGAAATAGAGGATGGCGGAATAGAGCGCCCAGGAGGCAGGGAGAAGCAAGGCGGCAAGGCAGGCGACCAGGCCGATGGCGGCCATACCGAGCGCATTGACGATGGACGAGACGGTGAGCAAGCGCTCGAGGCCGTTGAGTTCGAGCAGCTGCCGGTGCCGCCAGGCGTTCCAGTAGAGGGCGGCGATCAGAAAAAAAACCGCGGTGAAACCCAGGGCATAGAGGACCAGCATGCCGTTGATCTGTACGGCGGCGGCGAAGCGCGGAGAAAGATCGCTGCGTACGAGCCAGGTGAAAAGCGTGGTGTAAAGGAACTTCAGCGGATAGACGCAAAACAGCACCAAGCCGAGGAGCGCGGCGTTCAGCGCCACAGTCAGGCGGTCATTCAGCCCGTAGCGCCGGAAAAAGACGTAGTGAGAGAACCAGACGTTGATGAGCATCAGGAAACAGACGGCCGAGGTGATGAAGGCAGGAGTCGGAGAGCGCAGCTGGGTGAAGTTGCGGGGAATGGCGAGCGAGACGACCAGCAGAACCAGAGCGATGCCGAGGACCACGTCACTGAAGACGTCGAGGCGCGAGATGGCCGCGCCGCGCATGCGGAAGCCTTCGTCGAGAGGTGCGGGGTGCGGGGGTCGCAACATATTGCTCGCAGAGCGAAGGTCAGTTAAAGCCGTGCGCGCGTGCCAGATCGCGTCTGCCGACCCGGGTCAAGGGACGAGTACGGAGCCGGGGCGCGGCTTGGCCACGGCCGGGGCGTCCACGTTCAAAACCGAGGTCACAAAGTCGCTGAGCGTCATGCCAAGATGGCCGACCACGCGCTGCTTGAGGGTAGTGTAGTCCTGCGTGCCGCTGAAGATGTCGGCCATCAACTGGCGGAAGATGGAGCTGCGGCGGAGGAACTGCACCATGCGGGTGGTGACGGCGGTGCCGAGAAACGTGCCGCGATAGAAGCGGCGAACGATGCGCGCCGCGAATTCGAGCTCGCAGGAGAACGCGGCACGGACCCAGTCGGTGTACATCTGCGGATTGCCTTCGGCGATGGCTTTGCCGAGAAGTTCGCCGGAGCGCATGGCGTAGAAAAGGCCTTCGCCGGTCAGGGGATCGACGAACGCGGCGGCGTCGCCGACCAGGGCCCAATTCTTGCCGACCACGGTGCGCTGCGAAAGCGTAGGGACCTGGGGCGAGGGCAGGACGTGGCTGTAGAAGCGCGCCTGGTCGAGCGAGAAATCCTGTTTGGCAAGGAAGCATTGCAGGTGCTGGCGGAGCTCGGTCTGGTTGTGCGAGGCCATGCTGCCGCAGATGCCGACCGATAAGTGATCGCAGCGCGGGAAGGACCAGATGTAGCCATCGAAATGCGGGAGGAACTTGATGACGATGGAGTCGGCGGCCTGGGGGATGAAGTAGCCCTGGGTGATTTCGAGCTCCTCCCGCCGCAGGGGGCGAGTTTCCGGGAAGAGCTGGTTGCGGGCCCCGGCGGCCAGGACCAGAAAGTCGGCGGTATGCCATACGCCTTCGACGCAATAGCGTGGTTTGTCGGAGGAGGTGTCCACCGAAACGATGCGAGAGCGATGGACCGAGCAGCCGGCTTCGCGGGCGCGATCGAGGAGCATGCCGTTAAGGACGGTGCGGGAGTAGATGACGATGGGATGCGGCATTTCGAGCTTGGCGCGCTGTTCGTTGCTGGCGATGAGCTCGATGGTGTGGATCAGTTTCTTCGGATAAGGATTGTCGAGAAGGAACGGGAACCGCTGAATCGCCTTGTGAGTGAGGCCGCCGCCGCAAGGCTTTTCCCAGGCCAGATGCTCGTCAAAGATTCCTACCGAGTGACCGTCGCGGGCAAGCTGTGCCCCGCACATGGAGCCAGAAGGACCGCCGCCGATGATCGCAATTTCCGCCATGAAGTTCTCTGAGACCTGACATCGCGGGGACAAACCCGCCGCTAGGGTCAACCTCTTTGGGACACAAAACCTAGGCGACCGGAAAAATCGCCAGGACGAAGGCAGTGAGGAGTATAGCACCGAAGATTGCGGCTGCGGCAGGGCTGCGTGTCCGGAAACGCACTAGGTCTGAAGCCAGCCGCTGCAGTACGGAAAAGCCGACAAAATAGGCGATGAGGAGGAACAGCAGGATTTCGCCGGAGTGCAGCAGGAGAATGCCGACGAGGATGGCTGCCCAGACAATGCCGCGCAGGGCGAAAGCCTTCGCGAGGCGCGCGATGCTCGGAGAGGAACGGGGCTCACCGAGTAAAAGCTCTTCGGCAAGATGCCAGGGGAGGAACGAGAGAAACAATGCCGGGAAGCGCAGCCAGCGGGTCGCGGAGGGCCAGGCTTCATAGAAAGTGAGTTCGAACCACGCCCCGAAGAGCAGCACCAGGACCAGTGCCGAGGCAGCTGCCGATAAGCTGGCAGAGGAGAAGAAGTCGCCGAGCGAGGGCAAGGATTTGCGGCGATAGACAAGCACGATCAGGCCCAGCAAAAAGAGATAGCTGGCCAGATAGTCACCTTGAAACAGATGCAGAAAGGAAAATGCCGGCAAGCGCGCAAGAAGCAAGGCGACTAGAGCCAGGCCGAGCCATGCCAGCGGGGAGGGCGGGACAGCGGCGGGAGGAGCATCGACTGCGGGGTGCATCTCTCGGAGGAAAGGAGGAGTAAGGATGGCCAGGCCGAGAATGCCGAGCAAGCAGCCGAGAGCGGGCATGTTGCGAGGGAGAGGCGAATAGGACTTGGTCGAAAGCAGTTCGGACGTCCAGGAGCGGATTGCGGCGAAGGTTCTAGCAGAAAACAGGACACTGACGTGGCTGGTGCCTGGAATCATTTCGTATTTGCCTGAAGGGTCGGCCGCCGCCGCGACCAGTTGCCTTGCCAGAGCTTTGATGGGGCCGGGTTCCCATTCGCCGGTGAGCACCAGGGAATGCGGCGGGAGTTTGGGGGCGTCATGGAAGGGGACCATTTCGGCCGAGAAACCGGGCGCGGTGTGCATGGGCGCGGGAGAGATGGCGATGACTCCGGCAACCCGGAACCTGGCGGCGACGCGGATGGCGATGGCCCCGCCGAGGGAATGGCCGGCAAGAATGGTACGCTCGGGCAGGATGGCGCGGCGCGCGGCGAGATCCTGTACGAAAGCCAGCGCGCAAGACTCACCGCGGTCGGCAGAAAACGGGCCGGGGGTTCTGCCATGCCCGGGGAGATCGGGAACAAAGACGCGAAGGTCCTGGCTGGCGAACCCCTGAGCGCTAAAGGCCATGACTTTCTTGTTGGCGGCGAGCCCATGGAAGAGGACGACGTAGCCAAGCGGAGTGCCGGAGCGCGGTTCGTAGAAGTCGGTGGCCATCCGGCAATCGCCTGCAGTGGACAGGACGGTGTGGGCTTCGTAAGTTTCGCGATGCGAAAGGAAAAAGCCGAGCGCGCAAAGCAGAACTCCCGCCAAAAACTGCAAAAGGTCGCGGAGCTTCATCGCGCTGTTTTCTGGGCTCGCTCGGGTGCGAACCGCCGCGCGCTGGCGCGAGGCCGCACCAGCCCAGAGGGGCCGGCAAGAAGCGCATGGTAAACTGAGGAGCCGAGGGGCGGAGCGAGCGACAGGGCTCGATAGGAGTCGGCTTGAGCGCCGGGATTCTGAGTCTGCACCAAGCGATTGTCCGGTTTGGGCGCGGGAAACGCAATGGGCGGCGGATTGTGTTTACCAATGGGTGCTTCGACCTGCTGCATCCGGGGCACATTTTGACGCTCGAGAGGGCTCGCAGTCTCGGCGATGCGCTGATTGTCGGCGTGAACAGCGACCGCAGCGTGCGCGAAATGAAGGGCGCGGGGAGGCCGCTTGTGCCCGAGCAAGAACGTGCCGAGGTGTTGAGTGCCCTCGAGTGCGTGGACGCGGTGGTGATTTTTGACCAAGCGACGCCGCGCGAGACGGTGGCCGCGCTGCTACCGGACGTTCTGGTGAAGGGCGGCGACTGGTCGAGCGACCGGATTATTGGGCGCGAGGAAGTGGAACGGGCGGGCGGAAAAGTCGTTTCCATTCCGGTGCTGGCGGGGCACTCTACTTCGGCAATGGTCGAAAAGATCAGAAAGCTCGGCGAATCCGGCGGCAGATGACGCTAGGAGGCGGCACGGAAATTCCATCGGCCGCTTCGCCGAAGATACGGAATGCTGGCGTTTGCCAGGAATTCGGAATGACGACGTCACAGCGCAAGTCATGCCCAGAAATCTAGCCACAAAGATGCAATGATCCTGCCGGTCGTACGCGAGCGACTTGAAGCATTGGTGCGCCAGCCCGCGCTCGACGGGGTGTTGTCTCGACTGCGCGGAGGGCAGAAGGCTGTAGGTTGCGCCGGGCTGACCGAACTGGCCAAGGCCATTGTGGTTGCGCACATTACGCACGAGCTGCGGCGGCCGGCGTTTCTGCTCGTTGAGTCGAACAAAAAAGCGGAAGCGATCGCGGAGACGCTGCGCTTCTGGTTCACCATTTTTCCGGGGGCGTCCGGAGGAGCGGCAGTGCTGCCGGCGTTTGACACGTTTCCCTGGGAGTCGCGCAGCCCGCACGCGGACATTTTGGAGCGCCGTGCGGCGACCCTGTACCGATTGGCGGCGGGCGAAGTGTCGGTGGTGATTGCCCCGGTGGCGGCGGCGTTGTGGCGGTATCGCGAGCCGAGCGAATATGCGGAGCTGACCCGGGTACTCGAAAAGGACGCGGACGTGCCCTTGCAAGATTTTCTCTCGCACCTAGGGGCAACCGGATATGCGCGGACCGAGATGGTGGAACTTCCGGGGCAGTTCGCGGTGCGCGGCGGAATCGTGGACATTTTCTCGCCGGAAGCCCCGCGGCCGGTGCGCCTCGAGTTGTTGGGAGACACGGTGGAGTCGGTGCGGGAGTTTGATCCGCGGACCCAGCGGTCGATCGCCCCGGTCAACCGGACGGTGGTGCTTCCGCTGACGGAATGGCAAGTGCCGCGCGGGGCGGGAGTGGAGGCGTGGCCGCTGCCAGCATACTGGGGGCCGGCCGGCGCGCTGGGCGTCAGGAGCTTGTTTGAGTTGTCGCCGAGCTCGCTCGAGCCGGTGATCTTCGTCGATGAACCGGAACCGGTGAGCGGCGCCGTCAGCAGTTTCCTCGGCGAAGCTACCGAGGCCTACGAAAAACAAGGCTCCGCGAATGCGCCGGATAGCGCCACATTTTTCTGGAGCGGGCCGGAGCTTACTTTGGCGCTCGAGCTGGCGACGCGAGTGGATCTGGCAGGGCTGCAGCTGAGCGGGGAAGCGGACACCTGGTTTCATCTGTCTTCGCGGCCCAGTACGCGGTTTCACGGCGACGTGGTGGCGTGTGTCGGCGATGTGAAGTCGCAGCTCGGGGAGGGCGGTACGGTTTTTCTGACTGCGGCGAGCACGGGCGAGCTCGAGCGCTTTGCCGACATCTGCCGGGAATACGAAGTGCCGTATGTGCTGGGGGAATCGGAAAGCGCTGCCGCGGGGTTCACGGCAGAGAGCGCCAGCGAATCGGCAGGACTGGTGCTGCTGCGTGCGCCGTTCGGCGCAGGAACGGCATTTCCCGATGCCCGGTTGACCATCTACGGGAACGCAGATCTGTTCGATGTGGCTCCCCAGGTCGAAAGGCCCACACGGAAGGTACGCACTTCGGGATTCTTCAGCGACTTCGCGGACTTGAAGCCCAGCGATTTTGTGGTGCACGTAGATCATGGCATCGGGCAGTTCGAGGGACTGCGGCAGATTGAGTCGGACGGGCGGCGCGGGGAGTTCATGCTGTTGCGGTACGCGGAAGAGGCCCGCTTGTACGTGCCCCTCGAACGCATGGACCTGGTGCAAAGCTACCGTGCCGTGGAAGGGGCGCCCCCGCCGCTAGACAAGTTGGGAGGAACGGGCTGGACCACGCGGAAGGCCCGCGTCCGCAAGTCGCTCGAGGACATGGCGGAACAGTTGCTGCAGCTTTATGCGGCGCGCAAAGCCGCGGCGGGCTTTTCCTTCTCTGCGGACGGAAACTGGCAGCGCGAGTTTGAAGACGCCTTCGAGTTCGAAGAAACTCCGGACCAGAATCTGGCAATTGCGGACATCAAGAAGGACCTGGAAAAGCCGGTGCCTATGGACCGCCTGCTTTGCGGCGACGTGGGCTACGGAAAGACGGAAGTAGCGATGCGCGCCGCGTTCAAAGTCGTCGCCGACGGCAAACAGGTGGCGGTGCTGGCGCCGACCACGGTGCTGGCGTTCCAGCACTATGAAACGTTCAAGAAGCGTTTTGCGCCGTTCCCGGCGAGGATTGAAATGCTTAGCCGGTTTCGTAGCGCCGCCGAGCAGCGGAAGGTTTTGGGAGAACTGGAGGCGGGCAAGGTGGACGTAGTGATCGGGACGCACCGCTTGCTGTCGAAAGACGTCGCCTTTCAGGATTTGGGGCTGCTGGTGGTCGACGAAGAGCAGCGGTTCGGTGTGGCGCACAAAGAGCGTCTGAAAGAGATGCGCAAGAATGTGGATGCCCTGTCCCTTTCCGCGACGCCGATCCCGCGCACCCTGCATATGTCGCTGGTGGGTTTGCGGGACATGTCCATCATCGAGACGCCGCCCCGCGACCGGCTGGCGATTCAGACCGTGGTTTCCTCCTTCAGCGAGGAGTTGGTGCGCAAAGCAATCGAGACGGAGCTGCAGCGTGACGGCCAGGTGTATTTCATTCATAACCGCGTGGAGTCGATTTACTCGCTGGCTTCACTGGTAAGCAAACTGGTGCCGAAGGCGCGCGTGGTGGTTGGTCACGGCCAGATGGGCGAAAAGGAACTCGAGAGAGTAATGCTGAAGTTCATCCGGGATGAAGCAGACGTCCTGGTGGCCACGACCATCGTCGAGAACGGGCTGGACATTCCCCGGGCCAACACCATCCTGATCAATCGCGCGGACCGCCTTGGACTTTCCGAGTTGTATCAGTTGCGTGGGCGCGTCGGGCGTTCCAATCAGCGCGCGTATGCCTACCTGCTGGTGCCGCCGCAAACGGTGCTCTCGGAGGTGGCCCGCAAGCGGCTCTCCGCGATGAAGGAGTTCAGCGAGCTGGGCGCGGGATTCCGCATCGCCGCGCTCGATTTGGAGCTGCGCGGGGCAGGGAACATGCTCGGGCGGCAGCAGCACGGCCACATCGAAGCGGTCGGATTCGACATATACACGCAGATGCTGGAGCGCGCGGTGTCGAAGCTGAAGGGCGAGGAGGCCGCTCCAGAGTTGCGAACCACGTTGAGCCTGGGCCTGGATGTGCGCATCCCGCAGGACTACATTCCGAGCGAGAACCTGCGCCTGCGGACGTACAAGAGGATCTCTTCCATCAAGACCGACGACGAGAAGTCCGACGTAGCCAAGGAGTTAGAAGATCGCTTCGGGGCGCTGCCCGGATCGGTGGGAAACCTTTTGGAATACGCTACGCTCAAATCCATCTGCGAAAGACTGCGGATCTCGGCCGTGGAGCGGCAGGGAAACCGGCTGGCGGTGCGGTTCCATCCAGAAACGACGCTGGACCCCGCTGCTCTGGTGAGCGTGGTGCGATCGCGCGACGGCATCCGGCTGGACCCTTCGGGTGTGCTGTGGATGGAAATCGAACGCGGGGAACCGGTGGCCGGGGCGCTTAGAAACGTATTGCTCGGGCTTCAAGGGGGAGGCTAAACTGAGACCAGAGAGGACATTGGATGCTTAAGAAAGCACTCGAAGGGACGTTGCTGGCAATGCTGACGGCCGCCCTGCCGCTGGCCGCCCAACAACCCAAGCCAGAGCCGCCTCCCCAGCAGCCGACGCTCGAGCAGCCGCAGACGGCTCCGGCCACGGAGGAGGCCAAGTCGCCCGCGAAACCCAAGCCGGCGCCGGTGAAAGCGAACCCCGAAAGCGCCAAGGTGGTGGAAGAGATCATTGCGCGCGTGAATAACGAGATCATTACCCGATCTGAGTACGACAAGGCGGTGGGGCAAACCGAAGAGGACGCCCGCCAAGACTGCAAAGGCAAGTGCACGCCGGAGCAGCTCGAATCGGAGATTCAGTCGCGAAAGAAAACGGCGTTACGCGACCTGATCGACCAATCGCTGCTGGCGCAGCGCGGCAAGGACCTCGGGATCAGCGTCGAGACCGACGTGGTGAAGCAGCTGGACCAGATCCGCATCCAAAACAACCTGAAGGACATGGATGAACTGGAAAAAGCGGTTTCCGCCCAGGGCATCAATTGGGAAGACTTCAAGAACAACATCCGAAACCACATCCTGACCCAGAAGGTGGTCAGCCAGGAAGTCGGCTCGCACATCAACATCAGTGAAAGCGACTCGCAAAAGTTTTACGACGACCACAAGTCCGAGTTTATCCGCCCGGAGCAGGTGGCCCTGCGCGAAATCATCGTCAGCACGGAAGGCAAGGCAGACGCCGAGCTCCCCGACCTGAAGAAAAAAGCGGAGACGGCTTTGAAGCGCGTGAAGGACGGCGAGGACTTCGGTGAAATAGCCAAGCGCTTCTCCGACGGCTCGACCAAGGATCAGGGCGGCTATATCGGGACGTTTAAGCGCGGCGAACTGGCCAAGCAGCTGGAAGACGTGGTCTTCAAGATGAAGCGCAACGAACTGACCGACGTAATCGAGACCCGCCAGGGCTACCTGATTTTCCAGGTCCTCGAACACTATGACGAAGGCCAGCAGTCGTTCGACAAGGTACAGGAAGAGATCAAAGAGCACTTGTACAACGAGAAGCTGGAGCCGGCAGTGCGCGAATATTTGAAGACGCTGCGCGAAGAGAGCTACGTGGTAATCAAGCCGGGATATGCCGAGCTGGCCGGCGGCGGCAACTCGGAGATTCAGGAAGTGAGCGCTACGCCCGAGACAACCAAGGCCAAGAAAGGGCGCAAGAAGTTCCTCCTGTTCGGCAAGCGCAAAGACACCGGCACAGGCAGCGGATCTGGCACGGCCTCCGGGCAATGAAAAAAACGTTCGTTTCGGACCTGGTCAGCGAGCAGACCGTCACTAGCTACTTTCTGGTGTCCGCGAAGGAGCTGCGCAACACCAGAGAAGGCAAACCCTATTTGCGTCTCGAGCTGTGCGACAGGAGCGGCACGGTCGAGGCGCGCATGTGGATCAAATTCGAGTTGGCCGCGCAGGAAGTGGTGCGCGACGACATCGTCAAGGTGGAAGCGCGGGTCGAGCTGTACCGCGACCGCCCGCAGCTGGCGCTCATGCAGATCCGCAAGGCGCGGCCTGAGGAGATCGACCTCTGCGACTATCTTCCGCATACCAAACAGGACGTGGATAAGCTGTATGCGGAACTGCTGGGTTATGCCGAATCCATCCGTAATCCATGGCTGCGGAGACTGACGCTGGCGATTTTGCAGGATCCCGCGGTCGCTCCGCGCTACCGTAAAGCGCCCGCTGCCAAGGTGATGCACCACGCCTATATCGGCGGGCTACTCGAGCATGTGGTGGGTCTGTGCGGTCTCGCCAGGCGGGTGGCCGAGCACTATCAACCCGAGCTCGACGTGGACTTGCTGCTGACCGCGGCGATGCTGCACGATGTCGGAAAGCTGGACGAACTTTGCTACCAGCGTGCCATTGCTTACACGACCGCGGGCCAGTTGCTCGGGCACATTGTGATGGAAGTCGAGACGGTTTCGCGCGCCATCGACAAAATCGAGGGATTTCCGGCGGAGCTGAAGACAGTGGTGCAGCATCTGCTGATCAGCCACCACGGGCAGTATGAGTTCGGCTCGCCGAAGCTGCCTATGATCCGTGAAGCGCTGGTGTTTCACTTCCTCGACGACTTGGATTCCAAGATGGCGGCGGCGCGCGCCGCGCTGGCGAGCGAATCGGGCGAGGAAGAATGGTCAGCCTACAGCGGCGCGTTGCAGCGCAAGTTCCTAAAGCTAGACCGCTACCTCGCGGGTGGCCGCACGGCGGGCGAGGGTTCCGAAGACCGGGGAGAAAACCGCAACGGTGGCCGCGCTCCGCTTAGCCTGAACGACGACCCGGCAACCATCAGCAGCAGTGCGAACGCCGCGACCGAAAAAGCCCGCCAGGACGGCTGAGCTGGGTTAGAGTGGAAGCAATGATACCCGAACAGTACAAGGTCAGGGACCTTATCATCCGTCCCGCCACCGTGCTCGCGCCGATGGCCGGCGTGACGGACACGCTGTTTCGCCGCGTGATCAGGGGTTTGGGGGGCTGCGGCTTGCTGATGACCGAGTTCACCAGCTCCGACGGCATCACGCGCAACGCAAAAAAGACCCTGCGCTATCTTTACTTTCAGCCGGACGAGCATCCCATTACGGCACAACTTTTCGGCGCGAACCCGGCAGTGATGGCGGAAGCTGCGAGGATGGTGGAGGATCACGGCTTCGATGCCGTGGACATCAACCTGGGCTGCCCGGCCAAGAAAGTGGTGAAATGCGGGGGATCCGGGTTGCTGCGCGATCTGGACCTGCTCGGCCAGATCTTGCGGGCGGTGCGGGCCGCGGTCGGGATTCCGCTGACCATCAAGTTGCGCGCCGGCTGGGACGACCGATCGATTGTGGCCGTGGAAGTTGCCAAGATGGCGGAATCTCTGGGCGTCGAGGCAGTCGCGGTTCACCCGCGCACGCGCTTGCAGGGGTACGCTGGCCGCGCCGATTGGAGAATCATCGCGGCGGTAAAGCAAGCGGTGAACATCCCGGTGATCGGCAACGGCGATGTTCAGACACCGGAAGATGCCTCGCGCATCGTCGCGGAAACCAACTGCGACGCGGTGATGATCGGCCGCGCCGCGGCCACCAATCCTTGGATCTTTTCGCAGATGGCGGACTTCCAGGCCGGTGGCAGCTACCGCCAGCCGAGCGACACCGACCGCCACCAGTTACTTTCTCGCTACTACCGGGAGATTCAGGCTGCGAACCAGCCCGATGCTATAGGCAAAATGAAGCAGTTCGCTTGCTGGTTCAGCCATGGCGTGGGCAACGGCAGCGAACTGCGACGAGCGGTTCACGCGGCACGGACCCCCAGCGAAGTGCTGGATGCGGTGGAACGATTTTTCGGGGAAGCCGCGGCCGCGCGGGCTGTCCCAAGCAGGACCTGGGAACAAGAGGAGCCGGCCGAAAATGGCAACGAGCACGCACCTCTCGAAACAGCGAACTGAACGGAGAATCTCCGTGCGCCTGCCGATGCAAGTGACCGGGCGCGACGCACGCGGCGTGGTTTTTACCGAAGAAACGTCTAGTGAAAACCTGTGCCGCGGCGGCGCGGCGTTCGTGACCCGGTTTGAGCTGGTGGTGGGTTGCGATCTGGACATCCGGATTCCGCTGTCACAGCCGTCTTGGAAGCGAGAAGACAACAATTTTGCGACGCGCGGACGGGTGGTTCATGTTTCCGCCGCAACCGGACCGGGCGAGCGGCTGGTTGGCGTTCAGTTCACGGGCCCGCGCTTCCAGCGGATGTTCCGGTCGGAATCCCCGGCGTAGCACAGGTGAGGCGAACCGGCTCGGAATTCCCGCGAAATGCCTAGGCTTCCGGTTCCCGCAAATCCAGATGAAGTGCTTGGTAGGCGGCGCGCTTGGTGAGTCCGCGTTCCTTGGCCGCGAGCTTTAGGGCCTCCTTGCGATCGAGCTTGGCTTGCCGGATGAGCTCGTCCACCCGCTCGGCAAGGCTTTGCGAAGTGTCGCGTTGCGCGGCGCGCTCTTCGGCCGGAAATGGCGCGATGAGCAGCGTGATTTCGCCGCGCGCCGGCTTTTCGGAGAGCGAGGCGGAGAGTTCGGAGAGCGAACCGCGGCGGAACTCTTCGTGGAGCTTGGTGACTTCGCGGGCCAGACAAGCGGGCCGGTCGCCAAGAATCTCGCGGGCGTCAGAAAGAGCTTCTTCGATGCGGTGCGGCGCTTCGTAGAGAATGACCGTGCGATCTTCGATGCGCAGACGCTCCAGTGCGCGGCGCCGCTCTCCGCTGCGAGCCGGAAGAAAACCGGCAAAAAGGAACTCCTCGTTGGGCAGACCCGAGGCGGAGAGCGCGGCGAGCAGTGCGGATGGGCCCGGAATCGGGACCACGGGCACGCGATGGCGCAGACAAAGGGTCACCAGCCGATAGCCGGGATCGCTTACCAGGGGCATACCCGCGTCGCTAACCAGCGCGATCCTGGCGCCGTCCTCCATGGCAACCACCAGTTCCGGGGCGCGGGTCATCTCATTATGTTCATGGTAGCTGACCAGCGACTTCCGGATGTTGTAGTGACTGAGCAGCTTCTGGGTATGGCGGGTATCCTCGCAGGCGATTTGATCCACTTCTTTGAGGATGCGCAGGGCGCGCAGAGTAATGTCCTCGAGATTGCCGATCGGAGTGGCGACCAGGTAGAGACAGCCGGCCCGGGATTCAGACTGCGGCTCCATGAGAGCAGTCTAGCACGCGTTTTGACGCCGCTGGCGCATGCTATACTGCTGCCTTCACGCGACATTTGGAGGGACGGCGGTGCCACTGTACGAGTATCAATGTGCGAAGTGCGGCAAAAGGACGGAGAAACTCGAACCTGTCTCCGGGCCGCACCTGAAAAAGTGCCCGCTCTGCGGCGGCAAAGTGGAACGGCTGCTGGCGGCCCCGGCGCTGCAGTTCAAGGGGTCGGGATGGTATGTGACAGACTACGCCGGAAAATCGAGCGGCAAGGAAGCGTCGCCTCCCGACGGGCCACCTGCCGACGCGAAGGAAGCCACCGCCAAGGATGCGGCCAGCAAAGAAAAGCCAGCCAAGGAATCGAAGGAAAAGAAGCCCGCCAAAAAGAAATGAGTGCGCGAACCTCCCGCCGGAATTAGAGCTTCAGGGATTTCAGGTAGTCGCGGAAAGCTTCGCCGAACTCCTTATTCTGCAGTGCAATTTCCACGGTCGCTTTGAGGAACCCGAGCTTTTCGCCGGCATCGTAGGACGTTCCTTCATAGATGTACGCCCACAGCCCTTGCTCTTTGGCGAGGATTTTCAAGGCATCGGTGAGCTGTATCTCGCCGCCTGCCCCCGGCGGGGTGCGTTCGAGGCATGCGAAGATGGCGGGAGGAAGCACATAGCGTCCGGTGATGGCCAGGTTGGACGGCGCGTTGGCCGGCTTGGGCTTTTCGATGAGGTCGCGGATGCGCAGCAGGCGCTCGCCAAACTCCCCCTGTGGCGCAGGATCGCCCGCCACAATGCCGTAGAGTTGCGTCTTCTCTCGCGGCACTTCTTCCACGGCGATGGCGCCGACGCCGGTTGATTCGTACACGCGGACCAGTTGCCGGGTGGCAGGATTTTCGCCGGGAATGAGCACGTCGCCCAATAGCACCGCGAACGGCTCGTCGCCCACCAGATCCTTGGCCACCAGCACTGCGTGGCCGAGGCCGAGCGGCTCCTTCTGGCGCGTGTAGCTGACCTGCACCATGTCGCTGATGCGTCGCACCAGCGCGGCCTGCTCGGTCTTGCCTTTTTCCTCGAGAAAGCGCTCGAGAGTGGGGTTGTAGTCGAAGTGGTCCTCGATCGAATTCTTGCCTTTGCCGGTCACGATGATGATGTGCTCGATGCCGCTGACCACGCATTCTTCAACCACATACTGAATCTGGGGCTTATCCACCACCGCCAGCATCTCTTTGGGCTGGGCTTTGGTGGCGGGCAGGAAGCGCGTGCCCAGGCCGGCTGCAGGCAGAACTGCTTTGCGGACTTTCTTGATGGATAGGGTGGCGGAACTCGTGGCAGGTGTCGTCATAGTTTCAGGTTAAAGAAGAAGCCAGAATTTTCAATCGGATTCTTGTTGTACGGCCAGAACATTCCGGACGCCGTGTTAGCATGAAAGAAGGAAAGGACGGCTGGGACATCACCGGTGAGCATTCGAATCCTGGGCATCGAGTCTTCCTGCGACGAAACCGCAGCCGCGGTTGTGGCCGACGGCCGGGAAATCCTTTCTAGCGTTGTTGCGTCACAGATCGATATCCACCGCAAATATGGCGGCGTGGTGCCCGAGCTGGCGTCGCGTGAGCATGTGCGGCAGATTGTGCCGGTGGTACGCGAGGCTCTCGAACAGGCCCGGCTCGCGGTCAGCGAAGTCGACGCGATCGGAGTCACCGCGGGGCCGGGGCTGGTGGGATCGTTGCTGGTGGGAATTACCTACGGAAAATCGCTGGCGGAAAGCCTGCACAAGCCGCTGGTTCCGGTGAATCACCTCGAAGGTCACATTCACGCGGTCTTTCTCGAAGCACGCCAGGCTCGCATCGAGCCGTCCCTGCCAGCCGTCTGCCTGATTGTTTCGGGCGGCCACACCGTCTTGTATGAGGTGTGCGCCAAGGACGGAGAGAACGTGGACTCGCTGTGGTCCTATCGCAAGATTGGACAAACGCGCGACGACGCCGCCGGTGAAGCCTACGACAAGGTCGCCAAGCTCCTGGGGCTAGGCTACCCAGGCGGGCCGATTTTGGATCGCCTCGCCGCAGCTGCCGGGAATGCCG
>Ga0306922_10001886_pt1 | contig 19238 bp, 15 predicted proteins | sample sta12Cox44000082_FD_203758 | JGI IMG/M metagenome (GOLD analysis project Ga0306922, IMG submission 203758) | Lab enrichment of tropical soil microbial communities from Luquillo Experimental Forest, Puerto Rico - statoxic.12C.oxic.44.000.082 (v2)... | ecosystem: Environmental > Terrestrial >... | reverse complement strand
TTTGACGAAGTCATCCAGGCGCTTCACCGGGCACACCACTTTGCGATTGTTCTCCGGGTTAAATTGGGCGGCCGATGCACTCACCGAACTTCCCCGTGCGCAATAAAACGTCGTTACTTCGTTCCGATCGGACAACCCAAGATTAAAAACGGAAACATTAGTAATACCGTTTAACGCAATGTTCTTTTGCAGATCATCGAAGGTTTTGGGTATCGGCTCAAACGCCAGGACACGAGCGTGCGGGAGTTGTTTCGCCAGCCGAATCGCATAGTAACCTACGTTGGCCCCAATATCCAAAATGGTAAATCCATCCTCCGCCAGCGCATGCATCATCGCAGCGTGAGCGCCTTCGTACGTTCCAAAATTCAGGATCTCGACCGGAGCAATCCGCCTGTCGTGCGGATCGCAAATGATTTGCACGCCCTCGCGCGAGGTCATGATGACCCGGCCTTCGCTGATTTCTATCTTGCCAATGTCGGTATCCCGCATGAACTCGGCGTATTCGTAGAGGCACAGATGCCTTTTGTGCATTTCCTCAATGAACTCCGCCTTGGTCATGGCCTCCCGAAGGTAGGCCCGCTTCAATTTGGTCAGGCTCATAGAAAACTCAAAATAGTGCGTTTGAAACCTTTTTCGATTCCATACCGCGGTTGCCATCCGATCGCTTCCAGCTTGGCAGTGTCGGGAGCGATGCGCTGTATCCGGCTCGGCAAGTATCCGGGCGGATGGCCCCGGACCGTTCGCACGACCTTGCAGTTCCTCTCGGGAAACAGCATCACCAGTGTATCGGCGAGATCGCGCACACTGATTTCCGCCCGCTTGTTGCCGACGTTGTAAACCGAACCGGCTTCCCCGTGAAACAACACACTGAAAAATCCCCGCACTGCGTCACTTAAGTAACAATAAGCACGCAAAGCAGACCCATCGCTCTGCAAAACGATGTCACGCTCTTGCACAACGGCCGCGACCAGATCGCTGAACACCCGTCCATCATCCAGGGCCATGCCGGGACCATACGTGTGAAATGGCCGGACGATCCGGACGGGCACTCCATATTGTTGCAACCACGAAACGCACATGGTTTCTCCCATGCGTTTGCTCTCGGCATAACAGGAGCGGACATCCATCGGGTCTACCCGCCCGGTTGTAAATTCCGTTGCCGGGATTTGGTCCGGGTCGAGTTGGCCATAGATCTCTGCGCTGCTGAAAAACAAGAACCGCCCGGAGTTTTTCGCGAGTGCCAATTCGAGAAGGTGGCGCGTTCCCAGTATATTGGCGGACAACGTCCCTACCGGATCGCTACCGAAGTATTTCGGACTGGCCTGGCTGGCCGCATGAATGACCGTGTCCACCGGGCCGTCGATGGTGATCGGATCGCAGACGTCGTGCACGACGAGTTTCAGGTCTTTTCGATTCCGGTATTCCGCAAACCGAGTTTCCGCTTTTTCTTTATTGCGGACGAGCGCGATAATTTGTACGGCCGCCTTGTGCGCGATTTCATTCAGGTACAACAACGTTTCCACCATGTAACTTGGAAGAAAACCGTTCGCCCCGGAGACCAGCACTGTCTTGCCTTCCAGTTCCTGATAGGGGAGCGGGCCGCCGGCAATGTCTTCCAGGTCTTCCGTGACGATACGATTTCGCATGATCCTTCCCTGCCGCGCTTCAAGCGCTGCGGCGGAAGCGGCTCGGGGTCCATCCGGCCGTGTTCCCCCTCGTTCCGGAATGCCATGCAAAGTAATCCCGATACCACCGAATCGTTTCCAGAAGTGCCTCATTCAAGGAATAGATTGGGCTCCAATCGAGCATGCAGCGGGCTTTCACCGCCGACAAATACTGATGCCTTATCTCGTTGGCTGCCTCGCCGCGAACGTCCGGTTGTAGCGGGGAACCCATGAGCGTGAGGATCCGGTTGACCATTTCCAGGACGGTCACTTGAATTTCCGTCGAAAAATTAAACGCATGGCCGATGACACCCGGTTTTTGCACCATGGACTCCGCCAGGTGCAAATACGCAGCGGCTCCGTCCTTGACATAGAAATAATCCCGGATGTACGTCCCATCGGACCGGATGATCGGCCGATCATTTCGGAACGCGGATCGGATTGTGCCGGGAACCAGGCGATTCCAGTTGATATCGCCGCCGCCGTAGAAATTGCCGCAGCGCGTCACGCACACCGGCAGGCCATAGGTGTGATGGTATGTCAGCGCCAGGATATCCGCACACGATTTGCTGGCATCGTATGGATGCCGGCCTTCGAGCGGTGCTGTTTCCGTGTACGGCAACATGTTTTGCTCGCCGTATGCCTTGTCCGACGAAGCGACAATGACATGTGGATGCGTGCCGCACCGCCTCGCCGCCTCAAGTACGCACCAGGTCCCCTTGATGTTCGATTCAAATGTCGACAGCGGACTTCGATTGGCGATGCCCACGATGGTCTGAGCCGCCAAATGGAATACGTTTTGAATTTCGTATTCCGCCAGGATTCGCTCCATCAACGGCTGGTCCTCGACCTGGCCGCGGACCACATCAATGTCCGCGATCCAGTTGCCGCGGACCAGTTCTGATCCCGAGACATGATCGCGTACCAGTCCGACGACGTGGGCTCCTTTTTCCAACAGTGCCCGTACAGTCCACGTTCCGACCAGTCCGGTGCACCCGGTGACCAACACACGCCGATCTTGCCAGAATGCATCCATGGTACTCTCCTGCATCAAGCCGCCGCCCGCAACCGCGGCGCCTCCCAGGTCTTCCACGGCGCTCGTTCCGCGGCCCAAAGATCGTTGAGATATCTAAAGTCGCGGCTGTTATCCATGGGCTGCCAGAAGCCGTTATGCGGATAAGCCATCAATTCGCCGTCGCGCGCCAGGTGCATCAGAGGTGCCTGTTCCAGTACCAGATCGGGTTCATCGCGCAGCCGGTGGAACAAACGGCGCTGAAACACAAAATAACCGCCGTTAATCCGGCCGCGCGAAAGCAACGGCTTTTCGTTGAACTCCATTACCCGCGTTCCGTCCAATTCGATCTCCCCAAATCGGCCCGGAGGCTGAACGGCAGTAACGGTGCCGATTTTCTCGTGGCTGCGATGAAACTCGATCAGTTGGTTAATGTCGATGTCTGCCACTCCATCGCCGTAGGTCAAGAGGAACGTGTCACCGGAGATGTATTTTTCAATGCGTTTGACCCGGCAGCCTGTCATGGAGTCCATTCCCGTTTCGGCCAGGGTAACGTGCCAGTTGTCCGCGGAAACTGCGCCGCGGATGTGAATGCGTTCCGGCCGGTGCAAATGCAGGCTGAAATCCACATCGGCCAAATGGTAATCGAGGAAGTAACGCTTGATGACCCAGCTCTTGTACCCAAGGCACAAGATAAAATCGGTAAACCCGTAATGGGCGAATCGTTTCATGATGTGCCACAAGATCGGCCGACCGCCGATCGGGATCATCGGCTTGGGAATGTCTTCGGCGACGTCTCGAATTCGGGTGCCCTGCCCTCCGCAAAGAATCACCACTTGCATGGCCCGCTCCCCTGTCTTCCTTCCAGAATGCCGAATATCGCGCGATGGAATCCGGAACGCTCGCTTATAGCCACGGCGCGGAAGGAAAATCAAGGGGCTTTATTTCTCGCCGTCCCCCTTAGAAACTATCTCAAAAAGGGGTCAGACCCCGTGATTTTAGGGGGCCTGACCCCTTTTTGAGATAGTCTCTTGGATCCTGCAATTTGCCGAGAGATGGAAATAACCGCGAAAACATCCAAACTGACTATATTGCCAGTTCGTCACGGTTTTGATCTTGTCTCGTACTGCCGGGGTTTTCCGCGGCTACCGACGGTTACCGCATACTGTCTGCTGTCTGGAGCGACGGAAAGCTTTATCCATTCTCCCTGGCACTTTTCATCGGGATTCGCGATGAATTCCGGATCGGCATTTTCTTGCGCTCCCGCGTTGAGATTGCGGTGTATTTGGTAAATGGCTTGAATGCCCGGCACACGCCGTAGCGTGGCGGTGACACTCGGATGACAGCCCTTCCTGGCGCCATTGTTGAAGATGGCCACTCGCGGCTGCACGGTATGGATCACGACCGGGTTGTTGCTGATCTCCAGGCCATGGTGCGTGCTCTGGTAAACATCGACCAGGCCGATTTTATCCGATGGATGAACCAGTTTATATTCGATGTTCCAGGTTAAATCACCCAGGTCCAGGAAGCGAAAGCCGCCGAAGCTCGTCAGGAAGCCAAGGCTCTTGGCGTTGTCGGTTTTATCTTCCGCCATCGGCTTATGGTCCTTGGCCACGGGGTTTTCCTTGGCACTGGGCGGCTCGGCCAGGACTTCGCCGCCACTGCACAAGCACAGAAGATGAAGAGCAGGACCATCCTTGGATTGCTTCAAAGGGATCTCATCGCCGGGTTTCAGCGTCTGCGATTTTCCTTCGGAAGCGACTCTGTAAGCTTGGATCAGAACCGGGAAATTCTTCGGATCTTCGGCCAGCGTCTCCGGGATTCCCCGGTCGTAAAAATGGCGGATCGGAATTATTTTGGCGAGCCGGTCTACACCGCCGTAATGATCCACATGCCAGTGCGTGATGGCCAGGTGGTCGATGGCCTTAAGACCGGCAACCTCGACCGCCACTTTGTGAATGCGTTCTGCGTCCCGAGGACCGGGATTGCCGCAGTCGATGAGCACCGATTCCGCCAGGGGGGAGATGAGCAACGTGGCCGCCCCGCCTTCAACATCAATGAAGTAAATGTCGAGGCCGCGCGACGGCACATCGGCGACTACGCTGCGGTTGAAACCCGCGGCGACAATCAGCAAAAGAAAAAATGACAAGCGCATATCTACCTCGCCCGGGCGGAATCGTTTCAAGACCGTTATTATACAGCGAGAATGAAAAAGGAATCTCCCGGTTACCACGCAACCAGGAGATTCCTTGGATGTTTTTTGACTACGCGCGAATGCGGACTTCAGGCGGAGCGCGAGGGCTACTGCCGCCGCAGCGCCCAGTCTTCGGACTCAAGGAGTACCATGCGAATCGCCTCGGCTTCACTGGCCGCAACCGCTTCGACTCGGTGCGTGCATCCTGGTTTCCCAGTCGGCAACAAGCACAAGAACCGAAAACCACCCCGGTCCATTTTCTCCATTTGAAAACTGATCGCTCCCAGGCGCTCGAGCCGCCGGCGCGTTTGGGTCCAATCCGCCCCGTCACCGGGCTTGCTTTGTCTCTGGACAATTCCCAGTTGTTCCGGAGATGGCATGGCTAGCATGGAAAACCGATTTTCCGCGATCGCAGACTTCGAACTAGAATCGGCATCGTCCCCTTTTGCTCGGACGGTGGGCTTCGGCAACGCGGGCTGGGACGCAACTGTGGGGCTTCGGGGCTGCTGCGGGATTTGCCAGGCAGTCGGCCGGCTGACCGCTTGCCCTTGAGGGTAAGCCGGCACTGCCATGTTCACGGGATACACAGACTGATTTACCATCGGCGGACCGCCGAGAATCGGGGAACACCCCGACGGGCCTCAGCCGGCTCCCGCGCGCCCCGGAACAAGAGTGATCCAACTTGCGGTGACAACGGTCAGACAAAGAGCGGCCAGCGCGTCCTTGCGCATGCAGGTAGGTCTCCTGGGTTTTGCCGGTCAACGTGAGTTTCGGGTTCGACCGGCGAATGGGTTTTTGGGTGATGCGAGTTTACGGAAGTCCGGGAATCGACTTCCATCACCCGATCCTTGAAGCACTTTCTCAGTAAGCGGACAGGACCATAACAAAGGAATTTTTTGGAAGAAAGAGCAGATTTCCCCCAAACCGGCGAAATGCATAATTTACAAGCCCTTGGTTACAAATTACAAATTTTCATTTGAGTGTTTCCAGCATCTCACCCACTTCCCGGCAAATTTTCTGCGCTTCCTCCTCCCGGGGCGCCTCGGCGATTACCCGAACGATCGGCTCCGTATTGCTTGGCCGAACATGGACCCAGCGATCTTGCCAGTCAAGCCGTAAGCCGTCCACTCGATTCACCGTGGCCTCCTGCCAGCGCTTTTCCAATTGTCCAAACAGCGCCGGCAAGCGGCTTGCCTCCAGCGTGTATTTGTCCTTGACGATGGCGTAGGCCGGCAACTCCGCCACCAATTCGCTCAATTTCTTACCCGTCTCGGCCATCAGGTTCAGGATCAGTCCCATGCCGATGAACGGATCGCGCACGCCGCCGACGCGGAGATCGATGACCCCGCCATTCCCCTCGCCACCGATGACTGCCCCCACTTCGCGCATCTTCTCGACGACATTGGCTTCGCCGACCGCGGCTCGATGACACGGACATCCGAACCGCCGCGCAATATCTTCGTTGATGCGCGAAGTCGACATGTTGATGACAACAGCGCCCGGTTTTTTTTGCAGCTGAAACAAGACCGCCAGCGCCAGCGTCAACTCTTCGCCAATGTAGCGGCCGGTTTCATCAATCAAGGCGAGCCGGTCCGCATCCGGATCGAGCACGAGGCCGATGTTCGCTCCGTGTTGTTTGACCAATGGGCAAACCGACTGCAAGTTGGCGGCAGTCGGCTCCGGTTCGTGCTGGAACAACCCATCGGCGTCGCACGCATGACAAATCGGCCGGCATTGCAGCGCTTTCAGCATTTTTCGACCCAGCAGCCCCCCTGCCCCTCCGTTGCCGTCCAGAAAAACCCTCAATTGTGCCTCACGGATGCGCGCTATATTGACCAGTGCCAGCACCTGCTCACAATGCCAGTCGTCCGCTAGCCGGATTTCTGTTAATGTGCCGAGTTCGTTCCACGGCATGCGGCGAAACGACCGCATCACAAAAAATGCCTGGACCTTTTTCCCTTCGGACGCTGTTAAGACGGATCCCTCGGGCCCGAACAACTTCAGGCCGTTCCACTCCGCCGGGTTATGGCTGGCCGTGATCTGCACTCCGCCGGCCGCTGCGAGCTTGCGTATCGCTAGGCCGCAAGTCGGCGTGGCCGCGACGCCCAGGTCGTGCATCTCGCAGCCCGCGCTCAATAGTCCTGCAACCACGGCGTGGCGGAGCATCGTTCCGCTTGGCCGGCCATCCCGGCTGAGCACTATGCGCCCTCCCTGCGCGTACGTTCCCAGTGCCCCGGCAAAGGCTGTGGCAATTTCCGGCGTCAACGATTTGCCGATGACCCCGCGAATTCCCGATACGCTCACAATCAATCCATCCCCGGCATCCATCCCAACCTCACTTATGGACCATGGGTTGTGAGGCGGTGCGCGTTCTTGCACGCTCCACGCCTCGCGCGCCACACCCCACGATTCTTCAAGGTCCGCAAAACCGCTAACCGATGATATTGAAGAATATATTCCCCACCCTTTCACAGGTAAGGCATGGAGTTTGGGCAAGCCGCGTTGTGCTGGAAGCATCTTTGTGGCCGGGGTCTCAAACCCCGGTTTACACTTGGCGGCTCAGTTGGTCTTTGTCTCTTGCTCCTCGCTGGCTGTGCCCTCACCCGATCCAATTTGGACCAGGCTCTGATGTCGGAAAAAGGCTCCCAGGTCCGCAATGAAAATGTGGCAGAATGCTACCTGGTCCATTGTCCGGACGTCCTGGCACTTCGCGTGACCAATCGCCGGGATCTAACTGGTACACGCACCGTAGGCCCGGATGGCCGGATTGACCTGGGACCCTATGGCCGGCTGCGCGTCCAAGGCCGATCGACTGCCGAATGTGCCCGGCTCATCGCTCGGGAAGCCGGCATTGCGCCGGCCCGCGTGCGCGTTCAGGTCGCGGAATACCGCAGCCAGCAAATCTATCTCTTCGGTCAGGTCAACGGTTTGCAGCGGGCTGTTCCCTATCAGGGCCCCGAAACCGTTCTGGACCTCCTCCAGCGCACCGGCGGGATCACAAAAGGCGCCGCTCCAAACGATGTCTTCGTCGTTCGCTCCCACATCGCCGACAACCGCCGGCCGGAAGCTTACCATATTCATTTGCACGATATCCTGGTCAACCAAAATCAAAATACCAACCTCCGTCTGCAACCGTTCGATCAAGTCTACATCGGCCAAACTCGCTCCTCCAGTTTATCCAAGTCGATTCCCGCCGCGTTTCGGCCGCTCTACAATGCCCTGTGCGGTATACGCCCCTCCTGGATCGATTTCGCGAAAACAGAGCGCAGCGAATGGTAGTTTGACCGCCTGCGTTTTACAATATACGGATCATGGACTGATTAGCTTCGGATTTCGAGATTCGTATTTCGTGCTTCCGATCCCTAATCCCTAACCCCTATTACTCATGCGCAACTTTGACAGCCTCAGCGAACGCGAAGTGCTTGCCCTGGCCATTTCCCTTGAAGAAGAGGACTCCCGCATCTACGACGATTTTGCCGACGGTCTGAAAGAAAACTACCCGGCCCAGGCCGAAATCTTCAAACAGATGCAGGCCGATGAGGATGGCCACCGCCATCGTCTTCTGGATATGTACCGGAAGAAGTTCGGCGACCACATTCCGCTGATCCGGCGGCATGACATCAAGGGCTTTGTCAGCCGCAAGCCGGTCTGGCTGGTGAAGCCGCTGGGCCTCAACGCAGTTCGCAAGCAAGCGGAACTGATGGAACTGGAGACAAAGCGCTTTTACGAAACCGCCGCCCGCAGGGCCACGGATACCGGCATCCGGCAGTTGCTCGGCGATCTCGCCGAAGAGGAACGCAAACACTCTCGCACTGCCGAGGAGTTAGAAAGTGCCCAGCCACCCGAGGAGGAGGCCGCCATCCGCAAACGCCTGTTTGTTCTTCAGGTGATCCAGCCCGGCCTGGCCGGATTGATGGACGGCTCGGTCTCCACCCTGGCCCCGCTTTTCGCCGCAGCTTTCGCCACCAGAGACAGTTGGCAAACCTTTCTGGTCGGTCTGGCGGCGAGTATTGGCGCCGGAATCAGCATGGGCTTTGCCGAAGCCCTTTCCGATGACGGCAGCCTCACCGGCCGCGGCCGGCCCTGGATCCGGGGCGGAGTCTGCGGCTTGATGACAACTCTCGGCGGCCTCGGCCACACACTCCCCTATTTAATCACTGATTACACCGTGGCCACCGGGATTGCGATCGCAGTCGTTCTGGTCGAGCTCGGCCTCATCTCCTGGGTTCGCCATCGCTTCATGGATACCCCGTTGCTCTCTGCCGTCTTCCAAGTAGTGGTCGGCGGCTTCCTGGTCTTCCTGGCCGGCATCCTGATCGGCAGTGCATGAAGTAGGGATAAAGGATGAAGGATGAAAAAGAACAAATCCGGTTCATCCCTCATCCTTCATCCCTCATCCCTTCCCGGCCCCCCGACTGGTTTGCCCTCGCCGGCATCGCCCTTACCATTGCCGTTCATTTCCTCATCACCGCCACAACCAACAAACCGAACCCATTTTTCATCGCTGGCGCCTGTCTCTTCTGGACCATCTTCGTCATCGTACGTACCCGCCAAAACAAGTACGCCTTGCGAGACTGGGGTTTCCGCGCTGACAACCTTCGTCAAGCCGCGATACTCCCTGCTTTGCTATTGGCAGTTATCGCAGGAGTTATGGCCGGCTACGCCTATTTCCACTGCACGCTCCGATTCCCGCTCCACTCGTGGCTGCTCTTTCTCTTCTACCCGATCTGGGGCGTGATTCAGCAGTTCTTGGCACTCGCAATCCTGCTTACGAACCTCGAACGATTCCCTTTCCTGAGTCGTCACAAGTTCGTTCTCGTCCTTTTCAACGCGCTGCTCTTCGGGCTGATCCACATCTACGACCGCCCCCTCGCGGCCGGCACCTTCTTCCTTGAGTTGCTTATCATTCCCCTGTATCTTACGCACCGCAATCTGTGGCCTCTGGGCTTCTTGCACGGTTGGCTCGGCGGCCTCTTTTATCTTTGGGTGCTCGATCAGGATTTGTGGCGGGAAACTTTTCCTTAAAACGCCGCCGTAAACTACCGGAGGCACGGTTCAAGAAAGTCAGAAAGGGGGTAACACTCCTGTGGGACGGCTTTCCTAAGCCGTCCGGATCCGGATTAGACGGCTTAGGAAAACCGTCCTACAACTGTGTCACCTCGAATTGAACCGTGCCCTATCGGAAACGAATGTCACTATGCAACCTCGCAACTGCCATCACCTTAGGATAGTTCGTTTCCCAACTACTCGGACACCCCTCGAAAGCACTCGCGATATGTCCACTTCATTTCCCTCCGTACGACATTCCGTGCCACTTGACCAAAGTCAGCGAAATGCTGTATGCTCGACCGATTTGATTTCCACTTTGGTTTCGTTCGATGTTGCTGTCACCCCTCCGTGAAATCGATTTCACTCGGTGAAATGGATGAAACGCATGAAATGGATTTTTTAGTGACACCTGCATGACATCAAAACGAACTTAACAACACGCCAAGGCACAGGCGGCCGGCCAATCTCCTTTGGCCATCTATCTCCCAATTCCATTAAAGTCCCTGCCTTGCATGTCAACTTCCCGCCCAGATTTTCTTCGATACAGATGGATAATTAACGAGCAAACGCCGCACTTGCTTCAGCGCGAATAGCGATCAAGTCTTCCCGCAGCCGGGACTCCAGCATTTCGAGATGCGTGTCGCACCAGTATTCTGCTTGATCGTAAAAATCCTTGGCCCTGGTGGCATCACCCAGCCGCTGGAAGCTCAGGGCGAGGAAGAACAGGTCGCGCGCCGGGTGCTCCGATTCTTTGAGACTGCGCTGCAAGCTCTCGACGGCCTGGTCGTACTGCCCGAGCCGGTAATAAACCACGCCCAGGGTGTTCAAGTAATTCGCTTGCTTTGGTACGATGCGGACAGCGCGGCTAGCCAGGGGCAAGGCCTTGGCCGGCGAACGCACTTCGGCGGGACCGCACGCGTAAAGCCGTGCCAGACTGTCGCAAAGTCGCCCTTCCTCCTGCTCATCTCTCGGTTTGGCGTCCAGCGCAGCTTGATAGTCCGCGGCGGCTTTCGAATAATCCTTGACCGATATATAAGTTTGCGCGCGTGAGGAAAAGTACTTTGGGCTCTTCCGGATCGCGATCGCTTTGCTGAAGTCCTGCACGGCCTCATCGTTGCGCCCTAAATCCGCGTAGATGCGGCCGCGCTGCCAGTAGGCATCGGCGTTGCGTGGCTGGTCGGCGATGGCACGGTCGCTGGCGGCCAGCTGGCGTTGCCCATCTTCTTTTGGATCGCCAAGCAGCACCGTTACATTCAGGGGAGTGGCAGTCGGCTTGTCGGGCTCCCCTGATGGTGGCAGCGGCAAATCCCATCCCAGGCCAATCTCCGCCAGCTCGCGCCCCAGCGCTCGCAAGTCCCAGGAGCGGACCTCCAGGTACCCCTCGTTAACCGCAAGAAGTTTTGTACCCACCGGGTTGAAGGTGATGGAACTGATTCGGCTGCTTTCGGCGTATTGGAGCTGGCCAAATTCCCGCCCGGTTTCCACCTCCAGAAGATGGATCGTCCCTCCCCAATTGCTGGCGGCCAAAACCTTACCGTCGGGTGAAAAAGCAAAACCGGTCCAGACACCATCCCCACCTAACTCTCGCACTTCTTCCCAGGAGCCGACCCGCCATAATCGATTGCCGCCACCGGTGGTCAGGAACCATTTTCCGTCTGGGCTGAAGCCTACTCCGGAGCTGTCTATCTCCAATTCCTTGACCGGCTCTCCCCCCGACGACTCCCAGATTTTGACTTTGTTTCCGTTGTGAGCTCCCGTTGCCACCCAGTCGCCGTCCGGACTCACCGCGATGTATCGGGTGTCCTCATGAGGTGAGAGCTTGATCGGATCCCAGCCGCGATCCGCCCGGAAAACCAACCCACCATCGTACCGGGCGACCGCGATAACCCGGCCATCATTGCTACAAGCGATTTGGCAGTCCGAGCCCGCGGCTGCCAATAGTTCGGGCGGGCCTATTCTTAGCCTTCCAGTCGAAACGAAACATGGCTCCCCCCCGGCAAACGGGGTGGGTGCCTCTTCCGCCACAGGCCAGCGCCTTACCCCGGAAGGCCCGTTGGTTAGTAGTGCTCCGGTCGAATCGAACACCAGACGCTCTGTCAGGCCTATCGACAAAAAGCCCACTTCCCTGCTTCCCTCAAGGTCCCACAAACTCACGCCGTCGTCCCTCCCCACCGCCACCAGGCGCCGGCTCGCGGGCCCCCCCGCCGCCATCGCCAGGTTCCGGAGACCTCGAACCAGCGAATGCATGAAGGTGCCGTAGACCGGGCTGCGGGAGACTTCCGCCAGATGTTGCTTTCCGGAATCAAAGAACGGACCAAGAAGCCGGTCGCCTGGTCCGAACCGGGAATAGCGAGACAACCCCAAACGGCCATTGAAGAGGAGCTGGCCCGACCGTGGGTCCCAGAAGCGCAGTGTCCCGTCCCATGCGTTGCTTACCAGCAGGTCGCCGCTGCGGTTAAAGGTCGCACGAACACCGCCGCTCCTGTGTCCGGCCAAAGTCTTGAACGGACGCCGAGCATTCACGTCCCAAAGATTAATTTCGATATCCTTTCGGACCGCAGCCAGGATGTTGCCTCCGGGATGCCAGGCCAACCAGAATGTGCCCCCCTCCTGTTCCAGGGCAGCAAGCATTTTTCCGGTATCGATGTCCCGTACCTGAATGCCCCAGTCGCAAGAGATGGCTATCTGTCGTCTTGTCGGGTGAAAAGCCACATGGTGCGCGTAGGTCCCGACTTTTATTTCCTTAGTCACCTTTCCGGAAGCCAGGTCATAGAGTCGCACGATTCCCTCAGTTCTACCAACCGCCAGCTGGAGGTTATCAGGACTGAAATCAATCGCCTCATCGATATTGCTGCTGACCTCGTCGGCAATGACAACTCGCGGTTCTTCCCCGGCCAATTCCCAGACTTTAAGCTGGCCTTCGGGGTCTGCGCCGGTGGCCAAAAACCGTCCATCATCGCTCAAGCGGAGAAAACAGCGCGACGCAAAACCGGGCAGGTGGTAAATCTCACCATGGTTCTTAACGCTGCGGATGCTGATAGCTCCTGTTTGCAAGACCGAGCAGGCGTTGCGCTCGAAATGGCTGTCGATCACACCGTTGAAGATCCCCCCCGGCAATTCCTTGACCAACCGCAGGTCCAACAGGTGTAAGGCGGCGATGGCCTCGTCGCGCAACTCGGCGGTGGGGCGGATGCGGGCTGCTTCGGCAAGCGCTTCAAGGGCCTTGGACCGACGCCCCGGCTGGTCGCTGTACCGGTACATGCGGGCTTCGGCAAGTTTCGCTTCCCAAAGCCTTTCCCCCGCGCTCTGTCTTAAGCGCAACGCCGCGGCCATGGAACCCACAGCGATCACCACCAGGAGGATCCCAGCCAGGGCGGTCAGTCCAGCCACCTTCGGGTTGCGCCTGCCCCACCGCCAGACTCGCTTCAGCTTTCCGATCGGCCGGGCCAGGATCGGCTCCCCCGCCTGAAAACGCCTCAGGTCTTCCGCCAGCTCGGCCGCGCTTGCGTACCGCCGCCCGGGCGTCTTCTCCAGGCACTTCAAGCAGATCGTCTCCAGGTCGTGCGGCACCCCGGGACGTAGCCGCCGTGGCGGACGCGGTTCTTGCTCCTGAACTTGACGGAGCACTTGCAACGCACTGTCCCCTTGAAACGGCGGCTGGCCGGTCAGAAGCTCGTAAAGGATCACCCCCAGCGCGTAGACGTCGGTTGCCGGTCCGATCGTACCCCGTTCTGCTGTCACTTGCTCCGGGGCCATGTACGTCGGCGTCCCCAACAGCGCCCCGCTGGCAGTCTGCTGTGCTGCGGTTGCGGCACCGGAACTGCTCAAATGTTTAGCCAATCCAAAGTCAGTGATCTTCAGTACGCCATCGCTTGTCAGTAGAATGTTAGCCGGCTTCAAGTCGCGGTGCACTAGGCCCTGGCGGTGCGCGTGATGTACGGCCACCGCCAACGTCTCGATGATGTGAGCAGCGGGCTTGGGCGGCTGCGCCACGCCGGCCGCCTTCTGCGCCAGCGTTCCGCCCTCGACGTATTCCAAAGCAAGGTAAACGCGGCCGTCGCTCACGCCGTAATCGTGGACCTGCACGACGTTGGGGTGCCGCAGCCGGGCAATCGCCTCGGCCTCGGTTCGGAAGCGCCGCTGCTGCTCGGGGTCGGCATACGCGCCGGCCAGGATCATCTTGAGCGCTACCATGCGATTAAGGCTAACCTGCCGAGCCTGGTAGACGACCCCCATGCCGCCGCGGCCTAGTTCGCCCAAGATCTCGTAACCGGGTACCTCCGGCCAGACCGCCGGTTCGTCGATTTCCGCTGAGGCTTGGCCTCCGGACCAGGTCCCAATACAAGAATCCGGCTCCGCTTCCGCCGCCATTGCCAGGTGCAACTCGATCTGCGACTTAAGCACTTCGGCATAGTCCGGGAAGCGGCCCAGGTATTCTTGCACGGTCGGCTGATCTCCCTGCTTCTCCCGCAAAAGGAACTCGTTGTAGATCAGATCGACGGCGTGCTCCGCGTTCGCCTGCACGGCCGGGAATTGTTGGAGATAGGTTTCCGCAAGTACCCGCTCGCCGATCTGCCAGCGCTCGCGCTGATCGACACGCAAAACGCCAGCTAGTTGCGCGGGCGAGAGTCCGTGTAGCTCTGCGAGATAGGCGTTGACTTCCGGCCGGCGCCCCTGCCGCCAAAGCTGCCACAACCGCTCGGCCGGCTCTTCGCACCGGGCAGCGTCATTAGGAGCAAACAATGACGTTGAATCCGACTCAGGCATGACTGTCAGTCGATTCCCTGCATAATTTCTTTGGAGTGCGGCGCTTTACCGCCGCTTTTTTTCCTTCAGCGATGACCCACAGCGTCGATAAAGCGCCACTTTCCAAACCGAATGGCAAATGGCAATTTGCATCTTGCATTTTCTTCCCGACTTGCAGCGCACCCGCCTTCAGTTGCCTCTCCTTCCTCACCCTCCTCCCTCTGGCCCCTCTTCCAACCCCAATTCCCGCGCCACCCGATCGGCAGCCCGGGCCAGCTGCATCCGCCGCGCCTGCGCCGTGCCGCCGAGCTTGCCAGCGATCTCGGCCCAGCTTGAACCCTGGCCGCGCAGGTCGGCCAATTGCCGCTCTTCATCACTCAGTCGCTCGCGAAACTGCGTGAGTAGTTCCTTGCCTGCGAGCACCCGGCTCGGGCTGGGCGTGTCATCGGCGATGCGCTCCAACGCTGTCGAACTCTCGGCCGCACGCCGGTGGTCGCGGCGCTGGCGCGACTGCCGGCGCGCCTGGGACACGAGCTTGTTGCGCGCCATCGTCACCAGGAGCTTGACCATCTGTTCCGGCCGCTCCAGGTCGTATTGCCCGGCCGCCGCACGGACGAAGAAGCTCGCCAGTACCGACTGGCAGACATCCATCGAGTCAAACAGCCGGGATAGCCGGCGGTCTTCCATATGCAGCCGAATCTCGCGGCGGATGAGCGATTCATATTGCCGCACTAACTCGGCTGCCGCCTGCTCGTCGCCGGCCCGAATGCGGTGGACAAATTCGCTGAAGCTTGCCTGCTCGGACATGGCGCGTTCCTCGGAATTTCATTTATAGCCTGCCGTTCCGGCAAAAGCAATGCGCTCGTTTGTGCGTTTTCGGCCCCGATGGCGATAGTAGGACTAGAGGAGACTTTCTCCTTCAAACCGGCTCTTCTTTTGAAAAGGAGTTGTCCGTGCTTTCGACCATTCTCAAGTGCCTCACGCCCTTGGTCGGTACCACGCTCTTGAGCTGCGGCGGCCACGCCGTCCCGTGCCATAGGGTTCGGGTGAGACTGGAGTCTCTCGACGAGCGCGTGCTGCCCTCAACCGTCTATGCGGAGTTTGGCGACCCCTTGTCTGGCGGGTATCTCGTTCGCTGGCAGGATCGTACGTCGCAAGTAATTGGTATCGAGGCCCCTTACCAGTTCGCCTCGGCCGATGCACGCGAGGTCTTCGGCATTTATAGCACCGACTATCGCGATCATGGCTTGTGGCGCTGGTCGGTATCCGACGGGTGGCAGCAACTCGGTACGGAGGTCCCCTACATTATCGCTACCGGCTCTTATGGTGAGGTGTTCGCCGCCTACGATATTACCTATAAGGACCCTGGGCTGCGACGCTGGACGGTTTCGAACGGTTGGCAGTTCCTCGATTCCGAATATCCCGATACCATCGCTGCCCCCATCGGCTCATTTGGCGAAGTGTTCGCAGTTTACCGTAATTCCTACAGCGACCATGGGCTGTGGCGGTGGTCGCGCTATTGGCAGCAACTCGGTACGGAGGTCCCCTACCTCATCGCTACCGGTTCTTCGGGTGAGGTGTTCGCCGCCTACTCTACTACCTATAGCGACCATGGGCTGTGGCGTTGGACGGACTCGAACGGTTGGCAGCAAGTAGGCACGGAGAGCCCCTACCTCATCGCTACGAGCACTTATGGTGAGGCGTTCTCCGCTTACGGCGATAGGTATAGCGACCATGGGGTGTGGCGTTGGACGGATTCGAACGGTTGGCAATACCTCGATACCGAGTACACCGACGGTATTTTTACCGGCTCTTATGGTGAGCTGTTCGACGGCTACGGATATAATACGCATCGCGACCCTGGGCTCTGGCGTTGGTCGGGCGATTGGCAGCAACTCAGCACCGAGGTGCCCGGCGCCATCACCACGGGCCTGCCGGGTGAAGTATTCACGACTTACGGCATTTTCTATAGCAACCATGGGCTGTGGCGTTGGTCGACGTCGGATGGCTGGGCGCAACTCTCCTCGGACGTGCCCTCCGCCTTGTTGTACGCGCCCGATAATGGAGGTGCCCCGCACGGCAGTGGTTCCTCGCGGGACGTATCGGCAATCGGCACGACCGCAACCAACGAGCACGACGCACTCTCCAGCGCCCCCATGCGGATCATCACGCCTACTTCTCCAGCGATCCCCACGGAAACTGCTGCACATGTTCCGGACGTGCGACGCATAGATGGGCTCGTCGCCGCTTCGGTGCCGCGGGACCACGACATCGCTCCATTGTTCCCGAACCCTCATTCGCCACCGGCCTTCGACCCAACATGGTCCTTGCTGTTCGGGGTCGACACCTTGCAGACCGACGCGATTTTCTCGACGGTCTTGGCCGGCTGAAGAAGCCGCCGCGGCTGCGTCGTTTGGCTTCAGGTTTGTACGTTTTCTCCTCCGATGGCGCTGGTTTCCGCTCCGATGGCGATGGAATGAGTTGCATTATGACTGGATGCTATCGCCTGCTTAGCCCCGTTCACGGGGCTTTCCGCGGTAGCGGTATTCGGCCCGGCGTTCACGCCGGGTTACCAAGGTCGAGCTAATTCCAGTCAGCCCCGTTCACGGGGCTTCTCGCTGTTGGGCTTTAGCCACTCCCTGCTGCGAGCTCCCTTTAAGTCCAGGTCCCGCGGCCGAAGCAAAACACCGAGAAGCCCCGTGAACGGTGCTGCAGAGTAAGGAATCCCGCTAATGGTATCCGTTCTCTGAACCTCGTCCCGCATTAATGCTGTGAAAAACTCGAAATCTTTCACGATTTTTGTGCTCTTCACCCATCAATGGCGATGAAGATTGCAGACACCGCCCCCCACTTTCCCAGGAGTTGACCCATGGCCTTCCGCAACTATTTCCAACGTGTCCGCGGATCTCAAAAACGCAACCCCTTTTGGCGACGTCCCTTGCGCCCCCGCCAGCTCAACCTGGAGTACCTCGAGGATCGCACCCTTCTGGCGATTCCACCTCATTGGCATATCATTGGCCCGAGCTTGATCTTCGACGGCTCATCCCAAGGCATCACGAATGAGAGGCCGATTGGCGACAACCCCGTGATCGGCGCAATTCAGGTCATCGCCCCCCATCCGACCAATCCCAACGTCGTTTTCGTGGGTAGCGTAAATGGAGGCATCTACAAGGCCGACGATGTGACCGGCGATCACGGTGGGTTCTTCATCAATGCGACCCCAGGATATCCCTCTCTATCAATCGGCGATATTGCCTACAGCCCGGTCAACACGAACGTGGTTTACGCAGGGATCGGCAACTTCAGCAGCGCAAACCGCCCGGGCGGGCCGCTGAATGGTCTCCTGAGGTCCACCGACGCCGACGGTGCAAGCCCCCCCACCTGGACGGTCCTCGGGCAATCTACCTTTCAGGGGCAGGAGATCGTCCGCGTGGTCCCCACCAGGGTTAACAACGGCAATGTGGTGCTCGTGGGCACTAGGACGACGCAACCAGCGGGAAACGGCGGCTTCTTCCGCAGTACCGATGCCGGTGTTACCTGGACACAAATCCCCCCGACACCCTGCCCCGCACCCGGTGGCGGGCCTTGCGGGTTGCCTGCCGGTGATGCCAGTGACCTGGTTCGCGATCCGACCAACGACAATCGCTTCTATGCTGCCATTCCCTCAGCGCCCCGGAGTGTGTATCGCAGTGACGATGGCGGCATCAGCTGGGACCAGGTCAACATCGCCCTCCCGGCAGGGGGACCTCGGATTCGTCTGGCGGTCGGCGCGCAAGGCGTCATCTACGCAGCAACTATGGGGCCCCCTCCATGCACCATTAGCCAAAGTAACTGCCAGCTGACCAATGTCTACCGCTCGGCCAGCCAGGGCGCGGCATGGGCAACCATGGGGGTGCCGTCGCCGACCATCCACCCGGGCGGCCAGGCCGGAGTACATTTTTCCATGGTAGCCGACCCCGATAGTCAGAATGTCGTGTTCGTCGGCGGTGATGCGCAAAGCAATAGCCCTGGATGCACCGGGTTTACCGGCATCCATTTCCGCGGCGTGTTCGGCGGCTCACCCACCTGGTCGAGCATCGACTGTAATGGCGCCAGCGGGGGTGGTGCCCCAACATCGCCCCACCCTGACTCGCGCGCCATGGCCTTTTCGGCTCCTCTTGATGCTGCCGGCAACCGCTTCCTGTTCGAGGCGGACGACGGTGGCCTCTACAAGCTGCTCAGCCCCAACGCCGCCGCCGACGTCCGCCGGTGGGTCTCCGCTGCCGTCGGCTGGGCACCCGCCGCAAGTTTCTTCAGCGGCATTCCCACGGAGTTCTTTTCCATTGCCTACGACTCGGTCAACCACACCTATTTCGGCGGCGCCCAGGACCTGGGCGCCATCGACCAGCTTCCTCCAATCCCAATCTTTATGGTGCCAAGTTCTAACTGGCGAGTAGTCGATCAGGGCGACGGGGAGGTGGCGGCAGCCGACAACACCAGCCAACCCGGCCGCTCGACTCACTACACGAGCGTCCAGAACTTAGGCAGCTTCCGCCGGCGGACCTTCGACAATATGGGCCACCTGGTTGATGGG
>Ga0306922_10001884_pt1 | contig 19240 bp, 19 predicted proteins | sample sta12Cox44000082_FD_203758 | JGI IMG/M metagenome (GOLD analysis project Ga0306922, IMG submission 203758) | Lab enrichment of tropical soil microbial communities from Luquillo Experimental Forest, Puerto Rico - statoxic.12C.oxic.44.000.082 (v2)... | ecosystem: Environmental > Terrestrial >... | reverse complement strand
TGCAGCGAACATCGGATCACCCCCGCGCGCGGGGACGAGACTGCAGCTCGTGGCACTCGTCAATCACCACCACCGGATCACCCCCGCGCGCGGGGACGAGACCCTTGCTCATAAGGCATTGATCTCACATAAGACCTCCTTTCGACCATTTGGCTGCCGTGAATTTTGAAGGACTACGAGGGTTGAAGCCTCAACATCCCGAAGCCATAGGCGCGTTGCCGTCCAACTCCGGTGCTGATCGCCTGAGTGAGCCGCACCGGGTCATCCACGCGAAGACGGCCCTCGATGACTGCCTCAGGCATCGTCCTGCCCGATACTGAACGGTCTTCTTTCGGACGCATGAACCGCCGAAGTCGAAACCGAACCAGACGGCTGGCTTCGATGGATGCACCGGCGAGCCGCTCGGCTAGATAGTCGCGGTAGACATCATCGCGTTTGAGGTTGGCATCCTTTCCGGCGGCATCGGCTTTGGTCAGAAATGCATCGCGCTCACCGTAACGCCGACCTTCTACTTTGGTCACCCGGATGGTAGGCACCAAGCAGATCGAGAAGCGGTAGCGTTCGCTCTCGGAAAGAGCAGGAAGCGGGACTGCAATCGCCTCACCAACAGCCGCTTGGACTGACGGCAATGCCAATGCACGACGTTTGTTCAGTTCTCCGGCATCGGTCTGTGTATATCCGATGATGATGATCGTTGGACCTTTTTGAGCATGAATTGCCCATGGTCGAAGTGCGCTGCCAGAAAATCCTTCCCACAGGATGGTCTTGAGGATCAGGCTCTCATCTTCCAGCGCCGAAGGTTGCAGAAATGCTTTGAGATGACGAACCGCACCAACAAAGTCGACCGGCACTTGAGCAAGGAACACGACCACGCCCTCCGCTTGACTGTCGCCGAGCGCATCGCCGATGCCGAGTGTCACCAACACGCGGAAAGATCAGCAGCTTCCACGCCGTGGCTAACCAACCACCGTAGAGCCTCGTCAATCAAACCTGGGAGCGATGTTCGTGAGGCTGTGAGGATGCGGTCCATACGATCTTCTGGGAAATCCTGAGCTGCCAGGGTTCGCCCAAGTGAGGCGGATGACTGTCTAACGTGACCAAGAGCGCGCAAGATGATCTTCCAGATTGCTAGGCAGTGCTCGTCATCAATCTGCTCCTGCGGTACAGCAGCCATCATCTTCCAGAACGATAATGGCGGCTCCGGCAGAAACATTGTTCTGAGCTGTGCTCGATCAGTCGGCGTTGCATGGTCGGCGACCTCCCTAAGAATAGCGAAGGTCTGCCGTGCGAGTGGCGGCGGGTTAAATGTTTTCGACATGCTTTCCCCCTTGAGCCTGAAATGAATGCCTGCTTCAAGGCGATATTCAGCACGAGCAGCATGAAGCGGGCGTACGAGTGCCGTCGCAGCCAGATTGAATGCCAGGCGAACCTCAGACGCGATCAAGCGGTCGAAGCGTCGTTGTTCTTCTGGGGCGTTCTCACTGTCATTGAGCAAATCGAAAACAAGCTGAACAGATGCATGCCCGACCGCATCGTAGTAAACGAGTTGGCTCGCCCGGATGCGGCTCAATTCGATGTCATTGAGATCGTCTGTATCGGGATAGAGCACCGCCAGGGCCGAATAGAGCACCTTCGATCCGGCGTCGATGGTTGCTAGGGCGAATGCCGATAAACGCGCCGGTCGATCCTCTGGCTTCGGCGGATCGAGATGAAAAAGTCCCTCCGAACGCACCGCTATAAACAATGTCTCGCGGTAGCCTTTCGTTTTGCCTTGGTCGGTACCGAGAGCGCAAAGTCGCACACGGCGGTATTCGACAAGGTCAAGAATGCGTGGACGCTCAATCGTACTCCGCTTATCGACAGAACCGAACAAGACGCGGTGTTGAAACCGATGGTCAAAGGATTTGGCTCCGAGCTTGTATCGTTTGCTTCCCTCTTCGTCGGTTACCCTTGGTGTATGGGGATCATCAAGCCATGGATCGGACCCCGTTACCCGGATGGTGTTATTAGGGCAGGCCCAAATTTCAAATTTGTCATTGTCGGTTTGCACGATCCTTTGCGCTCGACCGATATCAAGAAACGGACGCGGCAAATCCGCAAAAGATATTGGCGCGTCAGCTTTAGGTCGATACGGCTTGAGCCAGACGAAATGATCGGCCGCCTTGTTGGAGCGATGTGTCGGCAGCTTGAGTTGGTCATACGCCGACAGGAGACTACATATCTCCGATCCAAGCGTCCCATCGACACTTGGGAGAATTGCACAAAGCCCTGCGCGGGTCGAACTGCGGTGATCTTTGACGTTCGGTCGCGACAAACTGCCGACGATGGAAAAGATCGCTTGTTCGGCCCTCGCGGTCGCCCACGTTCTTTTCACTTCATGCTCGACGTTTGGCAGCAACAGGTCGGCTGCCTCAATCGATTGCAGCGATGTTGGCTTATTTGTCGGCGGTTGCAGGAAAGCAACTTCGTCGTGGGGGGCAGTCACGCGAAGGGCATCGGGGCCGATAAGCTCGTCCCAAGCCTGCTCCCAACTCTCCTTAGATGCCCGGTTAACTTTGGTGTATCGGGCAAGGACGTGCATCAAGATCGCGAGCACCGTGATAACCGGCGACCGCTGGTGAGCCGCCATCCCCGGCAAATCGATGAGTCCACCCCGTGCGGCAGCGGCCATCAGATCGAATAGGCCGTACTCCTTCCTGCCGTTCGCCGTGGTGGCCGTAAAAATTGGAGCAGCTAGAGTGTCCGACACAGTATTCCCCACAGCCCGAGCAGTGCGAAGCCTGCAACGCGCGCCCAATCTCCTAGCGCCCGCCATCCCGCATCGGTGATCCGCACGCGAGCGGTCTCGATCCTCCATCCGGCCGCGATCACGCGCTCGGCTTCCGCGAGCCCGGCGCGCACAAGCTCGACCATCTGCTCGACCGTGAAGCCATGCGCTAGCATGACCGCCTCGGTGCAGCCCGTCGCGACAGGAGGCAAGGAGTCGAGCGTGCGGCGGCGGTCGGGCTTGGTCGGTACGGGCAGAATACCACGCCGCACGCGCCTGGAAGTCGGAGATTAGACCCCCAAGCTCCGGAGGCCTCCTGATCGCTCACCAAACCAGAGCGCCTCGCTGCTCTTGGGTCCATTGACCGACGACCTCGTCGCCGCGTCGAACGCGGAGTTGACGAGCTTGCAGCCGCCTTCCGTCGGCGGCCTGCCGGGCTTGTGATACAAGATGAGCGACACGGGGATAGAAGATACCCACGCTATGCCCGCCGCCTGATTCGGGCCAGCCCCGCGCCGCCCCTGCGGCTAACCGAGCAGGGACTTCTCGGCTGCCGCCAACTCCGCACCATCATCGCCGCGCGGAAACAGGTGGCCATAGGTATCGGCGGTCATCTGGATCGAGGCATGGCCGAGGCGGGAGGCGCACCCGCTGTTAGTCTCATGTCGCAAACGGAAGGTTTTGCATCGTGGTTCTGCTCGCTAGCACTCGCACTTGAATTATTGCCACCAGATCGAACGGATCATTTGTAGGTCGCAATAGCCAATCCGTTTCCACGCTTACTTTCCTAACGAGGGCGTCGTCCTGTAGAAGGCAATGGATCGGGTCGTTATCGCCCCGTGTGGCGATCTTGGCTTGTTGGGCTTCTACCGTACTGGGCATCCGCAAAGCGTCTAAGAGCGTCTTCAAACGGTTATCGATGTCCCCCCCTTCACCCAGCAGTTGTCCAGGCGACTGCTGTCGAAGTAGCGTGACGGCAAGTTCGCAGGCCAAATCATTTCTCTTCGTGACAAGGGGGGCGAAGAGCACGTTGTTTTTTCGCTCCAAGATAGGGATGCCGCGCCCACCTTGTCCACGGTCCTTCTCTCGAAGAAACCAGGTCGACATTTCGGAGAGGGGCATACGTTCCCAAAGCGTCTTCAGCTGAGGATGCAGCTCCATCCTTATTTTGTGAATGTCTGCGACCTTGAAGCGTCGCCTTGGCGCAATAGGGCCCTCGTAGAGTAAACGAAATTGCATGTACTTCCCCCTACAGGAAGGCTCTCTCTGCTGCTGCCAGCTCGGCACCGTCGTCGCCGCTTGGGAACAGGTGGCCGTAGACATCCATGGTGATCGCAATCGAAGCGTGCCCCATGCGCTGCTGCACCAGCTTCGGCGGCAACTCCAGCCCGCCGTCAACTTTGCGGTTGATGCACCACGACGCATAGAAGTGGCGCAGCGAGTGCCAGCCGTACTTGGCGGCGATGATCGGCTTGCCGTCATCGTCCTTGGACGGTTTGCCGTGTTCGTCCAGCGCTGCCACCGTGACACCGGCCGCGAGCAGTGTCGGGACCAGGGCATGCCGCGTGATGTTGACGTAGCTCTCGACGCTGCCGTCAGCGGCGGGGAAGACCAGCCCCAGCTCGCTGTTCGGACAGGCGAGCTTCCACTTGCGCAGCGTGCTGACCAGCGTCGGCGGCAGCGGGACGACGCGCTCGCCCGCCACCGACTTCAGCGGTCCGATCTTGTTGTAGCGGTCGGCGCGCTGGCGCACATGCAGCTCGCTGCGCTTGAGATTGACATCGTCCCAGCGCAGACCGCGCAGCTCGGAGATGCGCAGGCCGGTGAAGATCGCGGACAGCAACAGGGGGCACCGTCCGTCGCTGTCGCCGCCGCCATAGCTGACAGCCGCGATGATGGCGCGGATTTCGTCCGGCGACGGGATGTCGACGCCGACTTTGAGCTTGCCCTTCTGTCGGGCGGCGGCGCGCGCTTCCTTGCCACGCAGGCTGCGAGGCAGAGCGTGGACCACGTTCTGTCCGACCAGTCCGCGCCGTTGTGCATCGGCCAGCAGCGCGCCGAGTGAGATGCGCACCTTGCGCACCATGGTGGGGGAGCGACCGAGTTCTCTGAGCTTATCCTGGAAGGTGGTCAGCATCGGCATGGTGAGGCGCGAGAGCTTCACCGCTCCGATCACCGGGATGATGTGCCGGTCCAGGTGCTGCTGGTAATAATCGACTGTCGATTGCTCAAGCCCGTCGGCCTCGCATCTTTTCAGCCACAGCCGCCCGGCTGCCGCGACGGTGACGCTCTGGCTGTCGGGGACGTGGGTGCCAGCGCGCAGTTCGCCGGTAACGCCGACATGGAAGCTATCGGCCTCCTGCTTCGTCTCGAAGGTGCGCAGCCGCCGCTTGCCCTCGTGATCGGTGTACTCGGCGACCCAGGCTTGGCCCTTTGCGCCGTCCTGGTTGGTCCAGGTTCTCTTTCTGACTGACATCGTGATACCCTTTTCTAGAAATTACGAACAAGTGCGAACAGATGCGAATATCTGGGCACGACATTTCACGACAAAAGTGGTGAGAAACCTCGATAAAATCAAGGTCTGAAACAAGTCTTCTGAACCGCCACACGAGCGCCAATCGTGATAACATGATCACACATCCGAACGCAGGACATGCGCGCTCGCGTCCTCTCGCGGCCTCGGCGCGATATCCGCGATCTCATGAGGACTCATGTCACGTCGATCTGTGACGGTACGGAAGAAGAAGCGGGCGGCGCCTCCCTCGGGCAAGGGCACGCTGATCGGCCTGCGTCTCGAGCCCGCAACGCTTGCGCGCGTCGATCGCTGGGCGGCGTCGCAGCAGGACGATCCGTCGCGCTCCGAAGCCATTCGCCGGCTGGTCGAGCTCGCGCTTGGGATCGGCCAGCGGGCAGGAGCGCGCACCAAGACAGCCGCCAAAGCGGCGGAAATGGCGAGCGAGGAAATCGACCGCTTGGGTGATCCGTCGGCATCCGACGAAGAACGGCAATTGCGCAAACGGCGGCTGATCAAGGGACCGAAAGAGTTTCTGGACCTTCGCCGCAATCGCCCGAAGGCCAATGAATGACGTCGGTGGCGAGCATCGCGCCGGAGACTACAACACCAACTCGGTCGCCGGATCGATCAGGTGCATGTGGTTGAGGTTGGCGTAAAGCCGCATCTGCTGTCCCGGCGCGCTTGCCGCCGTCGGCTCCACGCGCGCGCAGACCTCGGTTTCGTTTACCGTGAAGAACACCATGGTCTCCATCCCCATGGGCTCGATCACGTCGAGCGTCATGGCAAATTCGCAACGCGGCTCGCGTCCCTCTCCGCGCGGCTCGGTAATGTGCTCGGGCCGCAGCCCTAAGATCAAATCCTTGCCGACGGAGGGCCGATAACGAGCGGCGTGTGTCGGCGGTACTGGAAATGCCAGTTCCGGCGCGAGCCGCAGCAGGAGGCCATCGCCGTTCGGCTGCAGACGGGCGGGCAGAAAGTTCATAGCCGGCGAGCCGATGAAACCGGCCACGAAGCGGCTTTTCGGCCGATGGTAGAGGTCCTGCGGCCTGCCGATTTGCTCGATGCGGCCGCCATTCATCACCACCACGCGGTCGGCGAGCGTCATGGCCTCGACCTGGTCATGGGTGACGTAGATCGTCGTTGTCTTCACCTTCTGGTGCACGCGCTTGATCTCGGTGCGCATCTGGACGCGCAGCTTGGCGTCGAGATTGCTGAGCGGCTCGTCGAACAGAAATACCTTCGGGTTGCGCACGATGGCACGGCCCATGGCGACTCGCTGCCGCTGGCCGCCGGACAGCTGTTTCGGCCGCCGGCCCAGGAGGTCGGTGATATCGAGGATTTTCGCCGCCTGCTCCACCCGCGCGCGGATCTCCGCCTTCGCCACTCGCCGCAGTCTCAGCCCGAACGACATGTTCTCGAACACCGTCATGTGCGGATAGAGCGCGTAATTTTGGAACACCATGGCGATGTCGCGATCCTTGGGCGGCACGTCGTTGACGACCTCGCCGCCGATGAGGATGTCGCCAGCGGTGGCCTCCTCGAGCCCGGCAATCATGCGCAGCGTGGTGCTCTTTCCGCAGCCGGAGGGGCCCACCAGAACGACGAATTCATTGTCGGGAATGGTGAGGCTGATGTTGCGCACCGCATCGACGTCGTCGAACCGCTTCACGACATTGCGCAGCGCCACGTCGGCCATCGCTCACCCCTTGGTCGCGCCGGCGGTCAAGCCCGCGATGTAGTAGTCCATCAGGAAGGCGTAGATGACCAGTGGAGGCGCCGCGGCAACCAGCGCCCCGGCCATCAGCATTCCCCACTTGTAGACATCGGCCTTGATCAGGCTCGTCACCGTGCCGACGGTCAGCACCTGCTGGTCGGCGCTGAACAGGAACGCAATCGGATAGACGAATGCCGCCCACGAAACCGTGAACGCAAAGATGGTTGCGGCGATGATGCCCGGCAGCGCCACCGGAATGAATATCTTGAGCAGCATCTGCATATGCCCGGCGCCATCGATCAGCGCAGCCTCGTCGAGCTCCTTGGGGATCGACTGGAAATATCCGATCATGATCCAGGTGCAGAACGGGACCGTCAGCGTCGGATAGACCAGCACCATGCTCCAATAGGAGTTGAGGAGGCCGAGGCCGCGGACGATCTGGAACAGCGGGATGAAGAGCAGCGTGTCCGGGATGAGATAGGTGAGGAAAATGCCGGTGGCGAGAATTCCCGATCCCCAGAATCGCATGCGCGAAAGGGAGAACGCGGCGAGCACGCTGACGACCATGGTGATGGCGACGACGCACAGCGTGACGACGACGGTGTTCTTGAAATAGATCAGGAAGTCGCTTTCCTGAAACAGCAGCCGATACTGTTCGAAGGTAATGCCGTTGGCGATGATCCACGGGTTGGTCGCGAGATGCGCGACCTCGGCATCGGATTTCAACGATGTCACGATCATGTAGTACGGCGGGGTGAGAAAGAAAATCGCGAACAGGATCAGGAAAAAATAGGACGTGATCAGCGCCCACCGCCGGCTGCGCTTGAGGCTCGCCCCGCTGCCGCGCGGGTACTCGGCAACCACGGCGGTCATCCGATCTCTCTCCCGCGCTTGCGCACGCCGCGCAATATGAAGACTGCGGAAACGGCGAGGATCGGAAACATGAACAGCGATACCGCGGCGCCGAGCGGAAGGTCGCCGGAGCGGATGCCGAGCAGGAAGGCGTAGGTCGCAAAGACGTGCGTCATGTTGCGCGGCCCGCCTGCCGTCATGATCTGCACGATGTCGAAGTTGGCAAATGTCACGATCAGCGAAAACAGCACCGTGATGGCGATGATGTTGCGCATCATCGGCAACGTGATGTGCACAAATCGCTGCCATGCGTTCGCACCGTCGATCTCCGCCGCCTCGTAGAGCTGCTCCGGAACGGATTTGAGCGCCGCGAGATACATGATCAAAAAGAATGGCGCCCCGTACCACACGTTGACCAGGATGACAGAGAAACGCGCCCAGTAAGGATCGCTCAACCAAGGAATCTCTTTGCCGCCGAACCCCTTGATGATCCAGTTGAACGCGCTGTGGGTCGGATCGAACAACCACCACCATCCGAGCGTCGACAGCGCGAGCGGAATGACCCAGGGCACGAGCAGCATGCCGCGCCACTTGCGCTGTCCCTTGCTCGGCAAATTGTTGACGAGGTGGGCGGTCACGAGACCGATCAGCGCCTTGAAGAACACGGCACTGAGGGCAAAGATCGCTGATTGCTCGATCACCATCCAAAAGGTGTCGCGGCTCAGCAGGTACGAGAAATTGCCGAGACCGACGAACCTGGTTTGTGCCTTGTTCAGCATCGCGAGATAGATCGAGTACAAGGCTGGGTAGATGATCAGCCCGGCCACGATCGCGATCAACGGCAGACACATCAGGAGGGCAATCGTGCTCCGCCGGCGCAGGAACCGCCGCATGCTGGCTTGCGGGTACGTCGCGGACCGAGTCAGCTTTCCCGGATATCGCCGGGCGACGTCGACCATGGCCGTTTCCACTCCCTGGCGGATCGTTTTTGCATCATCGCCGGCCAAAGCCGGCGATGAGGATCGCTCAGTTTGTCGCCCCACTATATCGGCTTGCGCGCAAACCGGCGTGTGCGATGAAAGAATGCGCCGTCAGGTCCGCAGCAAGCCTTCCAGTTCGCCCTCTGCCCACTTGACCACTTTGTCGATCGGCTCGTTTCCCTGACACACCTTGGCAACCATGATGGTGTGGACCGACTGATTATAGATCTGGGTGGCGATATCCGGCCGCGCCGGGTATCCGGTGATGCTCGGTTGCTCGTCGCCGCGCGGCGGATAATTGTAGACCGTGCCTGTGGGCGGCTCGACCTTTTGCCAGGTATCGAAGTCGTAGTAGCTCTTGAACGACGGCAGGTCGTAGCCGACGGACGCCGCCACGAGTTGACGCGACTGCTCCTTCTCCGAGAGGAATTGCAACAGGTCCTTGGCCGCCGGCTTGTTCTGCGAGAACGACCACACACCATAGAAGAACGGCAGCTGACCGACGAACCGGCCGGCCGGGCCGCGCGGCATGTCGTGGGTCCAGCACTGAGCCGCCACCTGCGGGTTGTCGCGTTTGGCGACGGCCCAGGCGCTCGGCGGGTTCTGGATGCCGGCGCCTTTGCCGGAAATGAGCCAGCGGTTATTGCCGGCATCATCCCAGGCGTAGACTTCCGGCGGATTGAACGGCATCAGCTTCTTGAAATATTCGAGCGCCGCGCGCGTCTCGTTGGAATTGACCTTGATGTTGTCCTTCTCGTCCACCATGACCGAGCCAAAGGCGCGGAACATGGCGCCGGTCGAATCGATCGCGTCGCTGGTCTGGCCCATGGGCAGGCCGATGGGGAAGCCGGCCTTGAACAGCTGCTCGGCGCTCTTGAGATAGAGATCCCAAGTCCAGCTATCGACCAGCTTGGGGTCGCGTTTGTCGTTCGGCGGAAATATCGCCGTCAGATCGATGCCGCAATGCTGCTTGTAGAGATCGATGCGGGAGCAGCACGGTTTGACCTGACTGCCGACCGTCGTCGGGATGCCGAACCACTTGCCATCGTGTTTGGCGAGATATTCGGATACCGGACTGATCGGGCCGCCCTTGGCGATGAGCGCCTTGATGACCTCGTCGACCGGCTCGAGCACGTTGCGGTGGACTTGGATCTGCCAGGCGCGGTGCGACATGATGTCGTGGCCGGCGCGCGCCTGGGCTTCTGCGCTCGCGGTCAGGATGTCCTTGTCGCCCTGCGATGTGATGTAGTCGATCGATACCTCGACCTTGTTCTTTTCGCCCCACTCGTTGCACAGCTTGGTCAGCGTGTTGTTGGCGCCGGGGACCCAGTGATCCCACACGCCGAGCGTGAGTTTGCCGGCGGCGTATGAATGGCGCAGATAGGGGGCGGAAACTGCCGAGGCAGCGGCGACGGCCGTGGTCTTGAGCAGGTTTCGCCGAGAGATATGGGAGCGTGGCATGGCGTCCTCCGTGGGGGCCCGGCTATCGGCCGGGATTTGTTCTGGTTTGGAATGAAGGCTACCTCATCCGCGCTCCCCGGCCTAGCCGCCAGCCCGAACCGGCGCGCATCTCCCCGATTCGACCGCTGCGAGACTTTGCCGAGGCGGCGCGGACCGTCTGTAAGGCTCATGTAAGCCGCGGCTCCTCAATAAGCGGCGGGTCGATAAAGTCGATTGGGTCGGCGCGGATCATAGACCGGCATCTTTGACGAGCTCAAAAGAACTTACTTCATTTTCTGCAACCACGTACGATTTTGGTAGTGATTGCCGAATCCGGTCATCGCTCCGATCTGGTAGGTGCGGAACGTTTCATCCTCGGAAAATTCGCCGTGACAATAGCTGAACCCCGACGCGTACTGATTGTACGCGCCGACGAGCTTGTCCATGGCAGTGTCATTGCACGGCAGGCTGCGCGCGTGCATGTAGACGAGATAATATTCCATGAAGCCGTAGTAGAGCGTGCTCCCGATCGAGCAATACCCTTTCGATGCGAAGAAGCGTTCGTTGAGAAGTTGGTCTGGATGGCCTTGGGAGCGTGCGACTTGGGTCATGCCCCAGTCGTCGAGCGCATTGTACGAACTCCCGCTCAACACCACGAAGAACCAGTTTTTGTAACGAATATAATGTTGCCAAAGGGATTCCTGCCAGGCGAGCGCATGCAGCGCCCGCATGAAAGCTTCTCTTTCCCGACCGGATAGCTGATTGCCGAAATCAGCGAGCAGCTGCCGTCCGACTTTGATCACGAGCCTGTCGACCGACCGGTAGTATCGTTTTCGTCGTGCGCGGTTCTGCCACTGTGCAGGTGTGAGAGCGAAATCGAGTTCGATCTTGCCCTTGCAGTCCTTCGTGACCTCGGTGAAGTGCGTCCCGCGGCCGACGTGCACCGATTCATTCAAAACCCAACGATCGAAAAGATCGTGGACCGCGATCTTTTCACCGATTCCTTCTTGTTCGAGTTGTGTCGTAGGCAGCGGCACACGGTTGTCGCGGGCAGAGTTGGAGAAGTCGCGCGTCCAACGCGAGGCGGGCTGCTCTTCCCAAGGATACTGGCCGGTCACCCCTGGGCTCGAGGAAAGGAGTAAGCAGAGTAACGCCCAGCGAACCAGTCGCATGTCCCGTTATCTCTCCTGCCACCAAGTTTGGACTGCGGCCCGAGCTGCGGCGCCCACGTGCGCGGTTCAGTCCCGCAGCCGCGTGAGCCGCCAATGCGCGAGCATGCGCAGACCGATTGCCGCCGCGAGCCCCACGCCGATCGAGAGCGCTTGCTGCAGCATCGTGTGCCGCGTGTAGAACGCCGGCACGAGGAACACGCCCAGGAGCGCCGCGACGGCGAGGTTGTTCCAGAACGTCGCCGCCAACTTCACCTGCTCATTGTGTACGAGATTCGACATGATGAAGATCCCAAAGCAAAAGGTGCGAAGCCCCAAAGAGCGCTGCCAATCAAGGGCAGATGCTGTGCCAATTCCGGCACTACTCTGAGCCCTGTATGGCGCCCAACAGGAGACACAAATAGGCGACCCAGTCCCGAAAACTCCAGTGGCGCATGCTCGCCGCTCCCTCTTGGGAGGGTACCCCCGAACAGGGGTGTCAGGGATATTTCTGACAGCTACTATTCGCATTTATCTCTTGACTACAGATCGCAGCCGTGCTACGACATTCGCATCCTCGCTCATCGAGGGGCGTCTCCGGAGACGATCCTGAAGGCGGAGCGGGGAGTGGCGTCCTGCGGCAGGCGGCTCGTAACCGCTCGCCTCGGGAGGCTCGGGACCCCGCCCTCCAGGCACTACGACCTGGGTGCGAGGAGCTCGCTGCACGGATCCGCAAGGCAACTGCCCGCCGTTGTAGGGCGGCGGGCGCCGAAGGAGACGGAAGCGCGGCCCCGGGAGCCCAAAATCGCCACGGTGGAGCGCCGAGAGGCGAGCGTCCCGCGTCATAAGCGCGTTCACGCGCGTCTTGACGCGCTATGGGACGCAAGGCGCCTCGCAAGCGCCTGGCCTGCCGCGTCATGTGCAGGCCCCACGGGTGCCGCTGCACCCGAACGTTTCTCGGCGCTCCGCCCACCCCTCGTTCGGGGTGAGTGAAGCAAAGCTGCAAAACCCCGGGCGCAAAAACGCGCCGCGGGAACGAGATGGGCTGTTTGAAAAGTGAATAAGGCTACGAACGCGTCGGACGCAATCGCGTGTCCCGGATGCGATGCAGCGCATCACTTCGTGCTGCGCTGCGCCCGGGACACGAGGGCGCCGCGACCCGCTGCTGCGTCGTGTGAAGAACCAACCTTCAGGTGTGGTCCGATCCGCTCCATTGTTTTCGGATTGTTATTAACAATGAAAACCGCAACTCGAACGTGTGAGCCGTCAGCGCGCGGTGCGATGCGCAGCCCGGCACTCGTCATTGCCGGGCATAGCGCGTTGAAGACGCGCGTAGACGCGCTTATGACCCGGCAATCCATCCGCTTCGCAAAACGTCTTACGAAGAAATGATGGACCACGCGAAATCGGGTCTACCCGATTTCGCGCGCTTTAAGTACGCAAGTCGGGTGAACCCGACTTGCGTGGTCAAGCCCGGGGGTGACGGGAGCAGGCGTAAGATCGTGTCCGAACAAAGCTGCGGTCCGGCAAGCGCTGGTTGCGCTTTTTTTCTGTTTTCGTCCTGTTTGCTCCTGTTATCCAGAGCAAGCTCCGCCGATCCAATCGTCGCCGCTCGCAATCGTTTCCCGTTTTCGTCCTGCGGCTTACGTGGAAACTGCAGGCATCAGGTTGTGCCCGGCGTCCTGTTTTTTTTCCTGTTATTTGCAGGAACGGCGGACTCCCGCCGCCACGCGCGCCCCGCCGACGAAGGCAGCGCTTATTTTGCCGGCCTGGGTTTCGAACTGCGCAGCGGTGCTCCCCCGGGGCTCAATCCCAAGCTGCTTTCGAGCTCCAGTGCCGCCTGAAGCCAGGTCCGGGCCATTTCCAGCAACACTTGCCGGTGCCGTTGCGATTTGGTGTCGCCGGCCCAACGCATGCACTCTTGCGCGAACTCGCGGAATTCTTTGGGGGATGCGGCCATGGCGCGCTCTACGCGGGGGACAGGCGGGAGCGCGACCGGTCTCTCAGCCACCGGCGCCTGCGTGCAAGCCGCTGCCGGTGACGAAGGTCAAGATATCACGGCGGAGACCGTCGCGATAGCCGTGTCGGGATGCCGGCACCGGAGCGATCTAGGAGCACATGCGTCACCCCGCAATGACGAAAACTCTCGATGATCCCTCGAATTTTGTCGCTTTCGGTCATTTTTGCGGTCTTCGATAAGTTCGACGCAACTCGCTTCAGGCCCGGGCTTCGGTCTTCTTGACCATGCGCCAGAGCTGAAATCCCTCGGCATCGATTGCTTCCTCGATCGCCGCGCGGGAGAAGTTGTGGGGCGGAGCGTTGTCCGGCCCGATCGCGCCGGTGGCGGTCCAGGGACCATGGCTCTGCGGGAGCTTGCTGCCCGTGAGGTCGCCCGCGAACGCCCGCAAGTCCTTCCTCGTTTCCGACTTGAAAATGTAAATCCGCATGGCTTGATCCTTTGCGCGGTTGACGACGGGAGACAAACGTGTCGCCGCCGGCGCGGCCTAGAAGTCAGACCGGATATTTGCTGTTCGCGAGACCAACGGCCGCGACGCCGATTGCCACGTGTCACGCTCCTCATGATCGCAGGCGGGAGCGCGACCGGTCTCTCTGCCACCGGCGCCTGTATAGCGATGTGTTATGGCCGATGATGGCGCGACGGTGCGCTCTATCCGCCCGATTGTCTAGGGGATTCGACCTTTTATTCTCGATCGCACATGCGGTTGAACCCCTTGCGAGAACCGCGTACACTCCCAATGTTCGAGCTTGGCCTTGTTTGTCGCGCACCTCGCGGTGTGCCTTTCCATAGGCAACGCTGACTTCGGATGAGCGGTCGCACGATGGTCGTACGGCCGCGATTAGGTTCGTGCAGACAAGGAGGCCATGATGGCTACCGGCACCGTGAAGTGGTTCAACCCGACGAAGGGCTATGGATTCATTCAGCCCCAGGGCGGCGGCAAAGATGTATTCGTCCACATCTCCGCGGTCGAGCGCGCCGGCTTGACCACTCTCAACGAGGGTCAAACGGTCGAATATGAAGTGGTCAGCAACCGCGGCAAGGAGTCGGCGGAGAATCTCAAAACACGTTGACCGCTGCGTCAACATCTTGAACGGCGCGCATCGGAGCGCCAGCAACACGATTGGAAACATTTTGCAGGTACTCGTTCGCGACAACAACGTCGATCAAGCTCTCCGGGTGCTCAAGAAGAAGATGCAACGCGAGGGCGTTTTTCGTGAGATGAAGCGTCGCAAGGCGTATGAAAAACCATCCGAGCGCAAGACCCGCGAGAAGGCGGAAGCCGTCCGTCGCGCGCGCAAGGCGGCAAGGAAACAGGCGCAGCGCGAAGGCTTGATCCCCATGCCGAAAAAGCGGGAGCCTGCGCCGCGTCGGGCGCCGCCCAGGTTCTGAGTTTGCTGCGAACACGTTCCTGCGCCGCGCGCTCCGCGGAGGTGGAGTCGTGCACTGCGTGCGCGGCGCTCGTTGGGCATCAAGCACGAAGGCATGCGCCCTCATTCAAACGCGGCCGGATCGCGATCGAAAAGAGGACCGTGACCGACAAGTCGCCGAAGACAAGGGCGGAGCTCGAGGCCTTGGTTTTGGCTGAGCTGCGCGCGGCATCGGACTGCGGCGGCGCCGTGCACGTCACGGTCGTTGCCTACGACGACTACCGCGTCGGCGCCACCTGGGAGGTGGCCAGTTGCGACGCGGGCACATCCGCGCCGGAAGCGTGTGAACGCGCGCTGTGCGACATCATCCGTCGCCTGCAGCAGCATTTCGATATTGCACCGACTTAAAGGAGATCATCAGATGGCAACGACGACCCGACAGGGGACCAAGACCATAACCATGCCACCCGCGGCGGAGGAATCCGTCCCGGAGCCGGTCACGCAGCGCAAGCAGGCGGACAGCGGCCGATTTCGCCTCCAGGTGGATCGGCAAACGAAAGCCTCATACGCGACCTACGAAGCCGCGGAAAAAGCGGGGCTGGGGATCAAGAAAGAGCATCCGATCCTTCAGGTCGCGATCTATGACGGCGTAGAGAGCGTGAACAAGATTATCGAATTGCCGTAAGTCATCTCACGCGCTCGCCTTCGTCTGCGCGATGAATGCGCGCCAGCCGCCGAAGGCGGAGATGTCGCGCGCGCCCTGCGTCGCCGCGGCCTCGACCAGAAAGCCCTTGACGGTGAGGCCGTCGGCGAGCGTGAGCGTGCCGATCGCGAGCGGCGGCGGCACGCGCGCGACGAAGCGGCCGAACGCGTCGGCCGCCATCGCCCAGATCTCGACCGCGATGGCCGCGCCGCCGCCATCGACCCGCAGCAAGCCCGGCTTCGCCGGCGCGCCGGGCAACAGGTAGAGGCGATAGTCCTTAGCCGTCGCGCTTTCCTCGAGAAAGCGCGCGCCGCATGCGGAGAGCTCGCGGTTGAGCGGCATGCCGGAGAGATGCGCGCCCACGACGGCCAGCGCGATCTCGCCGTCGGCGGCACGCGGCGCGATCGCGGCGAGCGGCGGCTGCGCCGTGCCGGTGGCGCCGAGCGGCAGCGCGGTATCGGCATGGAACGCGCGGCCGATCGAAGCGAGCGCGGCGTCGCAGCCGGCGGGCGCGGTCAGCGTGACGCCGAAGGGCGTGCCGTCCGCGCGCATCGCGGCGGGCACGGATAGCGCGCAGAGGTCGAGCAGATTGACGAAATTGGTGTAGGTGCCGAGCCGGCTGTTGAGCGCAATCGGATCGGCGAGCACCTCGGCGACGGTGTAGACCGTCGGCACGGTCGGCAGCGCCATGGCGTCGATCGAACGGAAGACGTGGTCGCGCACGCGGCGCAGCTCCTCGAGCTCGTAGAACGCCGCGAACGTATCGGCCGCGCTCCGATGCGTGCCGGCGAGGATGATCTGCCGCGTCACCGGATGCATGGCTTGTGGCGCCGACGCGATCAGCGCGCGCGTCGCGAGGTAGCGCTCGGCGACCCACGGTCCCTCGTAGAGGAGCCGCGCGGCCTGATAGAACGGCTCGATGTCGAACTCGACGAGGACGGCGCCGAGCCGTTGCAAGCGCGCGAGCGCCGCGTCGTAGGCCGCGGCCGCGGCTTGATCGCCGAAGAACAGGCGCTGCCCCGGCATGGGCACGCCGAGGCGCACGCTGCGCGGCAGCGCGCCGAGCGCGCCCAGCCGGCGCGGCCGCGAGTACGCATCGGCGGCATCGGGGCCCGCGATGGCGGCGAGCGCGGCAAACGCGTCGTCGACGGTGAGCGCGAGCACAGAGACGCAATCGAGCGTGCGGCAGGCCGGCACCACGCCCGCGGTCGAGACCAGGCCGAGGCTCGGCTTCAAGCCCACGATGTTGCTCAAGCCCGCCGGCACGCGGCCCGAGCCCGCGGTGTCGGTGCCGAGCGCGAGCGGCACGAGGCCGGCGCCAACCGCGATCGCCGAGCCCGAGCTCGATCCGCCCGGGATCAGCGCCGGGTCGAATAGGTTGCGCGGAATGCCGTAGGGCGTGCGCACGCCCACCAATCCGGTCGCGAACTGATCGAGGTTGGTCTTGCCGATGATGATGGCGCCGGCGCGCTTGAGGCGGGCGACGCAGGTCGCGTCCGCTTTCGGCGTATAGGCGAAGGCGGGGCAGGCGGCGGTGGTCGGCAGCCCGGCGACGTCGATGTTGTCCTTGACCGCGACCGGCACGCCGAAAAGGGGGCGATCGGCGAGCGGGCGATCCTCGGTGCGTTCGGCGGCGAGCGCCTTGGCCTCGGCGAGCGCGTCGGCCTCCGCGCGCAGCGCGATGAAGATCGCGGGATCGTCGTGGGCGCGGATGCGCGCGTAGGCGCGCGCGATCGTGGCTTCGGGGCTCGCCGCGCCCGAGCGATGCGCCTCCACGATCGCAGCTACCGTCTCGCCCATCACCCTCTGCGCCCTCTGCTGTCCCGCGCCATCTTAGCAATGCTCATGCCATCCCGATGAACATGTTAGCCCGGCGCGAGCCGCTATCTCGGTCCTACCCTCCCCCTTGTGGGGAGGGTCGCCCGCCGAAGCGCAGCGAAGGCGGGTGGGGTGGGGGTCGTGCGGTGATCCGCTGAAGGACCCCCACCCCCAACCCCTCCCCAGCCGGCTGCGGGCTTGCCCGCTTCCGGCAAAGCCTCAAGTGACCAAACCCCGGCAAGCCGGGGTTTGGTTGGGGAGGGGAGCAGACCCAGTCCGCGGCACCGTGGTGCATTAAACCAATGAACGGGCACTAGACCGCCGCCAGCTGCGCGGCGATCGGCGCGGGCGTCCAGTCGGCGGCAACGCCGAGGTCGGCGAGGATCACCTGCGCCGCGTTGTAGGCGGGAAGGCCGGTGATGTTGCCGCCGGGATGGCTGCTTGCGCCGCAGAGATAAAGCCCCGGCAAATGTGTGCGGTAATTGCCGGCGCCCGCGAATGGGCGGTGATAGCCGACCTGGTCGTTGGCGAACGCGCCGACGAGGAGATCGCCCTCGCGCATGTTGGGAAGATCGCGCGCGATGTCGAGGGGCGTGCGCGAGAACGAATCGATGACCGCGTCGGCGAGGTTGGGCGCGTGCTGCTGCCAGAGCTGCAACATCGCGCGGCCGTGCGCGTCGCGCAGGCGCTGCCAATTCCGCGCATCGCCGTGCACGCGATAAGGCAGCTTCTCCCACATGAACGCGGTATGGCGGGAAGCCGGCGCCTGGCTCGGATCGAACAGCGTGGGGCAGGCGCCCCACATCACCGTCGGCGGAATGGTGCCGGCCTCGTGGTGGCGCACGATGTCGGCGAACTGGTCGACGTGGTCGAGCCCGAGGATCACCATGAACGCGCGCGCGAGCTCGCCGCGCTCGGCGCTGGCGCGGTAGCGCGGCGGCTCGGCGAGATCAAGATGCAGCGCGAACAGCGGCGCCAGCAGATTGTACTGGAAGCGCTGCGCGCGCTCGCGCATCTCGCGCGGGAGAAGCGCCGCGTCGAGAAGATCGAGGAAGGTCTGCTGCGGATTGAGCGAGGACGCGACGAGGTGCCGGGCGCGGATCAATTCGCCGTCGGCGGTCTCGATGCCGACCGCGCGGCCGCCTTCGGCCACGATGCGCCTGGGCTCGGTCGCAAGCTTGATCTCGCCGCCGGTCGCGCGCACCGCCGCTTCGAGCGCGCGCGCGAGCGCTGCCGAGCCGCCGCGCGACATCTGCGCCTTGGCCGGGCTCGCCAGCAGCGCGGCGATGTGATGGCCGAAGCCGGGCAGCCGCAGGTCGACCTCGCGCAGGCCGTTGAAGAAAAGGAGGCCCGCCTTGATGGTGGGATGCTCGAACTCCCGCTCGACGAATTCCAGCGGCGAGAGCGCGCTCACGGCGAGGAGCCGCCGGCCGGCGCTGGTGCGCTCGAGCAATGCGCGCCGCTCGGCGGGCGGCAATGGCGGCGAGCGCGCTTCCGGCGCGAGGATCTGCGTCACGATGGGCACGAACTCGTCGTGCCAGCGCCGCAGCGTCTCGGCGTCGCGTCGGCTGAAATCGGCGAACGACGCGATGGTCCGCCCGATGTTGGTCCACCATTCGAGCGCGCGGCCGTCACTGGTGACGAGCGCGACGTTGAGCTCCGGCTCGATCAGGCGCGCGCCGTGGCGCTCGAGCTCGAGATCGGCGTACCACGGCATGGCGGTGACGGCGCGCAGGAAGAAGGCGTGGGTGTTGTGGAGGAAGCCGCGCGCATCTTCGAGCGTGCTCAAGCCGCCGCCTGCCGCCGCGCCGCGCTCGACGGCAAGCGTTTTCAAGCCGGCCTTGCCGAGATAGGCCTGCAGGATGAGTCCGTTATGCCCGGCGCCGAGGATGATCGCGTCGTAGGTGGTCATGTGA
>Ga0306922_10001879_pt1 | contig 19254 bp, 9 predicted proteins | sample sta12Cox44000082_FD_203758 | JGI IMG/M metagenome (GOLD analysis project Ga0306922, IMG submission 203758) | Lab enrichment of tropical soil microbial communities from Luquillo Experimental Forest, Puerto Rico - statoxic.12C.oxic.44.000.082 (v2)... | ecosystem: Environmental > Terrestrial > Soil... | reverse complement strand
CGACTCCGGCGAGGCGGTACCCGTGGAGGACGGATACCGCGGCGTGGCCTTGAACATGGCCGCCCGGCTGTGTTCGAACGCCGCGGCCGGGCAGGTCCTGGTGACCCGGACCGTCGTAGCCTCGGCTGTGGTGGCGGAGGGGGAGATCCGGTTCGTCGGGCGAGGCCCGGCCACATTCAAGGGCTTCGAACGGGCCGTGGACGTCATTGAGGCGGTGGCCGGCGCCGTGCTGGAGCTTTCCTCCGCGCCCGACGCGGCGGTGCCGGAAGCGGACCGGGGGATCCCCCCGGAGCTCGATCCGCTCACCCCGATCGTTGGCCGGGAGCACGAGATGCGCTGGCTCCGCGGAACGTGGCGCCAGGTTCGGCGGGGGCGAGGTTGCGTGCTGTTCGTGTCGGGTCCTGCCCAGATCGGCAAGACCCGGTTGGCCGGGGAGATCGCCAGCTACGTCCACGCCGGCGGCGGGCTGATCCGGTACGCGGGGCCGGGCGGGGTGGCGGCGGCCATGGCCCTGTCCGCGATCCAGGCGGCGCGGGCGGCCGCGACGCCCACGCTGCTAGTGCTGGACGACGTTGACCTGGGCGGCCCCGCGGTCGCCCACGAACTCCTGGGATCGTTCGACGATTTCTCCCGCCATCCGGTCCTCGTGGTGGCCCTCCTGCGCGACCCGGCCGCCGCCGTCGATCTCGCCGCGGTGATCGAGCGGGCTGACAAACGAGGCGATGGCCACCGCGTGCTGGCCCCCCTCGACCTGGACGGCGTCCGCGGGATCGTGCGTTTGTACGTGGGCGAGGACGAGGCCGAGGTGCCGGTGGAGTCCATGGCTCGCGCTTCGCAGGGCGTGCCCGGGCGCGTGCACGAGGTGGTGAGCGAGTGGGCCGGTTCCGAGGCCAGCCGGCGCCTCTCCGCCGCGGCGGAGTTCCTGGCCGCGGGCCGCGACCGGCACGCCTCGAACCTGGCGTTCGCCAACAACGTGATCGCCCTCAAGCTCGGCCGGCTGTACAGCGTGGGCGGCCGAGACGTCCCCCCTATCGAGACATGTCCGTACAAGGGTCTGGCGGCATTCGACGGGGACGACGCGGCCTACTTCTTCGGCCGGGAGCGGCTGGTGGGTGAGCTGGCCGCCCGGACGGTGCAGGCCGGCCTGCTCGCAGTGGTGGGCGCATCCGGAAGCGGGAAGTCCTCGGTGATCGCGGCGGGATTGCTCCCGTCGCTGGCGGCTGGCCTCCTGCCCGGGAGCGAGCGGTGGGCGCAAGTCTCGATGCGGCCCGGCGAGCACCCGATGCAGGAGCTCCGCGCCGCGCTGTCGAACGACGCGGACGACCCGCTCGCCGCGGCGGTCCGGAACGTCCCGAGCGGCGCGCGCCTGGTCCTGGCGGTTGATCAGTTCGAGGAGACGTTCACCATGTGCGCGGGCGAGGAAGAGCGCGGCGCATTCGTGGATGTGCTGACAGGTGCGGCGGGCCGGTGCCCGGAGCGGGTGGCCGTGATCTTGTCGATCCGGGGCGACTATTACGCGCACTGCGCGCCGTACCCCCAGCTGGCCGGGGCTCTCGGAGCGAACCACGTGCTGGTGGGACCCCTCACCCCGGAGGAGCTCCGGCGGGCCATCGAGCTCCCGGCGCGCCGATCGGGGCTGCGGGTGGAGTCGGCCCTCACCGACGCGCTGGTGGAGGAGGTCGCCGGCGAGCCGGGGGGCCTGCCGCTGCTGTCGACCGCCCTGGTCGAGCTGTGGCAGGCCCGCGAGGGCGGCTGGATCCGGCTGGACGCCTACCAGCGCACCGGCGGGGTCCGGGGCGCGGTGTCCAGGCTCGCCGAGTCTTCCTATCAGCAGCTCCCGGACCAAGAGCAAGCGGCGGCGCGGCGGGTGTTCCTGCGGCTGGTGGCGGCCGGCGAGGGCGAGGCGGTGACGAGAAGGCGGGTACCGCTGGAGGAGTTCGATCTGGGCCGGGACGCTACGGCCGCGGGCGTGCTGGCCCGGCTCACCCAGGACCGGCTGCTCACGATGGGCGAAGGAACGGTCGAGGTGGCGCACGAGGCGCTGCTGCGGGAGTGGCCCCGGCTGCAGGCATGGCTGGCCGAGGATGCCCAGGGCCGCCAGCTCCGCCACCATCTCACCCAGGTCTCCCGGCAGTGGCAGGCCGGGGGAAACGAGCCCTCCGAGCTGTACCGCGGGGCGCGGCTGTCCGCCGCCCTCGACTGGTCGGCCGGGCACGCCTTGGACCTGAACGAGTTGGAGAGCGCGTTCCTGGTGGCCAGCCGACAGGCCAGCGAGCGGGACGCTGAGCGGCAGCGCCGCGCCAACCGTCGGCTGCGCGGCCTGCTGTCCGGCGTTGCCGCGTTGCTGGTGCTGGCGCTGGTCGCCGGTGCCCTGGCACTGGTGCAGCGCGCCAGCGCCCGCCGCTCGGCGCGCGATGCGCAACGGGCCGCGACGGTGGCGCTGGCCCAGAGCCTGGGGGCACAGGCCGTCTCCGAGCCGCGGATCGACCTGGCCATGCTCCTGGCCCGGGCTGCCGTGGCCCTGCACCCGTCGCTGCGGACCCGCTCGGACCTGCTGGCCACGCTGCTTCGGGTGCCCACCGCGCTCCGCACCTTGCATTGGACCGCGAACCGCAACGCCGCCGTGGCGGTGAGCCCAAACGGGCGGACGATCGCCATCGAGGACAACAACGGGAACACGGTGGTCGAAAATGCCGCCACCGGTCGGCAGATCGGCACCCTGCAGGCCGACATTCTGGCCTTCGGCCCGGACGGGTCGTTGCTGACGGTGGCTGGCGGCATTCTCGTGCTCGACCCGGCAACCCTGAACGTAACCAACACAATCCCGTTCCCGGCGTGGGCCTCGGGAAATGACTACACGGCCGGGGGCGTCGCGTTCGGTGACGGAGGGGCGCGGATGGCCGTCGTGGTGGTGCGCCAGATACCCGCTCCGACCGGGCCGACGGTGACCACCTTGGCCCGCATCGTCCAGTACGGCTACCCGGGCGGCCGGGTCGCAGCGCCGGTGATCGCAGTGCCAAGCGACTCGGCGGGCGTAGCGTACGCAGCCGGTGGGCGGCGGCTGGTCGTCGTCGCCCCGGGCGCCACGATCGTGTTCGATGCGCGAACCGGCCGCCGCATCCGTTCCTATCCGGTGGGCGGAGTCTCCGCCGCGGTCAGCCCCGACGGCAACACCGTCGGGATCGGCGGCGCTGACGGGTCGGTGCGCTTCCTGGACCTCGCGACCGGAAAGGTCACGCTGGGAACCGGGGCCCAGGCAGGCGGCGCCGTCGTGGAAGGCTTCACCCCGGACGGCAAGACGCTCATCACAAGCGGGAACGACAGTAAGACGCTCCTGTGGGACGTGGCGGCCCACACGATCCGCCAGACGCTCGCCGGGCACGCCGGGCCGATCCACGCCCAGGCCATCAGCGCCGACGGCGCCACCCTGTACACGGGCAGCTTCGACGCCAACGTCCTGGCGTGGGACCTCACCGGACGCCGCGGGCTCTTCCCCTCCTTCATAGCCGCCCAAACCGACCCGTCGCTGCAGACGTTCAGCCTCGCGATCAGCCCCGACAGCAAGACGGTCGCCGTCGGCAGCACCAGCGGTGTGGTCAACCTGTGGGACATGCAGACGCTGCAGAAAATCCAGAGCTTCCAGGCCATCCCGGGAGAGGTCACGGCCCTGTCCTTCGGCTCCGGCGGCCGCTCGCTGCTGGTAGCCGCGGACACCCCGCAGCCGCATCGCGCGTGGCTGCGCATCTGGACGCTTGGCCCCCACCCGCGGCTGCTGCGGTCGATGCGCGGACCCCAGCACATCACGTGGGCGGCGTGGAGCCCCGATAGCAAGACGGTGGCTGCCGTCGGCTGGCAGCTGAACCAAAACCCCCAGCGCGCCGGAGTCGTGACCGAATGGGACGCGTCCACCGGGCGGCCCCTGGGCCCCCCGGTCGTCGTCCACGGCGGAGCGCCCGTGGACGTCTCGTTCGCCCCCCACGGGGACACCGTCGCGGTCACCGGGATCAACGGCGTGACCGAGGTCCTCGACCCGGCCAGGCGGACCGTCCAGAGCCGGTTCACCGTGCCGGGGGGCACGGTCTCATTCGGCGTCACCTTCTCCCCCGACGGCTCAACGCTCGCCACCTCCGACTGGTCGGGATCGGTCGACCTGTGGAACCCGAAGACCGGGAATCCGCTCGGCCAGATCCCGGACCCCAGCCAGACGCCAACGGCATCGGTGGCGTGGAGCCCGGACGGCCAGACCATCGCCGTCACCGACGGCGACCAAACCTTGCGGCTGTTCGACGTAGCGACACGCCAGGAACTCGGCCCCCCCTTCCCGCTCCGCACGCAGCAGGGCACGAGCGCCTATGCCACTTACGCCGCGTTCACGCCCGACGGAGCGAACGTGGTGGTGACCACCGACACCGGCCAGACGTGGATATTCCCGGCCACCCTCAAGGCGTGGGAGGCCCACGCATGCGCGGTGGCGAACCGCAACCTCACCCCCGCAGAATGGCAGCAATTCCTCCCCGGCACCCCGTACCGCCAACTATGCCCAGCCACCCCCGGCACCTAGGCTGGACAAGGAACCCGAAGCCCCAAAGCACCCAAACGAGCCTGGCAACCTCTTCGACCTCATCGGCTCAGACCCCTCCTGGTTACCGCTGAAGGCTGGAAACGGACGAGAAGCTGCGGAAGAGAGCAGGAACGATCAGCCCAGGTGGTTCCGATTATCCGGCCCCTTCTTTCCGGCAGACGGCTTGCGCTTTCCCAAACCCCATAAATCCACCGGGCCTGTGGACCGGATGCCACCCATAATGGTTAATCTGCGCGAGGTTACGGTTGCCACCGCTCCAGATGTCAGCCACTCATAGTCGGCGTTCGGCGTGGGCGCTAGAAGGGATACGGCTAAGCGGCCAGACTTCGTTGATCATGAAAATCGTGCATGGGTATGCGCGGCCCGGCATGAGCATGCGCTCAGCCAACACGCTGTCATCGGCATGACCGGTAATCTCGCTGGGCTCACTGAGGGCACACCCGTGTCACAGATCACGCGGGTTCTGCCGTAAAGCGGCAACCGGGCCTAAGCCGCAAACGTGAGCCCAGCGGACACCTCACGACCACCACCACCGCACCAGGGGTGGAGGTTGCCTCGGTCCGCGGTGTCCGGCTCCGGTATGTCTCACCTTCGCGACAGTCACGCTTCCGGACAGTGAAATAGCTACCGCATGTTGAGTTCGCGCCAGCCACTCGACCCGGGCTGCGTCCCAAAGCGCCCGGCGGCTAGAAGCCTGCAGCGCGATCGGCTTCTGCCACATCTTTGAAGAACCGGACGCTCACTCCCACTGGGGTGTCGAAAGCCGTAATGGGGTAGACGAAGCCACTGGCCGGGCCGAGCTTGACATCGCGCGGCGCCTCGCCCTCAAGGCCGGTGGCACGCCCAAAGAAGTTCAGCTCGAGCAGCAACAGCCTCCGGTCGGTTGCCACTACCGCACGGTCGTTGTACATGACCGACGGCCGCTTGGCGTAGAAGACGGCCTGAATCTGCTCATCGGGCTCAAGATACTTAGCAGCGTCCTTGCGGAGTCTGTCCCGAACTGCCATCCCACATTCCTCCATCATCGGCCTGCCGCGCATCAATGTCGTCAGGTCGCCACCGGCCACGGTTCCTAATCGAAGCCACCTTTCACGTTGCCAATCCAAGCGATTATCGTCCGTAGGCTGCATTCCGGGGAGGGGAAACCTCGCCACTGCGGGCTGCCGTCGTTGGGCTGAGGTCCCAGTCGGCTAAGTCTTCCCGCAGGCCCAGCCGGGGGCACGGGCGTGAAGTAGATACCGCATATTCACTTGCACCATCTCTGCACAGCAGGCCACAAAAGGGGAAGACTGCTCACGTGCCCTTTGTCGTAGATGATCTGCTGGCGTGGCTGGTCGGGCTGCTGGCCGACGAAGGTCGCAAGAAGATGACCACCTGGATTTTCGGCGATGAGCAGACACGTGCCCTGCGCCCGGCCGCCACAGAAGCTGTGCGGCTCGCCGCTGCCGAGCTGTGCCCAGACGACGCGCAGCACGCGGAAGAACTGGCGATAATGATCGACCCGCTCTTCAAAAACCCGGTGTCAACCGCTCTTCTCGGGAAGCAAGCGACAGTCCTGGAAGCGCTGCAAATGGCGATCGCCGAGCAACTGAAGGTCCTGGATAGTCCGCCCCGGGACGCAGCAGTAAAGGCTCTGACTGGACGTGACGTGCCCGCCGAGATCGTGGCGCTGAAGCTGGCCAGCCACCTGGTCCACGAGATCACATTCCGCGGGGCCAGAGGCGGGCCGCTGATACCACTGGCGAACCAGCTCAACCAGGACATGAACCGCCTGCAGGACCAGAAGAACGGAGAGATGCTCACCGAGGTACTCCTGCTGGTGAGGAAACTAGCCAACGGGCGCGACGGCCCGCAGGTGCCGAGGAAGCCGGTGCGGCTGGCGCCGCGGCCGGTGCTGCTGGCCGGACGGGAGACGCTGCTAGCCGATCTGGATACCATGCTGGCCGGCGGCGGTGGTCCGGGGCCGCGGATCGTTGCCTTGTCCGGGCTGGGCGGCGCGGGTAAGTCCAGCGTGGCGGTGGAGTATGCATACCGTCACCTGGGCGAGGTGGGGGTTGCGTGGCAGTTCGCGGCGGAGGATGCGACGGTGCTGGCGGCCGGGTTCGCCGAACTGGCGGCCCAGCTCGGGGCCCCGGACGTGGCCGACGCCCAGGACCAGGTGGCGTCGGTCCACGCAGTACTGGCGGCCTCCCCCGCGGGCTGGCTGCTGATGTTCGATAATGCGCCGAAACGGGCAGCAGTGGAGCGGTTCTTGCCTCCGGCCGGGACGGGGCGGGCACTGATCACCAGCCGCAACCCGGACTGGCCGCGGGACCAGGCGCTGGAAGTGCCGGTGCTTGACCTAAAGGCCGCGGCCGGGTTCCTTGTGGCCCGAACTGGTGATGGTGACGAGCAAGCTGCCACCGAACTGGCTGATGAGCTGGGCGGGCTGCCACTGGCGCTGGAGCAGGCCGCAGCGTACATCCAAGCCAGCGGGGACAGTCTGGCTGCCTACTTGTCGTTGTTCCGTGCGCGGCGTGCTGATCTGCTGGCCCGCGGTGAGCCGATCGGGCATAGCGAGACGGTAGCCACTACCTGGCGATTGGCGTTTGAAACCCTGCTGCTAGCCGAACCGGACGCGGTTGCCCTGCTGCGGCTGTTGGCTAACTGCGCGCCCGAAGCTATCCCGATTCACTTGCTGCTGCAGCCCCGTGCCGGGCTTGCCGAGCAACTCCCCCCCGAGGTGGTGCCGCTGCTGGAGGACGAGCTCGCCGCCAAAGATGCGATCGCTGGGCTGCGCCGCTATTCGCTGATCAGCCCACCGGCTGTCGGCGGGTCAGTGTCCGTGCACCGTCTGGTGCAGGCGGTCACACTCGATCAGATGCCGAAGGAGGTAGCCGCAAGGTGGCGTCAGGCGACCGCCGCTGTAATCGAGGCCGCGATCCCTGATGACCCGCAGCACCCGGGAACCTGGACCATTTTCGCGGCGCTGTTGCCGCACGCCCAGGCAGCTCTCGCCGGTGCCACCGATGGCATGCAGCGGATCGCCAGCTACGTCGGATTCAGCGGCAGTTATGCGGCTGCCCGCGATCTCCAGCAGAGGGTATTTGAGGTGCGCAGGCAGGTCCTCGGGCCGGAGCATCCAGACACCCTGGAAGCCCGCGCTAACCTCGCTCACTGGACTGGGGACGCTGGGGATGCGGCCACTGCCCGGGACCAGTTCGGCGCACTGGCACCGGTGATGGAACGGGTGCTGGGTCCCGAGCACCCAGCTACCCTCGCCGACCGCGCCAGCCTTGCGCGTTGGACTGGGGAGGCGGGGGACGCGCCCGGCGCCCGGGACCTCTACGCTGCGCTGATGCCTGTAATCGAGCGTGTGCTTGGCCCTGAACACCCAGACATCCTCGGGGCCCGCAGCGACCTCGCCCGGTGGACCGCAACTGCGGGGGATGCAGCCACTGCCCGGGACCAGTTCGCTGCACTGGTACCGGTGATGGAACGGGTGTTGGGCCACGAGCACCCAGGCGCCCTGGCCAGCCGCGCCAACCTCGCTGAGTGGACTGGGGAGGCGGGAGATGCGGCCGGCGCCCGGGACCAGTTGGCTGCGCTGGTGCCAGTGATGGAACGGGTGTCGGGTCCTGAGCACCCATACACGTTCACCGACCGTGCCAACCTCGCCTACTGGACTGGGGAGGCGGGGGATGCGGCCACTGCCCGGGACCAGTTCGCTGCGCTGGTGCCCATCCGTGAGCGGGTGTCGGGCCCCGAGCACCCGGACACTCTGACCGCCAAGGCTAATCTAGCCCGCTTGACGGGTGAGGCGGGGGATGCGGCCACTGCCCGGGACCAGTTCGCTGCGCTGGTGCCCATCCGTGAGCGGGTGTCGGGCCCCGAGCACCCGGACACCCTGGCCGACCGGGCCAGCCTTGCCGCCTGGACTGGGGAGGCGGGGGATGCGTCCACTGCCCGGGACCAGTTCGCCGCGCTACTGCCTCTTCGCGAGCGGGTCCTTGGCCCCGAGCACCCGGACACCTTGACCACCCGCCGCAACCTCGCCTACTGGACCGAGCATTCGGCTGGCAGCCGCGGGTCTGGGTGAACCAGCTCCGGCATGTTTGCCGGCAACTAGCTACCGCGTATTTGCCTCCGAGGCCGATGCGGCTGTGGCGGGCGCCGGAACCGCCTAATGATCGCTATTTCACGGTCCGAGCGATGGCAGGGTTTGCGTGCCGAATTGTGGTTATGCTCCCCGGTCTGGTGTGCGCTGAGGATGGGCCATGGTCGCTGGTCAGCATTGCGGCGCGGCAGGATGCTTGGTCAAGACGATCCTCGCTTCGGCCGCGGACTTTGTCGCGGTCACCAGGGTCACCAGTTCGAGAACTTCGCGCCGTGGCGCGCAGTAGTCAACGCCGTTCTGCTCTTTGGCATCCGGTGCGACCGCAGGAATGGGCGCGAGCGTGAGCGGAAGACGTGAGCGCGTGGCCGCGCTCCTGCTGCCGACCAGTTCTGGCAATACTTGGGCCTTACCCAGTAAGAGCGGACCGCGCTTACGGGGTCTTGCCGTACGCGTCGTGGTAGTTCCACCACCCGTACGGTGGGGTCTGCGGATAGCCCTCCGGCGAGTCCTCCCACTCCTCCTGGCGGCCGAGGGCCGTGATATCCAGGTAGCTCCAGGTGCTGCCCATCGCCTCGTCGCCCCGGAGGTTGACGAAGTAGGTCCGGTAGATCCGCTCGCCGTCGCGGACGAAGGCGTTGGTCCCGTGCCATTGGTCCACGCCGAAGTCTTTGTCAAAGTTGTCGGTGATCGTGTACCACGGGATCAGCTCCCAGCCCATGCGCTCCTTCAGGCCCTGGATCTCGCCCTGGGGGGCGCGCGAAACGAACGCGAGTGTCGTGTCCCGCGCGTTCAGGTGGGCGGGGTGCGCGACCTGGTCGGCCAGGAATGAGCAGCCCGCGCAGGCACGCTCCGGGTAGGCGCCGCCCCCCGGTGGGATGGTGGTGACGTCCGGCGCGTAGAAGGCGCGGTAGACGATCAGCTGCCGGCGACCCTCGAACAGGTCGAGAAGGCTCACCGGGCCGTCGGGGCCCTCGAAGCGGTACTCCTTCTCCACCGCCGTCCACGGCATCCGGCGGCGCTTGGCGGCCAGCGCATCGCGGGCGCGGGTCAACTTCTTCTCCTCGACCAGCAGCTGCTCGCGGGCGGCATCCCACTCCTGCGGTGACACGATCGGCGGAGTCTTCATCGGGCCTGTCCTCCCCCAGATACTCGGCGACGACGTCGAACAGGCGCCCCCATAGGCGCGCTGGCGCTCCATCCAGTCCGTTGCTTCGTTTAGCACAGCGGGCTCGAGCGAGAGCCAGGGGGCCCGGCTCCGATCGTACGCCGCAGCACGCCGGTCTCCTCGAGCCGGGCGTCAGGGGCAGTTTCTGGTGACGGGTCTCGTGTTACGAAGCGGAAGGGCAACGGTCCAGGCATGTGCAAAGATCCGCCGCTATGGCAGAGGTCCTCGCGGGGACGGCGTTGCCTTGTATTCCACACCGATTGGATGATCTGCGCGGACTGCCGGGGGGCAGACCGGATCCTGTCGTGGCAGGTCAGTCGTGGCGGGTCAGCATGAACACTGGCTGCGTGAGCTGGCCTGGCATGGGCATCGGGGGACTATTATCACATCATTTCGTTGCCGGATTCGAGGGCGATCAGGGCGGGACATGGCGGAGCCGCAAGACGCGCGGGCGGCCACCTCGCGGCGCGCCGAGTCGCCTGCGGACCGGGGGGGCGTGATCTTGACACCGGATCAGCGGGTGCGGGTGTTCATCTCCTCGACGCTGGGGGAGCTTGCTGAGGAGCGGGCGGCGGCGCGGCGGGCGATCGCCCGGCTGCACCTGGTGCCGGTGTGGTATGAGTCCGGTGCCCGGCCGCATCCGCCGCGCAGCATGTATAAGGCGTACCTGGAGCAGTCCCAGGTGTTTGTGGGGATCTACTGGCAGCGGTACGGATGGGTGGCGCCGGGGATGGAGATCTCGGGGCTGGAGGATGAGTTCCGGCTGGCGGCGGGCAAGCCGATGCTGCTGTACCTCAAGCGCCCCGCCCCAGACCAGGAGCCAGGCCTAAAAGCGATGGTCGACAGCATCCGGGTGGCCGGGACGGTGTCGTACCGGATCTTTGCCACGGCGCGGGAACTGGAGCGGCTGCTGGCCGACGACCTGGCCGTTCTGCTGAGCGAGAGCTTCGCGGGCTCAGCGGTGGGCATGGGTGCGCCAACTTCGTCGTCGGCCGGGCCTAGGGCGGCCGAAGAGGCGGATGTGCCGGCCGGGACGGTGACGTTCCTGCTGACCGATATCGAGGGGTCGACACGGCTGTGGGAGGCCCTGCCGGATGCGATGGAAGAAGCGCTGGATCGGCACAACCGGCTTGTTACCGGGGTGATCGCAGAGCATGGCGGGGTCGTGGTCACCGCCCGGGGGGAGGGGGATAGTCTCTTCGCCGTCTTCCCCAGCGCCGCTGCCGCGGTCGAGGCGGCCGGCACGTGTCAGCTCCGGCTAGCAGAGGAAGCGTGGCCTGAGGGCACCGCGCTGCGGGTGCGGATGGGGCTGCACACCGGCGAGGCGCGGGTGCGGGGCAGCGATCGTATCGACCATGCGCCGATCAACCGCTGCGCCCGGGTGAAGGCGGCCGGGCACGGCGGCCAGGTGCTGGTTACCAAGGCCACCCGTGACCTGGCCGGTGGGCGGCTGGGCGGCGGGTTCGGGCTGAAGCGGCTCGGGGAATTCCGGCTGCGCGACCTGGCCGAGCCAGAACTGATCTACCAGCTCACCCACCCCGGCCTGCAAGCCGACTTCCCGCCGCTGATCACGGTTGCCGAGCGCATCGGCAACCTGCCGCTGCAGGTGAGTTCGTTTATCGGCCGCGCCCGGGAGCTGGAGCAGACCGCGGCGGCGCTGGGCCAGGCGCGGGTGGTGACGCTGACCGGGCCGGGCGGGGTGGGCAAGACCCGGCTGGCGCTGCAGGCCGCCGGTCAAGTAGCCGAGCGGTTCGGGGACGGTGCGTGGCTGTGCGAACTGGCCCCGGTCCGCGACCCGGCCGGCGTGGACGACGCGGCCGCGGCGGTGTTCTCGGTGACCGCCCGGGCCGGCCAGAGCACCCGGGAGGCGCTGGTGGAGTTCTTGCGCACCAAGCAGCTGCTGCTGGTGCTCGACAACTGTGAGCACGTGATCGTGGCGGCGGCGGCGCTGGCCGCGGTGCTGCAGCGGTCGTGTGAGCGGCTGGTGATCCTGGCCGGGCGGGGGGGCGCCCGGGGGGGTGTGCGGGGGGGGTTCCCGGGCCCACCCGCCGCGAGGCCCTGGGGATCGAGGGGGAACAGCTGGTGCCGGTGCCGCCGCTGGCGACCCCCGGCGCCGACGCCGACTTGGCGGCGATCGCCGAGGCGGAGGCGGTGCGGCTGTTCACCGACCGTGCGGCCGCGGTCAAGCCCGGCTTCGCAGTGACCGCCGGGAACGCGGCGGCGGTCGCCGCGGTGGTGCGGCGCCTGGATGGGATCCCGCTGGCGGTCGAGCTGGCGGCGGCGCGGGTGCCGGTGATGACAGTGGCCGAGTTGGCCCGGCGGCTGGACCACAATTTCGCGGTGCTCGCGGCCGCCCCGCGCGGCGCGGCGGCTCATCACCAGACGCTGCGGGCCACCATCGACTGGTCGTTCCAGCTGCTCACCGAGCCCGAACAGGTCCTGCTGGCCCGGCTGGCGGTGTTCGCCGGCGGCTGCACGCTGGAGGCGGCCGAGGCGGTGTGCGGCGGGGAGAGCATCGACCCGGACGCAGTGTTCGAGCTGCTGGCGGCCCTGGTGGCCAGGTCGCTGGTGGTAGCCGAGGACACCGGGATCGAGACCCGCTACCGGCTGCTGGAAACCATCCGCCAGTACGGTGAGCAACGACTTGACCACGCGGGCGGGACCGAGAGGTGGCGGGCCTGCCACGCCGGCTACTACGCCGACCTCCTCAGACGGGTCCGGGACCACGCCCACGACCCTCACCCCGAAGTGTTCTGGGCGGTGCGGCTCAGCGCCGAGCAGGACAACCTGCTCGCGGCGTGGTCGTGGGCGATCGGCACCGGCAACGTCGGCACCGCATTCCAGATGCTGGCCGGCTTCGCGCCGGCTGAGGTCTGGAGCACCTACCCGCTGCTGCTGCCTGGCGAAGCGGCTGTGGAACTCCCCGGCGCAGTCGACCACCGGGGCTACCCACTCGCCCTCGCGGTGAGCGCACTGTTCGCCTCCATCCGCGCGGATGTGGCCGGCGCGGAGCAGCTGTGCCGCCGGGCGGCCGAGGCCAACACGCGCCGCGACACCCCGGATTGGCGGGTCGAGGAGACCATCTGCGCCGCCCGCCAGAACATCGCTATGACTACCGGCGCGTTCACCGACACCGCCCGCCTTGCCGAACAGGCCGCTGGTCTGGCGCGAGCCGGCAGCGACCTCGCCGACGCTTCCGTAGAGCTCAACATCGCCGTGGCCGGTTACGTGCTCGCCGGCGACGCGCCCGCGGCGGCCCCGCTGGCTAGCGAAGCGCTCGCGCTGGCCCGCCAGGTCGGCGCCCCCGCGCTGATCGCCAGGAGCCTGCTGGTCGTGGGCGCCACCGCCGCCCGCGCCGACCCTGACCAGGCCCGCGCCTGCCTGCGCGAAAGCCGCGAGCTCAGCACCGCGCTCGGCTACCAGAGCACTACCGACCTCAACTGGGCGACCGCGATCGCGTTTCTGGTCGGCGACCGAGCCGCCACACTGGAGTTCGGCCGCCGGGTCATCCGTGCCCTCCAGCCAGGCCGCGACCGCCGCCTGATGGGTCTCAACCTCCACTGGATCGCAGGCATGCTGGCCGCCACCCGGCCCGAGGCCGCCGCGACCATCCGGGGCGCCGCCGAAACCTACGTCGTCAAGATGCCGATGTCCGATGAGCTGATCAGCCGGGCCGTGGCGGCGGCCCTGAGCGAGGAACGCGCGCGGGAACTGCGCGCCCGCGGCGCGGACATGGACTGGGATCAAGCCGTCGCCTACACCCTGACTCAGGCCAGCCAGGCTCTCAGCGAACTCGAATCCGCGACGCCGTCATGAGCCAACTGCGGCTTCATGCTGCTGATGCTGCCTGCGGCAGCGTCTGGCCGCGTGTGCCAGTAACCGTGGCGGTCATGGATTGGGGACTCACCCGTCCACGCCGGCTGACCGAGCCCTGACGATAGCCGCCCTCCCGGATCCACCAGCGCTCCTAACTGTCTGTTCTGCGATGCTGAGCCACAGTGAACTGGGAATTCACGGGCCGCCCATACTCGGCGTTCGGCGCGCCGTTTCAGCCTCCTAGGCAGGAGCGGTAGCTAGTGCCGTAGCAGGCAACGTTTGCCCGGCTGGGTGCTTTTGCCGAGGGTGCTGATCGCCGAGACTGGGTCGGTGACCGAACGCCTGCGGGTGCGGGAGATCGACGATGACGAGGGCCGGCGCCTGCTGCGGATCGTGCGCCGGGACAGCGGGCCGGTGGTGACCTGGCGGCGGGCGCAGATGGTGCTGCTGCCGGCCCAGGGCATGGACGTGCCCGCGATCGCGGGGGTCGCCTTCACCAGTGAGGACCGGGTGCGCGATGTGATCCGCAACTTCAAACGCGGACGGGTTCAGCTCGCTGTATCCGCGGTATCGGGGCGGCCGCCCGCCGAAGTTCACGCTCGGCCAGCGCCGGGAGATCAAGAAGATCGCCAAGTCGCGCCCGGGGGACTATGACCTGCCGTTTTCCACCTGGAGCCTGTCGAAGCTGGCAGAGTTCCTGGTGGCTGAGGGGGTGGTCGACGACATCAGCCACGAGGGCCTGCGTGCCCTGCTCCGCGAGGAGGGCGTCACCTTTCAGCGCCTGAAAACCTGGAAAGCCTCCAAAGACCCGCGCTACGCGGCGAAAAAGGCCCGGATCGAGCACCTGTACGCGATCGCCGACGGTGAGGCGGCCCGGGGCACCGGCGACCCTGCGGTCGTGTTCTGCCTCGATGAGTCCGGCCCGCTGAACCTGCAGCCCCGCCCAGGGCGGCAGTGGGCCGCGCTCAGCGGCAAGGGCAAAGAGCCCGGCCGGCGGCCACGGCCCCGGATGCGCCACCTGCAACCGCACTGGCGGGATCCGGCACCTGTTCGCCGCCTACGCGCTGGGCAAGGACAAGCTCTACGGGCACATCAAGCCGCGCAAGACCCGGACCCAGGTCCTGGAGTTCTGCCGGTACCTGCGCTCCCTCTGCCCACCCGGGACCAGGATCGCGATCATCTGCGACAACTTCAGCCCGCACCTGACCACCGCCAAAGACAGCCAGGTCGGCGCATGGGCCGCAGCGAACAACACCGAGATCGCCTGCACCCCGGCCAATTCGTCCTGGTTAAACCGGATCGAAGCTCAATTCACCGCGCTGCGGTACTTCACCCTCGACGGCACCGGCCACGCCAGCCACCGGCAACAGGGCAGCATGATCCGCCGGTACATCAGCTGGCGCAACAACCACGCCCACGATGAACGGCTCCGCCGCATCATCAACCGGGCAAACGTTGCCCGAACCGGCACTAGCTACCGCTAGTTTCCCCGGCCTTGCAGGCTCATGGCACGCCGCTGACCTGCGCGTATTAACCGGAAGTGCGTGGCCGTGACACGGTCGCCGCAGTTCACGCTCGCTGGGGCCGCGATCAGCAGTGCCGAGCCGGCCCGTCACAGGTTCCGGCGGTGTGCGCGTTCACCGACGCGGAGAAACCAGGCCCGCTCCCTGGACAGCCACCCGGTAGCGTCCCCCCCGAGTGTCCCGCGACCCGGGCGGTGGCGGGACACCGGCGGCGCGACGTGGGTGGTCAGTAGCGGCAGGTGGCCTTGATCAGGATGGGCACAGATTCGGTCTGCGTGGTGGTGCCGTCGCTGGCCCACAAGGTGATGGTGAACGACGAGTTCACCGGAAGGCCATACGGCATCGTGGTCACGACGTAGGCGCGGGCGGTGGTTTGCGGCCCCACGCTGAGCGTGCCGGTGCCGTTGCCGGAGCCGGGCGGGATGGGGGCGCTGCCCGCGGAGTACTGATAGCCCGTCTGATAGAGGATGTAGGTGGTATAGGAGCCGCGGTGCGGCAGGTCGGACGCGCCGATGTTCATCGGGGCGGACCAGCTGCCGGACAGGTAGATTCCCAGGTAGTTCGATCCGCCGCCGTTGGTGTAGCAGACCGGGTGGCCGGTGAACTCGTCAACTAGCTGCCAGCCGGAGCTGGCTGCCGGCGGGGACGCCGCGGCCGTGGTGCCTAGCGCTACGGCCATCAAGGCGGCAGGAGCCAAGATGGCCGCCGCGCGCCGGTGCCAGGATGTCATGGTGTTTCCTCCTGCATCTGGTGGTTCAGCCCTGGGGCATGCGGCTGTGTGCGGTCAGCTGACCGGTTCGGTTGAGATGCTCATTGAGGCGGCGGCGCCGAAGGACAGCACGGCGTATCCGGGGGCGATCTTGAGGTCGCCGAAGGCCTCGGGGAAGGTGGTGGCGGGGCCGAAGCCGCCGCCGGGCGGGCTGGTGAGCACGGTCAGCCCGGTCGTGTTGTCGACCCAGCTGACCACGAACGTCCCCGCGGCGTCCGCGACCACGTGGGGGCTGGTGGTTGCGTCGCCGGGCGCCGACAGCAGGGCCGGCGTGCTCCAGGTGCCCCCGGCCGGGCGCGCCGAGGTGTACGCCACGGAGATGACATTATTGGGGTAGGACCCGGACTGCTGCCCGAAGATGGCGCGGGCATCTCCCGCGCCGTCGATGGCGACGTCGATGCGCCCATCAGAAGAGGTGGTGGACAGCGTGACCGAGGGGGCCCAGGACCCGTCCGGCGAGCGGGTGGCGACCCGGTCGACACCGCCGCTGGCGACCCAGGCCGCCGCCGCGTCCCCCTGGCCGTTCAGCACGACGCGGGTGTGGCCGATGGGGTAGCCCGGCGGGGGGCCGAGGGCGACCGGGGCGGCGAACCCGCCCAGAACCGTCCCGGAGGCGGCGAGGGCGGCGGTCCGCGTGGCCCAGGTGATGACCGCGGACCCGGTGGCGTTGACCGCCAGATCCACCGCCTGGCCGCGGGTGGCCAGGGTGGTGATCTTCGTCCACTTGCGGGCGCTGGCCGGGAGGCTGGCGGTCTGGACCGCGGAGGTGCCGGTCATCCAGGCGGCGATCGCGTTCCCCGACCCGTCTATGCCGACCCCCAGGTCACGGTAGGGGTCGGTGGTCACGGTGACCGCGGGGCCCCACTGGCCCCCAGGGGGCCGGACGCTGGCCGAGACGCCGGCGTCGGTGGTGGACCTCCACACCGCGACCACCCGGCCATCGGGGGCGATCGCCACGGCCGGGTTGTAGCCCTGGCCGAGGGTGACCGGCGCGGACCAGGTCTGCCCATCGGCGCTGGTACAGGCCTGGACCGACACGGTGTTGTCCGGGTTCTGCTGAGATCCGGCGGCGACCTCGGTGCCGGCCGCGTTGACCGCGAGCGACGCGCCGCACGCGCCGGGCAGCTGGACCGGCGGCGACCATCCGGTGAGGGCCTGCGCGGGGGAGGCCAGGACGGTTCCGGTGCCGAGCGCGATCAGCGCTGCGGGCAGCACCAGGCCACCGCGGCGGATGGAGAACAACATGGCGACTCCCCTTCGACGATGGGGCCGTGCGCGATCACCAGCAAGGCGGCGCGGTCAGGGTGTGTAGAGTTCGGCGGTGGCGGTGGCGCTGGGCTGGCCCTTTTTGTTCTGTGTCTCGCCGCCGGCGGCCAGCACCTGGCCGTTCGGCAAGACGATGAGGGCGTGGAATTCGCGCGGGGTGGTCATGCTGCCGGTGGCTGTGGTGGCGCCGGTGACCGGATCCCACAGCGTCGCGGCCGTGGTGATGGTTTCCCTGGCCGGGTAGGTGCCGTTCTCTCCGCCGGAGAACAGGACCTGGCCGTTGTGGAGCAAGACGGCGCTGTAGTTCCGTGTGGCGCTGGCACCGGCCGCGCCGTCTTGGGCCCAGGTGCCGGTGGCGGGGTTGTACAGGTCGGCGGCGCAGGGGTTAACGCCGGGGTCCTGGACGCCGCACGCCACGAGCACCTCGCCGCTGGGCAGCAGCCCGGCCAGTGCCCCCTCGTGGGGGAAGGGCATGCTGCCGGTGGCGGCCCAGGTGCCGGTGGCGGGGGTGTACAGCTCGGCGGTGGACCCGGCGTTGGCCGTGCTGCCGCTTGCGCCCCCGGCCACGAGCACCTGGCCGTCGGGCAGCAGCGTCGCGGTGGGCCCGTAGCGGGCGACGGTCATGCTGCCCGTGGGTGTCCACACGCCGGTGGCGGGGTTGTACAGCTCGGCGCTGGACAGGGTCGGGCACGAGCCGTTCACGCAGGTGCCGCCGCCACCCGCTACTAGCACCTGGCCGTTTGGCAGCAGCGTGGCGGTCTGGTTCTGCCGGGCGGTGATCATGCTGCCGGTGGCCGCCCAGGTGCCGGTCGCCGGGTTGTACAGCTCCGCGCCGCTGGTCACCGTCTGGTTGACACCCGCCTCGACGCCGCCGGCCACCAGCACCTGGCCGTCTTGCAGCACCGTCGCGGTGAAGCCGACGGTGCGGGCGACGTTCATGGCGCCGGTGGCGGCCCACCGGCCGGTGGCCGGGTCATACAGCTCCGCGGTCCCCGGCATTAGCACCTGGCCGTCGTGCAGCAGCACGCCCGGCTGTTGCTCGGTGGCGGTGAGCATGCTCCCGGTCCTGGTCCACGTGCCCGACGGCTGCGCGGCGACGGGGGCGGCCGGACCGGCCGCCAGCCCCACGGCCAGCAGCCCGGCGACCGGGAGCGCACCAAGGCTTCTCAGCGTCCATCTGTGCATGCCAATCACCTGAACCCTGGCGGCGCGCACATAGTTGGCGTCCTTACTACGGATGAGACGCCCGGGCGGTTCACCATTGCCCCGTCCGGCCAAGCACGCCGGGTCCACCCGGGCGGACTACCTCACCGTGCCGGCATTCCGCTCAGCCGAGGGCACAGTCGGGCGAGGCGGCGGTGGCCTGGCCACGCGGTTCCCTGCGGGCCGCGGGTGGATTAGCTCCCGCATATTTACCCGACGACAAGCCATCCCGGCGTGGCTCTGACCAGCGGGTGTTAAGCGGAGGCTGTTGGCTGTGGCGCCCAGGGCTTATTTAGGTCCCGCTGCACCCTCGCGGCGGCTGGCGAGGAGCAGGCCACGCTCTGCGCCGTCCGGCAGAAGCCATTAGAAGAGTGCTTCCGTAACGCACACCGGGCCGCCGATCTGCACACACGTAGTGATCGGCAGGCATGTAGGTGAAGGCATACCGAAAGATCATTCTGTCGCCTCGCCGGGCACACAGGCGTTCTACAGCGGTACGAGGGCTCATGGACCTGGGCTGGGCCTAGGACAGACAAGCACGGGCCGGAGCGCGGAGCACTCCGCCCTCGTGCCGGCGCGTAACCGCTCCTGCGTCCCCCTCCATGCCGGCGGGCCCCGCGCGGCTGGTCTCGCACCAGTCCAGCGCATCAGCGGCAGGGCGGAGGAAGACCTCGCCTGGGTGCGCATGTGCTGATAGCGGCCATGTGCGGGCGATAGCCTAACGCCGACCCTGGGCCCGGCAACCAGGACTGGAGGGATGATGGCTGCGCGGCCGGTGCTACCTGGTGTGCTGGCATCGGTGGCGCCCGTGCTGGACCACTATGGCTACCTGGC
>Ga0306922_10001868_pt1 | contig 19298 bp, 21 predicted proteins | sample sta12Cox44000082_FD_203758 | JGI IMG/M metagenome (GOLD analysis project Ga0306922, IMG submission 203758) | Lab enrichment of tropical soil microbial communities from Luquillo Experimental Forest, Puerto Rico - statoxic.12C.oxic.44.000.082 (v2)... | ecosystem: Environmental > Terrestrial >... | reverse complement strand
GAGAGGCATTTGCTTGCATTTTAAGTCAATCGTGGGTCCTCACCCGTATTTTTGGGAAGTCCAAAAGTAGGACTTGGACCGGAACTACTCGGAACTTGGAGAGAACCGATAAGTGCCCGTTACAAGTCGGGCCGCTGGCCAAAGGATGGTAGCCTTTCGCTGGACGGCCAGCTTGCGGTCGCTCAACATCACGGTTCCAGGTTGCTGGCCATTCCAGACCACATCCCCAGCTCGGGCCTTGCTGGCTGGCACCGGCTACCTGTTGCGCCGACAGGTCGAGGACCGCCTGGATGGTGGCCCGTCGTGCAACATCGATCCGTTGGTCAAACGCCATCCGGCACTGCTCGATCAGATCGACCATCGGCAACAACAGTTGACCACCTTTGGACAGAAACTCGGCCAGCTTCCTTTCATTGGCCTTTCCCTGGTTGTGGATCGTGTGATAGCTTCATTTCACGGCGGTTCATCCTTTCAAGGTTTAGTGATCCGATTCTCATTAGAGAATCAGGCTGAACCGCCGCTCAACTTTCAACTAGGATCGGTCCACCCTCGCGGTGGCCGCTAAGCGCGGCGCCGCGGAGGCGCATCGCCTGGCTCAGCGGAAGCAGTGGGCCGTGGTTCGGAAGGCGAAAAAGGGGCAGCTATTTGTGGCCCCTATCAACCACGTCGGAAATCTGCGCGATATTGCGGATTTCAGCTAATGGATCCGGCCTCGAGCGCAACCAGATCGGCTCGTTTGCTCACGTGAACGATACTCTGTGGGCGGCTTTGTCCTGTTCCGCCTCAATCCATAAGCCCGCGCACACGCCATAGGTCTCTAAATATTTCTTGACCTGGAATTGATTTCCTCATAATGTATTGGAAAGCACACTCATGCACTCGATTCTCGCGGAGTGAGCCTCCGGCGAGACCTTGTCGATGTCGATGAAAAGCAGACGCGCCTTTCTTCGCAATGCCGCAGTCGCGGCTCCTGCCGTCAGTACGATCTGGTCGCAACGGGGGGCGTGTGGAATCGACCCGCGCATCCAGCACATCGTGGTGCTCATGTTGGAAAATCGCTCCTTCGACCACATGCTCGGCTTTACATTCCAAGGAAATCCCAAGGTGAAAGGCTACCCGGCGGACCTTACCAACTTGCCGCCCAATCTGGATCCTACGACTGAGAAACCCGTTTGGCCGTCTCCGGAGTCGGAGTATGCCGGCGATTTCTATCCGGACCCTGGTCATGATTTCCTTGACGTTCGGCTTCAGCTTTTCAATACGACGACCCCGGCGAAAGAAGCGGAACCGAACATGCGGGGCTTTGTACGGTCGTATTTGGAGGTCTGCAGGGCACCGCAGAATGCCAGAGCCGATGTTAATCCTGCGATGCAGTGCCTCAAAATCATGCGCGGGTATGAGCGAAGGTGCGTTCCTGTTCTTTCGAAGCTCGCCGAAAAATACGCCGTTTGCGATCATTGGTTCTGTTCCGTTCCGGCCGCTACTCTCCCCAATCGAAAGTTCGTCCATGCGGGTACCTCAAGAGGCCAGTTGGACCTCTCCGTGGCTGAATTCAATGTGAGTCCCACGATTTATGAGGTCCTGGATGGCGATAACGTCTCCTCCGTAATCTACGCGGAAGGCTGGACCGCCGCCGCCACTTTCGACAACCTGATTAAGTATCAGGATCGATTCTTTGGCACATTGGACGACTTCTACCAGGACTGCGCCGAAAATCGTCTGCCGGCCTACAGCTTTCTGGAGCCTCGCTATGCTTCAGGCCTGACGGACGGCGTGTTCCGACCCCAGAACGATCAGCACCCCGATTCAGATGTGCAGACCGGGGAAGAACTCATCTTAAGCGTGTATCAGGCGATTCGCGCCAACCCCAAGGTTTGGAACAGCACTATGTTGGTGATTGTTTATGACGAGCATGGCGGGCTATTCGACCACGTGTGCCCTCCTATAACCGTGGCCCCGGACAAATCTCGCGACGACTACTTTCCTGATTTTGGCTTCGACCGCCTCGGGCCGCGGGTGCCCGCGGTGGTCGTCTCGGCATACACGCGAGAGGGTACCGTGTTACACGACGTTTTCGATCATACCTCGATCATTGCTACCGCCCGCCTGCTGCTGACCGGCAGATGCAATGATCAAGCACTGGGTTGTCGGGCACAAAAGGCCAAGACATTCGAATGCGCCCTGAATATTCCGCCCGGCAAGCCACGCACTGATAGCGTCCAATTCGACCCCTTTTGTGCGAACCGCCACCTTCACGTGCAGAAGCAGCCCAATCACCTGCAATTGAAGTGGCGCGATTTTGCCAAACATGTAAATTCCAAGCTGCCGCGGTCACAGAGGAGTTCCATCGACCCCGACACGCTGCACACGGACCAGGATATCCAGCGGTACCTGGAAAGCGTTTACGCCGGAGTTCGGGGACGGCGATGAAACGACTGCTCCTCTTGCTTCTACTAATCAGCCTGCCGATCTTTGCGGACGGAATAACAGATCTGCGCCGTTCCTGTTTCCAAAGAGCGTTGATCATACATCCTAATTACTGGTTGGCAGAATGCATTCAGGAGATGTTTTCAACCGAGCCGGTGCATTTGACCATCGGCACGGTCGCGCCTGGCGCGGGGATTCTTGCCTACGGGGTCGGACTTTCCCACGAGCGGCGTTTCGGCCAGCAGGAAGTCCTCGCCAGCGGTTCAGCTGTCAGGAGCACCGATGGATCGTTTCTGCTGCGGGGCGCAATTACCTTCGCTCTTCCTCCGCTTGGCGTTGCGGACGTCTCGCACGACAGCGCGCGGTTCGGATCAAGGAGCCGGTCGCCGGTTGCGGGTATCTCCACTCTGGATGCGAAAGCATCACTGACTCTGACGGCACTCCGAATGGAAGCCAAAGAACAGGACTTCTACGGTCTCGGCAACACAACCGATCGCTCGGCGCGAGCTGGATACAGCTTGCGGTTGAACGACTTTGGTATCGTTCTGAACAATCCTCTGTTCCTCTGGAGTTCCGTCGGATTTGATGCTCACTTTCTTCAGCCGCGTTCGGGGCTCTCCAGCGATACCGGCATTCCCCCGGCCCGCGACGAATTCAACGAATTCACCGCGCCCGGCATCACCACCCGTACCGATTTCCTGAGTTTCCGGCCGAACCTCAAAATTCAGATTCCGCCGCGCCGCTCCACATACGTCGGTTTGGACTTGGGATACACTTTCTATCACTCCTTGAGCGACTCCAGCCGTTATTCCTTTCGCCGGCTCAGCGCCACCACGCGGGTGGTTTATCCCATCCATTTACTAGCGAAACGAAGTGCGATTTTCGAGGAGGTTACAGCGCCCGAGCAGAGCGTGAGAGTGAGACCGATGACGCCGGGAAGGTGGCTGCGGGAGGCGGTTTGCTGGAGCGAGCGCAGCGGCGAGTCTTGTTCGTTGGGAAATATCTCCGCTTCAGCGGCAGTCGACTACTCGTTTACTGGCGCCCCGAGCGACGTCCCTTTCTACTTTCAGGACACCCTCGGCGGCACCGATTTTGACGGGAATGAGACGCTGCGAGGGTATGCTGACTATCGTTTCCGAGGCCCCAACCGAATGTACGGCCAGCTCGAATACCGTCATCCGATATGGGGGCCGCTCGGAATGCTCGGTTTCTACGATGTCGGTAAGGTTGCACTGGACCGATCCGATCTTTCCATCGATCACCTCCACCACAACTGGGGAATAGGACTGTATGCCCGGATTGGCACTCGTGAAATTGCTAGAGTGTATTTTGGTTTCGGGACCCGGGAAGGAACGCAGTTGCACCCCAAAATGGGGAGTCTTTTCTGACGTAGTCGGTCGAGCGTTTAGTTGGAAAAACTCTTCTGCCGGCAAACCGAACCCTGCCGGTCGCCAATGATCGGTCGTTCAGCTTTTCAAACCGAGGGCTTCCCGGATGAACGGATCTGGCCAAGGACACCCTGTAAAGCCAGAACCAGATCCGCGGCGCCGGACGATCGACCCGACGACCATAGTGATCCTAGGCGACAGGTCTCGGGTGGTACGGGACTACCAGAATCTGGCGATTGGCGGGCGCGTGTAATCAAGGACAACCGACGGCGCCGCAGGAAGAAAAGAAATAGGATAGTAGATCGACGACCGTGACGATCCCTTACAACCCGGCCGCAATGACTCGCAGGCGCGCACTTCTCGTCACGTTGGCCGTGCCCGCCGCCGCGCAGACTGCTGCCTCTGATCGCCAGTTGGTCACTTGGACCCCTCTCGCAGTCTTCGTCGGCGCACCGGTTCTATTTAGGGCGACGACCTATTCCGGCCCCGCAACCTGGCTCGAAAAGACGATCGAGTTCCGGCCCGATAGCGAACACACTTTTTCAGCTCTCGCTGGCGCCGGCCTCGATCGCGCGCCGGGCGCATACCCTCTCGTCTTTGATGGCCAGACCGTGGAGGTCGGGGTGAAGGCCCACCGCTATCCTTCCTCCAGAATCACAGTGCCGCCGAAGTTCGTACAACCGCCCAAGGAGGTTCAAGCGCGAATCGACGAGGAAATGGCGATCAAGCGCGCGGTCTTCAAGTCCTCGCCTCCCGACCGTCTTTGGAAAGGTCCCTTCACCGCACCCGCCAATACGCGCTACACCTCTTCCTTCGGGGTGCGCCGTGTCTATAACGGCAAAACGCAGAGTACTCACCAGGGTCTCGACTATTCGGCCTCGATAGGCACCGAAATCAAAGCCTCCAACGCCGGTCGCGCCGCCATCGTCCGCGACATGTACTTCGAAGGTGGTTTGATCGTGATCGATCACGGCGAATCCATTTTCACGATGTATATGCACCTCTCGGAGTTCCTGGTGAAGGAGGGAGCTGCGGTAGAGAAGGGTCAGCGCATCGGCAAAAGCGGAGCCAGCGGCCGCGTCACAGGCCCGCACCTGCACTTCGCCGTGCAGTGGCAGGGTTTCTATCTGGAACCCTCAACTCTGCTACATCTCTGGACCTAGGCTGCCGTTTGCCTGCCTCAGGGGCCATCCCACCCAAACAGGAACGAAGTACCGCGCGAACGTGCGAAACTATTCGAACTGGGCGACCTGCCTCTTTGATGCAATCAACGCCGCGAGAAAACGGCTTGAACCGACGGCAAGCACATGGGGAGACCCAAGGCCGTGTTCGATCGTGACGACGTGGTTCGGCTCCGCGATCAGGAACACCTGTCGTGGCCGGAGATCGCCCGCCGGACCGGCGCGGGAGTCGGGACCGTGGTCAGGGCTTACCGGGACCGGGCGGAGCACGCCACAGCCTTTCCAAGAGTATGAGGAGGCAGTTCCATGAGCGAGCCTGAACCGAAAGGGCCTTCCATGCCGCCCGGTACCTTTCGAGAAGTGGAAGGTTTCGGCAAGCCGGAGAGCAAACCAGATGGCACGCGCCGCTCCAGGCCTCGGCCCGATCCCAGCGCGGTGCCGCGGTCGATCCGGTGCCGAATGCCGGAACGACGAAGCCCGATGGCGGCAAGCGCAAGCGGCGCAAGCGATCCACCCAGCCCCTTAGCGAACCGGAGTGGGCGATGGCGAAGGATACCGCCGAGCAAGCCGGCAGCTCAAGCCGGAGCACCGGGCGCTCTACACAGCCGATCCGAGGCGCTTCCGCAAGGTCGTGAGAATCGCCCACCCAGACGATAGCTTGCCAACCGTCGACGCTGAAAGACTTCACTGCCATTTTCCGCGGATGGCTCTGGGATTGGGGTCCTCGAACTCATCGACAAACAGTTTGTGATCTGGCAGGAACAGCAGAACGAGTTGAAGCATTGGCTCGGGCCGCTGCACGACATGCGGGCTTCTCTGGACACGAGTGCAGCAATCAATAGCCTTCGGGATAGCTTGACTCACGAATACGACGACTACGAAGATCGGCCACTGGCCAACGGGGAACTCACCAAGTGTCAAATCAACCGCGAGGTCTGGCATCAGGTCAACGGCCTTCGGCAGCGCCTGCAATCCTCGCCCCAAGGCGGTGGAGCGGCAGTAGTGCGCTTAGTCGAATACTGGGACCGAGTTGTGGAAATTCTTGAACAGTCCTTAAACTGTTTCGCCGACACTGGACCGTCGAGGTGATCTTTCTGCAAGGCCCGTCTTCCGACCGGAACCGCCACTCCTCAGCAAACGTCGACGATACATCGAATCAGCTCCTGGCCGTAGCGGACCGACGATGAAGGACTCTCAAGGCGATCACATAAAGGCTGGTCGCCGAAGATCCCACGATTAATGCGTAGATCATTGCGGCTGCGATACCGCCTAGCACGCCAAATAGGGGATCACCCAGCCAAATCTTATGTGGGTCGCCGCCTCTTAGCCAAAGGATGAGACCCCAGAGACCGAGCGATACGGGCCCGATTAGAATCCCGCTGAAGAGGATGGTCCAGATTCGCCGCTCCTCAGCATCCTTGAGTGCAGCCACGAACGGCAAGTACAGGCACCAAACTGGGAGCGCAAATATCATCGTGAAGCGAAGAATGAAAAGGAGCGGTTCGGCCCGGAAGAGCCCTTGGCTGCGTAAGAAAAGGCCGAAGAGCAGAGTGAAGAGAGTGACGGAAAAGAGTAGAGAGCCGAGGGACAAGCTAATGCGCCTCAACGTATTGATCAACTTGCTCGTGCCAGAAATTATCATGCCCCGTCTTCGTTGCGACACATTTTAGTCTACCTATGTCCTCCGCCTTTATTGGGAGCGAATGCCCGTTCCGCTCTTCCTGGCCATACGGCTTGATATACATGTCAGGATAACGACTGTCCCCCAAAGCCGAATGCCCGCCGATATCAATCATGCATTGTGACGGTCGCCGTCGCAGAAGTGCCGGTGCGTCCAGGCAAATTCGCCGCCCGTTTTCACACTCGAGATGTGCGGAGGGGAACCGAGTCCAGGTGTTCGATGATCCGAAAACCAACGTAGTCTTCCCGGTGCTTCCAAGTCCGTCGATAGTAGCAGTCCCAGTAACTCACGACGCGCTGCTTCGTCGTTTCCCAGAACGAGATGTTGTCGTTCAAGAACGCAGCGTAAACGGTCGAATCCAGGGAAGAGAGGTTATTGTGGATCGCCTCCAGAATTTCGACCACGTATTCGCCGACGAGTTGGATTACAAAGGGCGGAATCCAACTCTCCTTGCGGGAGATAATCCGCCCAAGGTTTCCCCCCCCGCACGAAGCCATCGTGATGCCGTGTCAGGACGCAACCGAGGACCACCTGCTGTAAGGATGTGAGGCTGCCGAAACTGATGGCCTTCCGGTCGTAATAAACCCGGTAGGGGATGATCAGCGCCTCGTCTCCAATTGTCGTCCGAAACGTTGCCGAGCATGAGTGAAATGCCGTGGGAAGGACCGACACTACACGAACAACGTCGTGGCGCAGCGCCTGTGGAAACGCCGACAGTATTTGCATGTCCTGGTCGCGTGCATCCATGTCATGAGCCATTTGCCCGACTGCCACCATCGTATGCGCAGAGGTTCGTGGCAGTAAAGTGGCACAGCTACGACCGAGAAGTTCGATCCACTGGCCTCATGCAATGGCCGCAGAGTTTGGCCTTCGGGGTTCGCAAAGGCCTCCCGCATGACGTGCAGGGCGGCCCGTAATCGGAAAGACGGTGGTGCAAGATGGCGTTGGCGTTCGTTTCGTGGAATCCTGTGATCCGCTCGTATTCGGCGAGTACGGGGCCGTAGATTTTCTCCAAGATGCTGCCGTGCTTACCGGTCCCGCGAAACGCCATAACCTGACTGTACTCGTCATCGTCGAGCATCGGAACGTCCATCTTGCACCGCCAACACCAAATGACCCTCATGCCCGTCCAAGGCTAATCCTAACCAGACACGTGGCCCATGTGCCCAGTTTCGGCCAGAACCGTTCCGACCGTTTGCGGGAACGTCAGGACGCCATCGCATGCGGGGCATTATCCTGTTCAGAGATGCGATTGCTGTTCACCGTCACTGAGGCGTTCACGGTGGCAGGTCGAGGGGTCGTCCTCCTGCCGGAACTCAACTTCGTCGGCGAGGAGAAGTTCAGAGTTGGAGAGTCGCTCCGACTCCGATTTGCCGACGGTGCAGAAGAACTGGTCCAGATAGGTGGACTTGAATTCTTGTGTCCATTACACGGAAAATGCCAGCTGGTGATGATGCTTTCTGGCAAGAGTAAAGAAGATATTCCCATCGGAACAGAGGTGTGGGGAATCGAGAAATCCGCCGTTTGACGGAGCCTGGGAGAATCGGGAGAAATCGGTGCCAGCCGCATCATCCGAGAAGACACCTAATCGATAGTCTGATCTTCAATGTGGACACAACTGCAATCATTTGTGGGGAAGTCGCTGCGGAACATTGAAAAAGTGGACTGGTCCTGGTTCTTCAGGTTCGATGCGCCGCTTGTGATCGTGACGGAAGCTCAGTGGCGTCTCATCACACCACAGGGAATCGCTGTTGCAGATGGAGACCACAAACAGCAGTTTCGGCATGCCCGAACCTGTGGACGCCTCAAGGTGCGTGCTTTCTTCCCTGCCGTCACCTGAAGTTCAATCGGTCACCCTCGACGAGCAGACCGGTGACTTGCGGCTGAACTTCGCCGACGGCACCTGTCTTCAGTTTCTCCAGATGTCGTGCGGCTACGAGGCGTGGCGTGCCCACACCGCAGGCGGCGAAATCATCTGCACCGGCGGCGGCCAGACCGTGCTCATCGAAAAATAGGAGGGCGGCTGATAGTCCGGTGTTTTCAGTCTGGTGGCATTTCGGTTGGAAAGTGGCGTTTCATTCCATTGGCTGTTGGAACTGGACCCCGGCGGTGGACCTGAAAAGCCCCTTGCGTTCTTCACTCTTTGCGGGTGTCCCCTATTTCGGCCTGGCTCGAAGGGTGCGGGCAGTGGTTGCGTGAGGATTATTTGCCGAGGTACGCTGCCAAGAGTTTGTCGAATCGATCCAGTTGATCCGAGAGTTCCGCCATTCTCGCCTGTCCGTCGCGCACCTGATTCTCGGACTCGATCTGCTCTACCTGGCATTTCTGCGCCCTGTCCGTCCACATTTCCAAATTGGACTTCTCTTGCTTGAGAGAAGCTTCGGCGGCCTGTCGGGCATCAGAATTCGCCGCGTCTCGCTGTCTGGTTTCCGCCTCTTCGATCCGTCCAGCTGCCCACTTCTGCTGTTGCTGTGCCTGCTCGCATTGGCTACGAGCCTGTTCCAGCCGCACTTTCGCCTTGTCGAGTTGGACCGATGCGCTCTGCAGCCGATACATCCCGATCTGCACTCTTTGAATCGTTGCCGCGACGGATTGCAGGTCCTGCCTCAACTGGCGGACTTCGTCAAGCAGGGTCTTGGTGACCATGGACTCCGATGTGCCGCTCTCAGCGAAAGCAGCAGGCAGTGTGAGCAGCAAAGCCATACTCCAGACTGGTCTACTTCGCATCGCATGCCCTCCATAACAGTAGACTCCGTGCCGGCTCTCGTTGTTCCTGAACAGGGACTCACTTCCCCGAAGGACTGGCGCAGTATGCTCCGCTGGATCACTCGTAGTCTATAATTCCTAACATGGACGGAGGAAGACGCATGGCGATGGCGGGTTTCGGCGTCCCTCTTGGTATCATCCTGATTGCTGCGACGACGCTAACAGGGTTCGGCCAAGATCGCGACCTCTATAACCAGGAACCGGTAGAGGTACTTCGCGTTGCTAAGGCGGACTTCCAATTTGTCCAAGCGGTCGCCCACGCGGATACAGCTGGCGTTGAGAAAGTCCTCGACGCCGACTTTACATGGACAAGTGCCGATGGCGCGGTTCATTCCCGGTCGGAGGTATTGCACCAACTACCGAAGACCGCAATCCTGAACGAAAAGGATGAAGAATCGCGAGTCTTCACGTATGGCGTTCTGGCCGATGTCCAGGCGAACCGGGGGCGATTCCACGAGCTGCGAGTGTGGGTAAATCGCTCCGGGGGTTGGAAGGCCATCGTGTATCAGGAAGTGATATCGCTCGACAGACCGCCGACGTTCACGCCCGGCGCTGGCAGAGACTGCGACAATCCCTGCAAGGCTATCCCATTCACACCGAACACCGAAACGGAGCGGCAAGTGGCACTCGCGTACTCGAAGCTGGAAACAGCCGCCCACGCCCGCAACTCGGCGGCGTTCGCTCCGATGGTAGCTGACGAGTTTGTGGCAGCCAGCTCTAATAGCGACAGACTCCAAACCAAGCGCAGCCGGATGGCAGAATTCGACCGCTCGAAGGATGCCGGAGTAGCGCCGACTCCTCTGCTTTCCGCCCGGATGTTCGAGTTCACGGATGAGGTGCTGATGGTTTCAGAGCACAAGCCAGACCGTGGAAAACCGCTGCATGTGACTCGCTTGTGGGTGAATCGCGCCGGGAGCTGGATGGAGACGCTGAGCTATCAGACAGGCGTAAGTGTGGCCGCCAAGCCATGATAGGTAGTACGCCGCGGGATTTCCATATCGAACGCGCAAATTTCCGGTATCGCCGATTGACGTAGGCACTGCTGCCCTTTAGACTGGGCCACGGATGTCTCGACCGAGGGTTTACCTTACGCTGCTTCTTGGCTTGACCTGCACGTCTCCACTGATCGCTCAGTCCCGCTCAATCAGGCGGATTAGTGAGATCAGGAGGCTTTCCCAACAACTCCGCTGGGTCGATACCGCCCAATCGGGTGAGTATGAGCGTACAAAGGCAGTAATCACGCAGCGCCTGCTGAAGGAGCTGGACACCTACTTGGGGGAGAGCCTTAGACCGGACCTGATGACAGCCGAGCCGGTGACGCAGGCCATGGACTCCGCATTGGAATACAAGAGGGGAGACGCCCGCCACAATGTAGCCTTCTTCGCGGATCTCCCAACCGCCCGTCTCCTGGTAGTGGGCATCGAGATAACGCGAGGCGGTCCTGCAATTCCTGAGGACGCGGTATCTTTCCGCGCCTACAAAGCAGATGGAGGTCGGTGGAACCTGGCGGCGAACAGCGCGGTTTGGGAATCCGCGACAGATCTCTACGCGCAACAGCTGACTTCAGCCCCGGTCAAAGGTCAGTTCTGGTTCCTTGGCTCGGTAATAGTGACGCCCTCTCAAGCTCCACCGATGATTGCGATTCGCTTGTACGCATTCGACGGCGTGCAATTCACGATGGCCTGGATGCCAACGGATTCGCGGGTACAGGTGTGCCAACACTGCGTCCAGGCTGCTGAACCAAAGGAGTCCTTCACAGTTATACCGGACGGCTTCGTGGTCAACAAACTCTTCGATCCGACCGGCCACGCGCCGCATTCCCCGAATATCGTCATCCACGATCAATTTGTTACCACCGCTGGCGGGCCAACGAAGGTGAAGTCGTGGCGAACGGAGCGACGGTAAACGATCCGGCCCTTGACTGGCGTGAAGTGGGTTCGCGGAAACTACCCCTGGCGAAGGCGGTTCCCGTCGGAATGAAGTCCCGTATCGCCGTATATCGTCCCGGGCGAGGCATACCGTAAAATGTCAGTCAATGCGGTGTCTGCCATTGGCAATCCTGTTGGCTGCGGTGAATCTAATGTTTGGGTGCGGACAGTCAGCCAGCACCAAGTGGGGTGCATCAGCTTGCAATGGCGTGGACCGTGCCCTACCGAACGAGAGCAAGGCACGGATGGCGGGGGCCATTGCCGCGCAACTGCACGCTCCTGCCGTGGAGGTGCTGCAGTCGTTCAGAATGGGTGCCTGGAGGATCATCTATGTGGACAGTCCCATCAGTGATCCACCTTTTCTGTTCTTCTCCGGTGACCCGACATCCAGCCGGTATGTGACGTTGTGGAGTGGCGCGGCCACGGAGGACGAAGCCCCCGCGATCTACGACTGGACACTTAAGAATGCACCAGGTATTCCTCAGGGCCTCGCCCGTTGTTTCGCCTGGCATGTCACGGCTGATCGCGAATCGTTGATGAATCGCATCCGTGCATCAATACGGCCCGGTCTTGGACATGAAGTGGGTTATCGGAGAAGTGCTGCCATTCGGTCCGAGCGGTCCATGTCTATGGTAAGCCCGTAGACCAGCCCTCCTGCTTCCCAGGCACTAGTCCTTAATACTGAACTCGAGATAGGGCCGGGAAATCGTCACGATCAGGTCGCGAGGGTCTTCAGTTAGTGTTACTCGCCCCCGGTCATCGCGGTCCGGTCTGCCAACTGCTGTAAAGTCGATATCAACCTTAAAATATGGGCAATCGCGGCTCACAAAGGTGCGGTGGAGTCCAGTCGAGAGGCCTCCGTCGGTCGTAAAGACCTTGAGCAATGCCTCCCTGGTCATGCCCGGTTTGATGGTGAGCATCCGTTTCAAAACTTCGATGACCCAAGCGACGTGGCCGTCAACGGGTCCGGGCTGGGCCTTCAGACTTGAAATCTGAGGAAGCACACCTCCGATGAGACCGGCGCAAAGAACCAACGCGGATCGTCGATGTGGGTTGGGTGTCTTGAGATCCTCTGCGGGATGGCCATCAGAACTTTGAGCGCAATGCATATCGCCGATTGCCATACTCTCATGTTGCCACCGCTGCTCCGTGGTTCGGAAACTGAACGCCCAAACCGAAGGAGGCCGAGCGGGTCGTCAACGCCGTCAATCCGACGGCCCAATTCGTCTTGCAATCCCACATTGAAGCCCATTGCTCCTACCACTCGCCATTATTGCGTGTTCCCGGTCGGGAACCGGATCAAGTATGCTTTGATGGTGGCTACGACGGTACCATCCGTCCGCGCAGTTATCACCTTTCGGCCGAATCTAGGACACCCCCGCTGGCCCAATCGCGGGCGCGGCGTGCCCCATGTCGTCGTCGGCGATCCCGGCCAGCGAGAAGGGAAAATGTCCGGGGTTTCTCAGCGTGCGAATATCAAGAGAAGCAATGGCGAAGTTCACATGGGGAGATAGTGTGCGAATTGCGTAAGACGCACCAGACAATATGCGGCCTGGTAGCCCGGCTGAGGTCGTCGGTGTCTCTGAACAGCATGAGCGCATCGGATCGTAGCTCAATACGTTCCCAAGCGGGATTGTTTACACCGTCGAGTTTGCGGACGGAAGCAGCGCAGAAGTGCATGAAGATCACCTCATCTCGCTGGCCTCGAACGACGATTTCTAGTAGTTGCCGATAAGCGGCCTATCCGGACTTGTGCCGCGCAACCGAGTCTTTGCCGGCGAGCGCCGGGAACAATACGGGAACATCGAACGGTGGAAATGAGCCCAAAAGATCGCACGCCAGCCGAAGAAGACGCCCGCTTATCTCACTAAGAGCGTGTCGCTTGAACTGATTCTGAACCACCTCGCCTTGTCGATAAGCGGCCCTGAAAACGCTGGCTTCGAGGGCACTTCAAGGCTAGCGCGTTTCTCGGCTAAGCGATCGTGATGGGCATTTTCACGAGAAATCCGGATCGAGCTATCTCCGAGTCGTCGACAATCTGGAAAGAACTCCGAAAAAGTTCGGGCAGGTCCAGAAGCCTTGTGACCGGTCCTGCCTGTGTCGACTCTCAGGCCGATAGGCAAAAGCAGAATCATTTGCGTTCAGAGGCCCTCCTTCAAGGCTGAGACGATTCGGAGCCGTGATAGTTCACAAGTTGAGACGGACCCGCAAGCCGGCACATCGAGCCTACAGCCTTACACCCGACTCTTACTTCTACTTCAAAATGGTCGAGCAGAACGTCGTGTTCGCTCCGAATGGACCGCCGCACTGCATGGTCTGCGCAAACTGGCTGGCCTGTCGGAAGTCCTTCCGCGTATCGGGATAATCGACACCATAGTGAAAGCCGTTCGACGTGAGCGTGTACCAAGGGTAGATGCAGAACGGACCTCCATAGGTGCTGCAAGATGCGTTCACTTCGGCTTTGCCGCCCGTGTCGCTGACGACTGCCCACTTGTCGGGCTGGGAACCATCGCCGAAGGTGACCGACAGGATGCGGATTGGCACCATGGCAGCCCACGACGGGGCATTGTATGAGTCGCATCCAGTCTGTCCGGGCACACAAAACGCATCGGGGCTGCTGCTGTAGATCGACATGTGGCCGATCTCCCATACAAAGGAATTCGGGGCATCGTCCACCAGGCCCCATGCCAGCGAATTACCAATCGATTGTGTATCGAAGGCCGGCATGAGCGGTCCCGCGTTCGAATTGAGAACGATGGTTCCGGAAGCCTGGGTGGTGAGGTCGGTCACCGTCACATGAAATCCGTCCTGCGCGGCTGTTGTGAACCAATGAATCGTGATCGTGTCGCCGGCGTGCATAATGAGGGGGCTCCGTCCCGTTCCTTCCGTGAGCATGGCGTTAAAGGCCGCCGTCTCGCGAAACTTGCCGGCCGCCCCCGTCGTAGTCAGGCGGAAGACCGGCGAACAGGCGGTATATATGTCAGGCGCAAAAGTCACTGAGAAAGCACCGGTCGGCAAGCATTTGTTCACGATCGAATCGGGGTAGAACTGCAGTTCAACAAAAGACTGGCCAAAGAGGCTCTTCGGATCGGTAACGACACCGCCAAACCAAAACGCCGGTCCGACGGCGGATACCGGCCCGGTGCCGGCTGCAGGCAAAACTACCGTCCACATCAGATCCCTGGCCGAACCCGGTGCGTTCGAAACCGGCATCAGCTCTGGCTCATCATGACCTGTGCAGCCTGGCTCGTACGACGTTTCGATTTGTCCTGGGAGGTAAATCGCATGATGCGCGATACAGCCCAATGCCTGGGCATACGCCGGGCACCCAGCGAGCAGCGCGGCGCAACCCAGCGCCCGAAAGGTAAAGGTTCCACTTTTCGACAATTTCCCCTCCCCGTCGGCCGCCTCAACGCGGACCGGCTTGCATTCTATCAAAGAGGCAAGACCGGGATCGGCTCCATTGAATTGGGACACCCCATTGAATTGGGGCTGTATAATCATGTTCCCAGTTCCCTGCCCTGTCCAGCGACGCCCACAGTCCGACATGGCGACTTCCTGGGCCCCTATCGGCCCCAACTTCCGGATCGCGGACTAGCGTGGCATGATCGGTAAAGGCTAAGCCGTTTTGAAATGACCTATCCCCGGGAGGAGCCTGAATCGGATCATTCAGAGATTGGCCGGCCATCCCTCCGGATCGCGAAGTTGATCCCTGCCGGCGACATGATTCATAAGAGCAGGAATAAATCTGAGACGTCGGCAGCAGATCAGCAGATGACCGGTGGGGCACTGATACGGACCGACGCAAAGACCGCGGCGTTTGCCCTGATCGAACACAAGGAACACACGAAATATGAAGCCAAAGAACACGATCTGCCTCTGGTTCGACAAGGACGCGCATGAGGCGGCGCGCTTCTACGCCGCGACTTTTCCGGACAGTGTAGTAACCGCCGTTTATGAGGCTCCCGGTGACTATCCAGGTGGCAAGAAGGGCGATGTGCTGACGGTGGAGTTCACCGTCTTGGGTATTCCCTGTCTCGGTCTCAACGGCGGTCCGACGTTCAGGCACACCGAGGCCTTTTCCTTCCAGATCGCCACGGAGAATCAGGAAGAGACGGACCACTACTGGAACGCGATCGTCGGCAATGGGGGCAAGGAAAGCCAGTGTGGTTGGTGCAAGGACCGCTGGGGCCTATCCTGGCAGATCACCCCGCGCGCGCTAACCGATGCGCTCGCGGCTGCTGGCGGTGAGGCAAAGCGGGCCTTCGAGGCGATGATGACGATGAAGAAGATCGATATTGCCGCCATCGAAGCAGCTCGGCGAGGCTGAGCTGAACACGCTGGCCTGCGCGTCTAATCGGGAGCTGGCCGACTCCGTTGCGCGGTCGCGGTGGCCGGCGGAACGATCTCGGAGTTAGCGGTGTTTACATCCGGGCCAACAGCAGGGGCGTCGTTTCCCATCCCTCAGGTTGGAACAGTCCCACTCGATCCGGCGGCTTCTTGTTTCCGCTTTTTTCGCTGACTCAATCCAACAGATCCACTCGTTGCGTGCGAGGGGCCCACTGCTGATAATGCTTTCGGGTCCGATGTAAGCGCCTTTCTTAGATCTGCTGGCAGTTCGTGTACGACACTGCTAGAAACCTTTCTCGGTGACATACATTAAAACCCTCCTTTCGTAGGCTCCGGCGGCGCAACGATGCTTCGTGAATAAAGGCTGTGGGTGGTTCGACTATGGCAAGGTCCTGACGCTCAGGTTAACTCGGCTCTCGAGTTTCTATCGCGCCCGTGTGATGCGCCACTTCCATCTCGTACAAAGCTGCCAACCGCCTGGAACGATAAGCCGCATTATCGGCGACAGTTTCGGGGGCGCCTGCCAACCAGCTATGCGCAGGATGTCAATGGGAATCACCGAGTTCGCGGATCCAGATGTTGCGGTAGCTGATCGGCTCGCTGCGGTCCCCATGCACCTGGAGTTTTATCGGCGCGGTGTCGTACTTTTTATAGAAGGGCTTGCCGATGTAGAGGGTCTCGCCCTGGAGCTCAAAGTGGTTCTGAATGAGCACTCCGTTGAAGAAAACCGTTACATACGCGGGTGACTTCACGGAACCATCGGCTTTGAAGACAGGCGAGGTCCAGACGACGTCGTAGGATTGCCAGTCGCCGGGCTTGCGATTGGCATTGGCGAGGGGGATGGCCTGCTTGTAGATGCTGCCCGCCATCCCGTTTACATACGTCTTGTTATTGTACGAGTCGAGCACCTGAAGTTCGTAACCCTCGTCGCCGGGGCCGGTGGAGGCCAGGAAGACGCCGCTGTTGCCGCGCGCCTGATCGGAGCCAGTGATGTTCTCCGGGATGCGCCATTCAATGTGAAGCTGGTAGTTGCGGAAGCGGCGCTTCGTCTCAATGTTGCCGACACCGCGCTCCTTGTTGACGGTTACGACGCCGTCGGCGACGAACCATTTCGCGGGGGAGTGGCCCCGAGAGGAGACCCATTCGTCAAGGTTCTTTCCGTCAAACAAGACGATGGCGTCGGAAGGCGGAGCGGAGTTCGTCGCCCCTGGGGTAACCACCTTGGGGACTGGCTCCCAGACTTCGGTGTCCTGAGGCTTCGGACCGGCGGCCTGCTGCTGGGCGAAAAGACTGACGGAGGACAGGACCGCTACGACAAGGGCGTGTACGCGATTCATGGCTGCTTTTGAGAATACACCAGACTCCGAACACGTCGGCACTGCGCATCGGCGACGAAATCTCACGCACTCCAAACTGCTGTCCAGCGGCAGGGGTGAAGCGGTCTTCAAGTCGGCTAATCTGTCGCGCAACCGTGCCGCTCAACGTCTCACGTGAACGAACGGGCTTTTGGCCAAGTCCACCAGTCTCGCTTCAAGCCCGGCTACGCCTTCAAGGAGTGACACGGCAGACGGTTCCGGACTCACTTCCAGCGCCATCCGGCCTGCCCCCCTAAGGATCCGCTCGAAGCGTGACTTAACCTTAACCGCCCTGTGCGGCGTGGAAAGTTCTTCAGCGAAGGGTGTTCCTGCAGAAGCGGCGCTGGGCGCCGAGTTGTTTCAGGATGTCTGAAAGGGCGCGGGAAATCTATCTCGCGCGCCCTGAATGCGAAGGCGGACTAGAACGTAAATCGGGCGACCACCGTGCCCGCACGCGGATTGACGGCGCCCACCGTCTCGGGAACGATGGTGCCGAAGCCGCCGCTGTACAAGCCTTTGTTCGGACCGGAAGGGAACCTAGTGGGAGCGGTCGCGAAGTTGCCGAGGTTGATCGCACCGGTCTGGCCGAACGGAATCGGGAATTGCACCCGGTTGAAGATATTCGTGAACTCCGCGCGAATTTGCAGAACGTAACGTTCTTTGATGCGGAAGTTGCGGCTGAAGTTGGCGTTCTCCGCCGGGTAGCGGAAGCCCCGGAAGGAGCGAATCGAGCTTTCATTGGCCGCAAACTGTCCGTCGGGGACGTTCGTGAATGCAGCCGGGTTCAGCACCTGCGTGGTAGTGGGGTCGAAGCAGTGGCAGTTGATGTCGAGCGGCGTCGTGTGGTGCTGGCCGCTGAGATCGGTCCAGTTCACCGACCACGGGCTCATCCCCGGAATCAGCTGCGCCGGGCCCGGTCCGTAGCCCAGGAAATTGCTGATGGGCGCGCCGCTGGAACTGGTCGGAAGGCCCACCAAAGCCGCGCTCTGGTAGCTCAGATACCAGCCCGTACCCCACCCGGACACAATGGAGCCGAGCACTTTGTTGCTCAAGATACCGGAGGTAAAGCGCGGCACCTCGTACTGGGCGCTCAGCCGGAACTGGTGCGGGAGGTCGTAGGGGCTGAGGGTCTTGCCCAAATTCCGGTTGAAGGGATCAGGGGTGCCGATCAAAGCCAGATTCTTCGAGTAGGTGTAATTCGCATTGGCGGTCAGACCGTGGCTGAAACGCTTGGTAAATGTGAGCTGGAGCGCGTCGTACCAGCTTTTCGCGTCGGGCGCGCCCAAGGGAGCCATGGCCCCGCTGTATTGAGGGAACGGCAGCAGCGCCTGGCGGACCGTCTGATTCTGCGGGAAATTGCTGTAAGGGAGGAACTGCGTGAGGCCTACGGACGCCAAAGCCGTCTTCTGCGCCGTAGTCAGGGCCGATATGCTTGTGTTGAACGCGGTGGAGAGCGCCGCATTGCTGAGGTTGGAACCAGAGATTCCAAGGGCGGCAAGCTGCGACAGATTGAACACGTTTGCCGGAGCGAGGGGACCGTAGCCGGGGGGGAGGCCGGTGACGCCGAAGGGGGCGGGGGCGAAGGCGCCGGGAGCTGTCTCCCAAACCCCGACATTGCCCACATACCCGGCTTCCACCGCCATGCCCTTGCCGATCGTGCGCTGCACCGTGATATTCCATTGCGTCAGGCGCGCGGGGCGGCCGGCATTTTGATCGAGCAGAGCAGGCGCGGACACGACGGCTCCGGGCGCCTGACCCGCGGCTGGATTATTCAGGGTCGGCCATGCCGCTTGCACGCTAGACGGGATCCCGTTCTGGAGCAGTCCGGCGATCTGCCCGAACGCCGGCGTCGTGGCGGTGGCGGAATTGGATGAATAACCGGTAGCGGCGGACCCGTCGAGGGAGCTGTAAACGATGCCAACACCGCCGCGGATGACGGTTTTGTCGTTCAGTTGGTAGGCTGCGCCTAATCGCGGCCCAATCGCATACGGATAATTTTTGGCGAAACTGCAATTGCAGTTGGCCTCGTAAATCAGAGCGCCAGGCCGTCCGCTCGCCGAGGGATTGGGTGTGGTGGCGGAGAAGTCTCCATAGCGCCCGAATTGTTCTCTCTGGTAGGTGCCGTAGTCCCAACGCAAGCCGTAGTCCAGAGTCAGCTTGCGACTGACCTTCCAGCTGTCCTGCAGGAATATGGCGGACTGGTAGTTCTGCGTTCGGAGGTT
>Ga0306922_10001867_pt1 | contig 19311 bp, 19 predicted proteins | sample sta12Cox44000082_FD_203758 | JGI IMG/M metagenome (GOLD analysis project Ga0306922, IMG submission 203758) | Lab enrichment of tropical soil microbial communities from Luquillo Experimental Forest, Puerto Rico - statoxic.12C.oxic.44.000.082 (v2)... | ecosystem: Environmental > Terrestrial >... | reverse complement strand
GAAGGGGACTGTGTTCATCAGCGTGAACGACAATCACAAGCGTGATGCGGTCGAGGTGGCCCGGCGGTTCGTGGAACTGGGGTTCAGCCTGGTGGCCACGCGCGGCACGGCGGCTGCGTTACGTGCCGCGGGCCTCGCCTGCAAGACGGTGCTTAAAGTGAATGAAGGCCGGCCGAACGCGGTCGATCTTCTCAAGGGCGGCTCGATCCAGCTGGCGATCTACACGACTACCGGCGCCCCGGCCTTTTTTGATGAGAAAGCGATTCGCCGAAGCGCGGTAACCTACCGCGTCCCGTGCGTCACGACCATGGCCGGCGCCCGAGCGGCCGCCGACGCGGTGGCCGCCCGCCGCCGCGACCCCATCCGCGTCTGGAGTCTGCAAGAGATCCACGAAGCGAAGAAGACGGTGGCGTAGCCAAGAGCTCATATTCATTACACAGAGGGTCCGGCTATCGCGGGAGTTGCTACACCGGAATCAGTGGCTTGCCCGGCTCGTCGGTGTGATCGGGTCCTGTCGCCAGCGCGACCCGCCCCCTCGGTGGTGCCGGGAACTGTTTGAGGTAAGGAAGTGAGAAACCGAAAACCCGGCGGCAGCTTTCGCTTCCCGCCGGGCCACGTCGTTCCAATTTGACCCTGTATTGGTAACTTCCTGGTCCCCTTCGCATCGGGGCAGGTTTTACTATATCACGGAATGCTGGCTTTCTTGATGAAGTCGAGCTCTGGAAAGTCCTTTTCCAAGTAGGCGTTGCCCTGTATTTCGATCAGCTGCTGAGCGGGCCCTCGACCCGAGGGCGCTCCTTCGCCGTACCCGCTGAAAAAGCTCTCCACCGCCTCCTGTCCCGATATGACTTTTCCAATCGGCGCGAATCCCTGGCTATCGAGCCGGGCATTGTCTCCGGTGTTGATGAACATCTGCGTGGTCCGCGTGTTCGGGCCCGCGGTCGCAAAGGTGACCATGCCTCTCGTATTGCTCTGCTTCACGGGATCGTCCTGAAGATTTGACTCCTTCCATTTGGCGGTAGTCTGCGGATCGGCGGCGATCCCGAACTGCGCCATGAAGCCCGGCAACACGCGGAAGAAGCGCGCGCCGTCATAGTAGCCGCTTTTCACCAGTTGGTAGAACCGCTCGGCGCCCAGCGGCGCCCAGTCTTTATGCACTTCGATGACGACAGGGCCCTTGGACGTATCCAGGTTCACCTTAAAAAGATCGGGAACCGAAGCCGCCTGTTTCGACTGGCTCGAGCCCGAGCAGCCGGCCAACATCAGCCACAGAACGCTCCATACGATTCTTCGCATTTTATCCTCTCCCTACAAACGGCATCTTGGTCGCCATCACAGTCAGGAACTGGACATTCGCGTCTAGCGGCAGGTTAGCCATGTACAGCACGGCATCTGCCACGTGTCGCACATCCATGCGCGGCTCCGCCAGACGGGTTCCGTCGGGCTGTGGAACTCCTTTGGTCATCCGCTCGGTCATCTCGGTGGCGGCGTTGCCGACATCGATCTGCCCACAGGCAATATCGTATTTGCGGCCGTCGAGCGAAATCGATTTCGTCAGCCCGGTGATCGCGTGTTTGGTACAGGTATACGGCGCCGAGTGCGGCCGCGGCACGTGCGCCGACAGCGATCCGTTGTTGATGATGCGCCCGCCACGCGGTTCCTGCGACTTCATGATCTTGATCGCTTCCTGGGCACAGAGAAATGCGCCGGTCAAATTGGCCGCCACGACCGCGCTCCACTCGTCGTAACTCAGATCCTCCATGGGAATCGCCGGCGCACTCGAACCGGCGTTATTGAAGAGCACATCCAGCCGGCCGAACGCTTCCTTGGTCTTCCGAAACAGCTCACGCACAGCGTCGGGCTGGCCGATATCGGTCGGAACCGCCAGCATCTCGCCGCCACCGGCCTTAGCGTCCCCGGCCGCTTCGATGAGTTTTTCCGCGCGACGGCCCGCCAACACCACCGAATAGCCCGCGCTCTGGAGCTTGACACTGACCGCGCGCCCGATGCCGCTGCCGGCGCCTGTCACGAGCGCAACCTTCATAAGCCTACTGTCATGCTCTTATTGCAGCACCGGCTCGGCGGGTTGCGGGGCGTCCTGTTTGTGCTTACACTCGGCGTTGGGGCACTGCCACACTGGCCCAGCTTTCAACCACTTCTCCACCATGTACGGGCTGCCGCATTCGGGGCACTTCTCAGCGACCGGTTTGCCCCACGCCACGAAATTGCATTGCGGCCAACGGTTGCACCCGTAAAATGTCTTGCCGCGTTTAGAACGCCGTTCCACCACTTCGCCTTCAGAACACTCCGGGCACTTGACTCCGATCGTCTTCTGCTTGACGTACTTGCACTGCGGATAATTGCTGCAGGCGGTGAACTCACCGTAGCGGCCGGTTTTGAGGACTAGGTGGTTGCCGCACTGCGGGCATTTCTCGTCCAGCGGCTGGTCGGGTTTCTTTTGCTGGCCGCCGATCGGCTTGGTCGTCTTGCAGTCCGGGTATCCCGTGCAGGCATAGAATGTCCCGAAGCGGCCTTTCTTGAGGACCATCGGCCGCCCGCAATTCTCGCAATACTCTTCATCTGCCTGTTCGGAGAGACCCACCTTGTCGACGTCCGGCAGATCGACCGTCAGTTCGCGCGTGTAGTTGCAGTCCGGGTATCCCGTGCAGGCGATGAAGCTGCCGTGCCGGCCCCATTTGATCACCAGGGGCTTACCGCATTTCTCGCAGGTCAAGTCGGTGGGCTTCTCCATCCGCTTGATATCGGTCATGTGTTCTTCGGCGTGCTCCAGGTCGCGCGCGAACTTGCCGTAAAACTCGGCCATGGCCGCACGCCAATCAAGCTTACCCTCTTCGATCTCGTCCAGTTCCTCTTCCATCCGTGCCGTGTACTTCACGTCGAAGATGTCGTCGAAGCTTTCGATCAACAGATCCGTCACCACCATTCCGAGCTCGGTAGGGTAGAACCGGCCGCCCTCCTTCTTGACGTACTCGCGTTCCTGAATGGTGGATAGGATCGATGCGTATGTTGAAGGCCGCCCCACTCCGTCGCCTTCGAGTTTCTTGACCAGCGTGGCTTCGTTGTAGCGGGGGGGTGGTTCGGTGAAGTGCTGCTCCGGCTTGATGGAGCGGTATCGGAGGGTCTCGCCCTCGGCGACCGCCGGAAGGTGATGCTTCAGCTCCTCATCTTCCTCATCGCTCTGGTCCTTACCTTCCTGGTAGATTTTGAGGAAGCCTTCGAACTTGAGGACCGAACCGGTGGCACGGAACAGGTAGTCGACGCCGTTGTTGTTGCCCTTGGCTACGACGTCGATGGTGGTCTGGTCGAACAGCGCCGGCATCATCTGAGACGCCACGAAGCGATTCCAGATCAGCCGGTAGAGTTTCATCTCGTCTTCGGCCAGGTATTTCTCCACCTCGGCTGGAGTATAGGCGAGCGAAGTCGGCCGGATGGCTTCGTGCGCATCCTGCGCGTCCTTCTTGGACTTATAGACGTTTGCGGATTCCGGCAGGAATTCCTTGCCGTAGCGCTCGCGAATGTAATCACGCGCGTCCTTCAATGCGTCGTCGGAAACGCGGGTCGAGTCGGTGCGCATATAGGTGATGAGGCCTACGGCTCCCTCTTTGCCGACCTCGACGCCTTCGTAGAGCCGCTGGGCGAGCATCATGGTGCGCTTCACGCTGAAGCGCAGCTTGCGGGCCGCTTCCTGCTGTAGGGTCGAGGTGATGAAGGGCGCCACCGGGTTGCGCTTCTTTTCGCGGGTGACCACGGAACGCACCACGTAGGCGGCGCCATCGATTTCGGCGAGAACCGCGTCTGCCGCCTGCTGGGAGGTGATCTCGGCCGGTTGTTCGTTGACCTTGACCAGCCGCGCCCACAGGTGGGGCAGTTTCTTGGCGGCCAACTCGACGTCGATGGTCCAGTATTCCCGCGGTACGAATGCGCGGATCTCGCGCTCGCGTTCGACGATCAGGCGCAGGGCGACGGTCTGCACGCGGCCGGCTGACAGGCCCCGCCGTACCTTGTCCCACAGCAGCGGCGAGATCTTGTAGCCCACCAAGCGGTCCAGCACGCGCCTGGCCTGCTGCGCGTCCACCAGGTTGGTATTGACCTTGCCCGGTTTTTCGAAGGCTTTCTGGACAGCCTTCTTGGTGATCTCGTTGAACATGACGCGGTGGATGCCCGGGCCTTTCTTCTTCTCCCGGAGCTCCTCCTGCAGGTGGAAACAGATGGCCTCTCCCTCGCGGTCGGGGTCGGCGGCCAGGTACACGTTCTCGACTTTCTTGGCTGCCTGCTTGAGCTCGGAGATGAGCTTCTTCTTCCCCTCGATGACCTCGTAGCGCGGCTCGAAGCTCTTAGCGATGTCCACGGCCAGGTCCTTCTTGGGAAGGTCCTTGATATGACCGAGCGAAGCTTTCACCAGGTACTGCTTGCCCAGGTATTTGTTGATGGTCTTCGCCTTGGTAGGCGATTCGACGATTACCAGCGCTTTTGCCATGTCACCATCTCAGACGCCAGCGAGCGTCCCGTTGTGTACCTCCCGAAGGATCGCTGACATCCTGACGAAGTTACCACACTTTCACAAAATTCTTGCCCCGCAATTGCTTTACCAAGCCCAGCACCTCCAGCTCGAAGAGCGCCGCGAGGAGCTCCGGAGACGACGTATCCTGCACGATTTCAAGCAGATTATCCAAGTGTGTGGCGGAATCCGCGTGCAGCGCCTCGAGGGCCCGCCGGGCGATGGGGCCGAGCTCCATGCCTAGGATATCTACTACAGATGCGGGACCGCCACCGCCGGTTGCAATTCCTTCGGCCAGAATCCGCTGCTTCGCCCGGTGAATGAGATCTCGGCGGGATTCAGCGGGCAGCTCGGCGACTACGTCGTTCCAGTCCTGAACCAGCTTGGCCCCCTGTTTAATCAGCAGGTTGGGGCCCCCGCTAAGCCTCGATGTGATGTTGCCGGGGACCGCGAAAACCTCGCGGCCTTGATCCATCGCCAGCCTGGCCGTGATTGCCGATCCGCTGTACTGTGCTCCTTCCACCACCAGCACGCCCACGCTCATGCCGCTGATGATGCGATTGCGGATGGGAAAATTCTGCGGAATTGCCGCGGCTCCCATGGGGAACTCCGAAACGATCAGCCCTTTCAATGCCAGGTCATCCGTTAGCTTACGGTTCTCGGAGGGATAGACCACGTCCGCGCCGCAGCCGACGACGGCGATGGTGTCGCGCCCCGCGCTGAGCGCGCCCTTGTGGGCTGCGGTCTCGATGCCGCGCGCCAGGCCGCTGACAATCGTAAGCCCAGCGTGTGCCAGGTCTGCCGAAAGCCTCTCCGCGGCCGCCACTCCATAAGGTGTGGGGCGGCGCGTTCCCACGACTCCCAGCATGTTCGACTGAAGCAATTCGACCCTCCCCCGCGCGAACAGCAAAATCGGCGGGTCGAAGATCTCGCGCAGCGGCGACGGATAGCACGGGTCGGCTATGGTGACCAGCACCGCGCCCCACTGCTGCATTTTTTCGCGCTGGACGGCCGCCTCTTCGAACGTCGAGCCGCGCGCGATCGACTGCGCCACCGTGCCGCTCAACCCGGCGGCCTCGAGCTCGCTAGGCGAAGCACCGAAGATGGCATCCGGCGTCCGAAACTGTTCCAAAAGTCTTTGCGAGGTTCGCGTTCCCAGACCAGGGACCAGTTTCAGGGCCAGCCAGTGAAGTTCCTGCTCCTGGCTGACAAGGGATGACGACATCGGGTTTGCGATTTCGACTCTACCAGCCGATGCACTTGTTGGCAAGCCGGGAATCTCCCAGACGGACGGGAGCATTCGGCTGTTCGAGTTCTCACAATCCGCGAGACCTCCGCGCCGTGTGGCTCGGTCCAGGCTCGATGGGGTCCGGCAAATCTCCTACACTGGTCAATGCCGCCATGAAGCAGGATGCGTCATTCTTTGAAGGCCACGAAGCGGTCTTGATCTACATCGCCAAGAGGCTGAAAGACGCCTTGCGTCTGGAATCGATCTTCACCACAGCCGGTTTAGATTATGGTGTGGAAGCCGACGAGTACCGCGGCGGCATACTCTTCCGCTCGGTGCGCGTGGGCGCGTTCTTTTACGTTCTGCCGGAGACGGTGGCATCCGCGCACCAGATCATGCAGCAACACGGCTATAAGCCAATCGTGGAAAGCGTGGAAAAGGGTTGACGCCGCACGGGGTACTTCGGATCTTTAATGTTCCACGACCGGCGGCAGGCCGGCGCCATTGGCCGCGTCCCCGGCCGGGTAGCGGGTCTATTCGGTAACGCTTTCGGCTTTTCTGTTCATCGTCCTCGCCGGAGGGCTCGAACTCCCGCGCGGTTGTGTCCTAGCCGCCCGGCTGGGTGGCCTTGGCTCGCTCGCAGATGGCGGCGAGAGCACGCCGGGCGGATGGCTCAAAATTAGGGCTTTCCTCGATCGGCGGCTCCAACCAACTCGATGGATTCCTGCCCGCAGATCGGGGCCCATGATCCAGGCCGCGGTCGAGCGAAAGGGCGGCCGCGGGTCTGCAATCACCGGCTTGACGACAACCCTCCAGAAACGGTTCGAAAGTTGGCTGCCGTACCATCCGAGAGAGTGTCCACGACGCGGGAGCGGATCGATCGTCAACCCGTTTCCCAATCGGGTTGCCGAGCTTCGTCGCCGCCGGCAGCGTGGCTCTGGCCGCGATCCGCGTCTCCGGCGCTGGCGTCCCATGGTTTTGCGGCAGGATCAAGCCGCTGCCGGGCGAGATTTCATCGGGGAGGTCAAGATGGGCAAGCCGGCCTAGGTATCGTCCGCCGAAGGGCCCGTCTGACGCCCGGGAGTCAGGCGCGAGGAGACGGACATCCAAGGGGCTTTCGGGAGTCGTGAAGCCGCGGCGCTCTTCAAACCATGGCGCCGGTTGAAGCGATCCGACGGCATCGGCTGCGCCAGAAACGCCGGGCGTTTCGAGCAGGCGGTTCGAGCTCCACTGGCCTGAATTCGGTTCGGTTCGCCAGTCTTCGAGAGACAGGGCCGCCGCACATGACCGTTCGGGCTCGCTCGCGGCGATCTGCGGGATCGCCAGGCCGACATCGAGCGTTTTCCGAGTGCCCGCAAGTGCCGCCTGCCCTCGAGATGCCGGCGCCACTGGCGCACTCGGGGCCAAGTCGCGGCCCGGCTCCAGAGCGTCGGCGCCCCATGAGACATACCGAAGGGTTGGATCATTGGTTTTACCCGCAACCCCGGGCCGGTCATGATCATCCGATACGCTATGCCCGGACGGCGACCATCGCAATTCGGTAGACTTGGACATTCGACTATGCCAGCGAGCCAGTTGCTCTTCGGCGAACTCCACCGGGCCCGGCAACTCTCTGACGAGCTGTTCCGGGTGGTCGACCCCGATTCGATGTATGAGCGTCCCATCCCGGAACGCCACCGCATTCTCTTCTACCTGGGTCACCTGGAGGCCTTCGACTGGAACCTGCTGGCGCGCCAAACCCTCGAGTTGCCCGCGTTCCAACCCGGCTTCGACCGCCTTTTCGCCTTCGGGATTGATCCTGCGGCTGGAGACTTGCCCGACGATCAACCGTCCGATTGGCCGGAGGTTGCGGAAGTCGAGCGCTACAACCAGCACACGCGCGAACGCATTGACGCGGTGCTGCCACAAGTTCCCGAGCCGTTGCTCGAAGCCGCGATCGAGCATCGTCTCATGCACGCCGAGACGCTGGCCTACATCCTTCATCAGCTTCCGTACGAACGCAAGAGCCCGCAGCCCGCGACGGCCGCTCCAGCGTGTCCGGCTCCGGAACCCTCGATGATCGAGATCCCCGCCGGCCCGGCCCAACTCGGTCTGGAGCCGGGTGAGCGTTTCGGATGGGACAACGAGTATGAGGCTCACACCCTAGACGTGCCCGCGTTTTCGATAGCCAAGTATAAGATCACCAACGGAGACTACCTGGAGTATGTGCGCGCCGGCGGCTCGGCGCCCTTCTTCTGGATCGAACGCGGAGGGGTGTGGTTCTATCGTGGCATGTTCGCCGAGATCCGCTTGCCGCTCGATTGGCCGGTCTACGTGACGCACCGTCAAGCCGAGGAATACGCGCGATGGCGCGGGCTCGAGCTGCCGTCGGAAGCACAATTCGAGCGCGCGGTGTGCGGCCAGGCGCCTTCGGGTAACTCCGACTTTCGGCATTGGGATCCGGTTGCAGTGACGGCCGATGACCGCCCCGCCGATTCCGGCCTGCGGCCCGCGCAAATGAGGGGCAACGGTTGGGAGTGGACTTCCACCGTGTTTGCGCCGTTTCCAGGCTTTCGGCCGTTTCCCTTCTACACCAATTATTCGTCGCCCTTTTTCGACGGGCAGCACTACGTGCTCAAGGGCGGTTCGCCGCGCACCGCCATGCGGCTGCTGCGGCTCACATTTCGGAATTGGTTCCGGCCATCTTATCCCTACGTGTACGCTACGTTCCGGCTGGTGGCTTCGTGATGGTCGCGCCGGCGCTCGACAGCGAATTCGCTCGCGACGTGTGGGCGGGGCTGGGACGCTATGGCCAGAAGACTCTGCCTTGCCGTTATCTTTACGATTCGGTGGGGTCGGCGTTGTTTGAAGCCATTACCAACCTGCCCGAGTACGGCTTGACACGCGCCGACGCGCGCATCCTCCACAAGCACGCGGGCACGCTGATCGACCGGCTGCCCGGCCCCCTGCTGGTCGCCGAGCTGGGCAGCGGAACCGGCGTCAAGACCAGCGCCATCCTACAGCGTCTGAGGTTGCGCCAAGCGGTGACTTACTATCCGATTGACGTCTCTGGGGCAGCCCTGGCATCGTGCGCTCAATGTCTCGGCCCGCTCGCCGAAGTCGTTCCCGTCGAAAGCAGCTATCTCGAGGGATTGCGCGTGGTGGCGGCGCGCCGCGCGCCGGGCGAGACGCTGCTGGTGTTGTTCCTCGGCAGCACGATCGGCAATTTTGAGCCGGCCGCAGCCCTCGATTTCTTGGATTCGGTACGCCTATGCCTTATGAACGGCGATGCGCTCCTACTGGGTACCGATCTGGTGAAACCGGTGGAACAGCTGCTGGCCGCCTACGACGATCCCGCCGGCGTCACTGCGGCCTTCAACCTGAACCTGCTCGGCCGGGTTAACCGCGAACTCGGCGGCGATTTCAACCTCCGACGATTCACTCACCTGGCCCGCTACCGGCAACACGAGCAGCGCATCGAAATGTACCTGCGCTCGCGTGTCCCCCAGTGTGTCCGGATCGCCGCGGCCGGTTTGACCGTGGGGTTTGCGGCCGGAGAAACCATCTGGACCGAGTCCAGTTACAAGTTTCGCCCGGATCAGATTTCCGGAAAGGCCGCGGCCGCGGGCTTCCGCTTGGTCGATCAGTGGATCGACACCGAGTGGCCGTTTGCGGAAAATCTGTTGGTGGCCATCTAAGATTAAGACTTAAAGATCTGATATACTGATCAGCGGAGGAAGCCTATGGCCACGCTCGACGAGATCCGGGATTTCTTGAGCCTGAAGCGCATTGCTGTGGTGGGTGTGTCGCGCAACCCGAAGGATTTTACGCGTAGCCTGTTTCGGGAATTCGTGCGGCGGGGTTATGACGTTGTACCGGTTAATCCCGGAGTGTGCCAGCTGGAAGGCCGTCCCTGCTACGCGCGTCTTTCCGACGTCGATCCGCCGGTCGAGGCCGCTTTGCTGCTGACGGCACCTGCGGTGACCGATTCGGTTGTCCGCGATTGCGCCGATGCCGGTGTGCCTCGTGTCTGGATGTATCGCGGCGCGGGCGCGGGCGCGGTGAGCCGCCAAGCCGTCTGCTTTTGCGAATCGCGGGGATGAGTGTAGTGGCCGGCGAATGCCCCTTCATGTTCTTTGGCGATGTAGGCTTTCCGCACCAATGGCACGCGAAGATTCGCCAGTGGAGGGGGCGCTATCCCCGTTGACTAATCGAGGTCGATGTCCCGTTTCGGAGGCGTAAGGTCCGGGTTCTCTTTGGCCCGCTTGAACAGTTCATCGAACTTTTTTTCAAGTACTCTCCCGTGTGACTTCTCGGCCTCGAATTGCTTTTGAAAAATCTCCTCCCGGCGCGCCCCCGCACCCTTCAACTTGGCCACTTCGGCGGCCAGATCTTCGATGGGGGGCGGCTTGGCCGGAACCGTGTGGGCAATCACCGCGCGCGTTTCCGGATCGATCTTCAGGATTGCCTGGCAGCAAGGACACTCCACGTCGAACATCGCCATAAATCCATCGTAATCGAGATTGCCGGCTCGCGTCGCCTCACCGCCTCACGGCTCCTCGGGCTTGTCGAGTTCGAGCGTGATCGTCCCGATGGTGATCGGCATCCGGACGCGGACCTGGATGGGCAACCTCCGGCGGTCGTCGGACAGCCAAACATTCAGGTGCGCGGACCGGTGGAACAACACATTGTTGAACAGATAGATCTCATAACGGATGGTCTTGTAGGTGCCCCCCGCGGTCCGGACCTCCTCGCGCTGTTGCGCCTCGATCTTGGCCATCACGCTTTTCTTGCCGTCGCTGACCGGAGCCTCGGTCGTCTGGCCCGGCTCGAGGTTCAAGGTGCGCAGCAGATAAAAGCCGCCGATCAAGTCATGCACGCACTCGGGAATGTCGGCCTCCTGGGCGAGAACCATCGCGTTGTTGACCAGATCGCGCTCCAGGTAGTCGGCTTTGCGCCGCTCGGCATCGAAGTTGATTCGGGTCTCGCGGTGGCGTTTTCCTTCGCGTGCCGTGAAAAGCGAAGACTGCGCGCAAAGCCCGGAATTGAGGTTCACGCTGTAGTCGTCCTCCACGCGGAACAGCTTCGAGACGAACCCGACCGACTCCACGTGTAAATTCACACGGCCGCCGGAGTGCGCTGGAGGCTCGGCGGCAGTCCATTCGAGACGGGCCTTGCCGGCGGTGATCAGGCGCCATTCGATGTGGTACGAGAGAGTCTCCTTGGAAGGAAGGCTATGGCTCTGTGAGCAAGCCATCGGCGCCCATACCAGGAACCACCACAGCCACCGGGGCATCTAACGGTCAGTGTCGCAAATGCGCTAAAGAGGCGGCAAGAGTGGTCCGGGGGGCTTCCGCTCAAAAGCCCTCCGGTGTGATCCAGAAGCTCTCGCGCCATTGGCCGGCTGGCGGAATAGTCTCCAGATCCGGGCCGATGCCGGTGTGCGCCAGGTTAAAAGCATTGGTCAAGGCAGCCATCGGCTCCAAGCAGATGTAGTCGCGGCCCTCCGGTCGGTAGACCACCGCCACGCTGTACTTTGGCCCGTAGGCGACGGTAATCTTCTCGGTCTTTCCGGCGACCCAAAACCGGGCAACTCCGTCCTCCCGGATCAAACTGCCCAAGACGTCGTCGAGCGAGCGCGCGCCGACGAGATGCGGGTCAGCGAAAGGCGAGGGCACGCGGGCGCCCGTCGGCAGGAGAAATCGGTCGAGCAGCCAGCGATCGCGCGCGGCCAGATGCACGCGCCACTCGTTCGGCGGCACATCGTGGAGTTGGAAATAAGGATGATAGCCGATGGCCACCGGCAGAGGTTCGGTTGCGTAGTTGTCGAGCGTCGTCTCCACCTGGAGGGCGCCGTCGCCCAGGCGGTAGGTCATGCTGAGGTCGTGCGCGAACGGGAATTGTGCCATCAGCTCCGGGTGACGCCAGAATTCCAGCCGGCTGGTGGCATAGGCCGAGCGATGGTCGGCGCCGGAGGAAATCAATCTCCAGGCCGAAGAGAAGAGCACAAGCCCGTGGATCGGCTTTTGGTTGCCATCGCGCCGGAGATTCCCGAGCGCCGGGTTCAGCTGGAACTGGCGTCCGTTGACCCAATAGGCGTCGCCATCGATCCGGTTGGCCCACGGCGCGAGCAACGGAATGCCGCACAATGCGGGGGCCGCCTGGAGTGCCTCTGGGCCGGGAAACGGAAACCAGAGCACATTTTTCCCGTTGACTGTAAAGGCATACGCCATGTTGCCAACCGATGGCGACACGAGCACTTCCATGCGCCGCGCGGCGTCGGTCAGCCGAACGACCGGGAGCGCGCCCGATCGCTCGCGGGTCGCGGAAAAGGGGGGGCCGCTACTCTCCATATTCCACCTCGACGAGAAACAGGCCTTTGGCGGGTGCGGTAGGGCCGCTCTTCGGGGGAAGCGTCCCGAGCTCCGCCAGGTTGCCCTTGCCGGCCTCGAGCAGGGTACCGACCAGATTTCGTACCATGTGCTTGAGAAAGCCGCTGCCGCGCACGCGGTAGATCAGGCGACCGGGCTCGCGTTCGAGGACCGAGGAGAAAATGGTACGCACTTTTGATTTTCCTGCCGCGTCGCTTTCATCGGCGGCCGCGAATGCGGAAAAGTCGTGCGATCCGGTGAAAACCGCGGCTAACTGGATCATGCGGTCTTCCTCCAAAGGATAGGGGTAGTGGTGTACGTACGGCCACTCGAAAGGGCTACAGACTTCTTCCCGCAGCATGCGGTATTCATAGGTTTTTGCCTGCGCCTCGAAGCGCGGGTGGAAGTCTGGATGGACCTCTTCAGCCGAAAGGATACGCACTGTCGGCGGCAGCAGCCGGTTGATCGCTCGTCCGAGATTAGTCAGCGGGATGGGGTTTTCCAAGGTGAACGCCGCCACCTGCGCCAGCGCGTGAACGCCGGCGTCGGTGCGTCCCGAACCAGCTACTTCGACGGCCTTGCCCTCGATCTCGCCTACTACCTGCTCCAACAGGCCCTGCACCGTTGGCAAGCCGGGTTGCACCTGCCAGCCGTAAAATTCACCGCCGTCATAAGCCACCCGGATTTTGATGCGGCGCATCAGCAAGGACGCGAGCCCGGCTTGACGACGGGAATGCCCCGCGCGCAGAGCGGGCACTGATCCGGATCATGCGTGGAGACGGCCAGCGTAGCGAGCGCCACGCGCGGCACGCCGACGTCCGCCTGGCCGCCGCTACGGTCGATCAGGGAACCGGCTGCCAGCACCCGAGCGCCCGCCGCTTCGACGACCTCGCGAACTTCCCGGGTACTGCCGCCAGTGGTGATCACGTCTTCGACTACCACCGCGTTCTGTCCGCGCTCCACCTGAAAGCCCCTCCGCAGTGCCATTTGCCGCGTAGGGCCGTCGCGTTCCGTAAACAGGAAACGGGCCCCCAGCGCGCGGGCCACTTCGTGACCGATGATCAAGCCTCCCAGCGCGGGAGAGACAACCAGGTCCGCCGGAGACCCAGTCAGGCTCCGCAATTCGGAGGCCAGCCGCCGGCCGAGTTCTTCGGCCGCTTCCGGATACTGCAGCACCAATGCGCTTTGCAGGTATTGGGAACTGTGCAGTCCGCTGGTCAAGCGAAAGTGGCCTTCAAGGTAGGCTCCCCGCAAACGGAACAGTTCCAAAACAGAAGTGGCTTGCGGTGTCACAAAGGCCTACTATACCATCGAGGAAACGGACCCGACTCGACTGGGTCCAACTGGGAGGACCGTATATGCTTCGTGCGAGACCTTACGGAATTTTGCTCGGCTCTCTGTTGACTGTGGCTGCTATGGGCGCCTGGTGCGCCCCTGACTCAGGGGGCGCTCCGGCGGCGTCGAACCAGGCGAGCCCGATCGTGCCACCCGCCGCGGAGGCCAGTGTCAGGCGGCCGTCCTGGCTGACTGCTCCTTACCGGTCGAAATATGTGGCTCCCGTGCGTGTGTCCAACTCCAACCGTCTGGCGAGCCTCATGCGGGGCGGGAGCCTGTATCTGACTCTCAACGACGCGGTCGCTTTGGGGCTTGAGAACAATCTCGATATCGAAATCCAGCGGTATACCCCGGAAGTCGCCGACGCGAACCTCCTGCGCGCTCGCGCCGGCGGCTTCGCCGCTCCCCCATCGCTGGCGGTATTCGCGGCTCCCGGGAGCGTGACGAGTCCAGCGCCCTCGGCGGGACTGCAACAACTGCTGCTGGCCAGTTCCACGCAGACCGGGACGCCGGTTCCCAGCCTGGACCCGGCGCTCGTGGGCGGGGCGAGTTGGGCGCACCAGACGACGCCACAATCGAGCAGCTTCGTCACCGGCACTGCCGCTCTGCTACAACGTCAGGACCTCTCGAATGCGAGCGTTCAAAAGTACTGGACGACCGGAACCCAGCTCAGTCTGGGGTTGAACAATATCTCGAACACCAACAATAATGAGCGCGCCCAGTTTAACCCAGCCACCAATTCGAGCCTCGCGCTCAACTTCAGCCAGCACCTCCTGCAAGGCTTTGGACCGGCGCTCAACAATCGCCAGATTCGCATCGCCAAGAACAACCGCGAGATCTCGGATTTGACCTTCAAGGCACAAGTGATTGCCACCGTCTCGGCGGTCAAGGATCTGTATTGGGACCTGGTCAGCTATCAGCAGGTGGTTAAGGTCGAGCAGGACGCGGTAGCGGCGGACCAGAAGCTCTATGAAGACAACAAGAAGCAAGTGGAAGTGGGCACCTTGGCGCCGATCGAAGTGACGCGCGCCGAGGCGCAGATCGCTTCCGACCAGCAAGCCTTAACGGTGGCGCAGAACAATGTTCTCCAACAGGAGACGATCCTCAAAAACGCGCTCAGCAAAAACGGTGTCGAGAATCCGGAGCTGGCCAACGCTCACGTCATTCCCCTGGATCGAATCACGGTGCCCGATGTGGAGGCGATCACGCCGATTCAGGACGCCACGGCCATGGCCTTGTCCGCCCGGCCCGAGTTGACGCAGTTCCGGATCCTGATCCAGAACCAGGAGATCAGCATCCGGGGCACGAAGAACGAATTGCTGCCGACCTTCGATGTCGTGGCATCTCTCAGCAACAACGGCTTGGCGGGCAGTCCCGTGGCCGTGCCGGCCAGTTGCGCCACGAATCCCACCAGCACGATTTGCATTCCCCCCAACGGCTTTTTTGTCGGTGGCTACGGCAGTGTGCTCAACCAGCTTTTTGCGCGCAACTTCCCTAGTTATTCGGCCGGCTTCAGCTTGAACATTCCTCTCCGCAACCGGGCCGCCCAGGCCGACTTGATCAACAGCGATCTCGTTTTGCGCCAGCAGCAACTGGGGATCCAGCGGATGGAAAACCAGGTTCGCGTCGAAGTACAGAATGCGATGATTGGTTTGCAGCAGGCCCGCGCCCAATATGCTTCCGCGGTGAAAGCCCGCATCCTGCAGGAGCAGACCGTGGATGCGGAGCAAAAGAAGCTGGCGGTCGGCGCGTCCACTTCGTATAACGTGATTCTCACGCAGCGGGACCTGGTGACCGCCCAGTCGAACCTGGTGGTAGCCGAGACCGCCTACGCCAAAGCCAAGGTGGAGATGGATCGGGCTACGGGGCAGACCCTCAATAACAACGATATTTCTCTTGACGAGGCGTTTCGGGGCGTGGTTTCCCGGCCGGCGAACCCCATCCCGGATGTACCGCCCACGCCGGCTTTGCCGAAGTAGAACCGGAGCACCGGAATTCGCCTGAGACAAAAGGTTGCGGCCGCGTGCCATTTTTGCAGTGGCCGGGTGCCTGCGGGAAGCGCCAGCGGCTTGATTTTGCGAGAGTTTTGATTTGGCTTGAAGATTGCTGTGAGGACTGGCGTGAAACTGATCGCACAGGCCCGCGGAGAGACGATTGCCCCCCTCGCTTGCCGCCCGCTCCCTTCACCCTGCGTAGTGCCCCGCTAGCTGTCCTCTGTCTGTCCCCCGGACAATGGTCTCTCCTCCGGGCCTTGTGGCTGGGGGCCTCTGGGTGGTCGCCTACTTGGGCTCGGAGGGGGTAATCTTGTTCCGGTGCTGTTCGATCAGGCACAGGACGACTTCGGATCGCTCACTTCTCGCCCGGCCGCTTGAGCGTGGGAGCCTTGCGCTTCGGCTGGTCGGCTTGCTTGTCCTCGGCGGCCTGCTTTTCCTCGGCCGCCTCCTTTTCCGCGGCCGCCTTGGCATCGGGTGGGCTCAGCTCCTCTAGCTCCTTCTTCTCTCTCGCATCGCGCGATTCGACCGCCTTGCCGCGTTGCCCGAGGTCCTGTTGCGACGCCTCGAGGCTGTCCTCGGTGGTTTCGATGGCCTGTTTGAGGGCGAAGTCGTAGCGCGAGACATCCTTGGGCTGGCTGCCCTGAATTTTTTGCAGCACCGGCAGCGTATGTTTTTCGGCCGCGACCACCGCCGTGAGTCCCAGCTTCACTTCGAGCTTCCGCAACAAGGCGTCGTCGGTGACGTCGTCGATGGCGTCGAGGATTTTGGAGTAGTCTTCGAGCGCGTCGTGAATCAGGATGGACCGGCCAGCTTTCTCTTTGGCGACGAGGCTCTGCACCAGGTCGACGCGCTGCTGGGCGAACTTGGCATACAGCTTCAGCCGCTCCACGGGTTCCTGCGCGTCCTTGATCTGGTCGATCTCGTCGGCGGTCAGAAAATCGCGCTGCGCGCAAAGAGGCGCCGCCAGCAGCAGGCACCAGAGGACTTTTTTCATTTCTTCTTCCTACCCTCCATCAGCCCCGTGAGCAGCTCATCGTGCACCTGCTCGATCCGGGCCCTGATTTTGTCGAGGATCGCCCGGTCGTTGTAATTCATCTGCTGCGCGAAATCCTCCAGCCTGCGCGTGAGTTCGCGCGTCTCCATTTCGGCGTGTTTGAACCACTTGGGACTCTTACGCGGATTTTTGCCAGTCTCGGTCAGGGAATTGTAGGCCAGGTCCACAGATTCTCCGATCTCGTCGGTCTTGGCCGTGACGGTCGCCGTGTCACCGGCCTGATAGGCCTCGCGTGCGGATCTTAGGGCACTCGCGGCGTTGTCCAGTGCCAGCTTCGAACGCTTTTCCAGATTCGCCTCGGCGCGCACCGCGTCGAGTTCTGTCGAGGCCGCGGCGCCTCCCGCGAAGGTCAACGCCAGGGCCAGCACGAATCGCTTCCCGGTCATCGTTTTCCGAGCTCCCGCTCGAGCAATTTGGCGCGCTGGCGCGCCTGGAACTCCTGGTCCGGGTTTTTGCCCTGGCTCAAGGACAGAAACTGACGGTAGGCCTCCAGGGCCGGCCGGATTTGATGCAGCTTGTCCAGGATGATGCCGCGCAGAAACCAGTTGCCGGCGTTCGCTTCTCCGAGCTCGCCTGCTCGGTCAAAGGCCGCCAACGCCGGTTGGTAGGCTTCGGCGAGATAGAGTACGCTGCCCAGCTCATTCCAGGTGTGCGCGTCGTCCGGCTTTAACTTGGCGGCGGCCTCAAACTGTCCCGCGGCGGCCTGGTATTGCTTGCGGTCGCGCAGCGTATGTGCGTACATCAGGCGCAGGTCGAAGTTGCCCGGCTCTTCGGTGACCGCCTTTTCCAACAGAGGCACGGCCTTCTCCCCCTGATTGTCGAAGGTATAAGCCATGGCCAGAGCGACGCGATTCGCCTCGGATGGAGAGGCGAGATACGCCTCCTCGAGGTGACGAATGGCGTCGCGATACTGTCCGGAAGCCAGCAGCAACGCGCCGAGGTGTTCTTGGGCCACCGGGTTGTCCGCGAACTGGCGGTAGATCTCGATCGCTTCGGCCGGCTGTTTGTTTTTCTCGTAGAGTGCCGCGAGCTCCAGAAGGCCGTCCCGATATGCGGGATCGAGTTCGGCCGCTCGATGAAAGTAGCCAGGGGCTTCGGTGAGTTTGCCCTGTTCGGCTAGAGCCCGCGCCAAACCGAGCTGGGCGCCGGCGGATTTGCCATCGAGCGCCACGGCTCGACGATAGCTTTGTTCGGCCTTGCCGGCATCCCCGGTTGCCAACTGCGCTTCGGCCAGGTAAAAGCGCGGGCGGAATTCGGCGGGCTTCGCGTTGGCCGCGCTCTCCAACAGCGGCTCGGCGTCGGCGGCCCGGTTCTGCCTTAGCATCAGGATTCCGGCGTTGAGCTGCGCTTGGTACAACCCGGGTTTGAGCGCGAGGGTCTTTTGGTATTCCGCGATCCCCTCCAAATCCCGGTGGAGGAAGCCCAAGGCCAGCGCCAGGTTGAAATGCGCGCTGTAGTCGCCGGCGTCGGCGGCAACGGCCTCCCTGAAGGCTTCCGCCGCAGCTAGGTAGCGACCCTCCTCGAGAGCCTTCATTCCAGCCGAACCGGGGCCGGCCGCCTGGAAGAAAAACAGCGCCGCAATCACCCACATACTAGGATTTTAAATCCGTGCCGCACCCCCGCGCCTGAGCAGGTGGTTACTTCTGCTGTTGCTGCTGCAGGAGGCGTTCAAATTTCTGGCGCTGCTCCGGAGTCAGTACTTCGTCGACGCGCGCCTTGCTGTCGCTCAGCACGGTGCGGTAATACTGCCACATGTCATTCAAGATGGACTGCACCTGCTCGGTCTGCGCCGGTGTCAGGTTGAGTTCCTTTTGCACCCTTTCGAAATTAATGGCGTTGCCGGCCGCCGTACCGAAGGCCGGCTGGTGCAGGCGCGTGTGAACCCCCAGATTCATGGCCAAGGCGCCGGCGGCGGCACCGCACAGAAAAACCAAAGCCAACGCCACAGTGGCGGCGATTCGCGGGTCCCAGCCCCCGTGGAGCCGGGGTCGCTCGAGCAGATTAGTGCTCATAGGCGGTCAGACTCACCAGCATGTTGTCCGGGGCCGGAGCCGAATCGAATGCCGGCAACTCTTGCTGCGCCATAACCGCTTCTGGAGAAGGACCGCTTGGGTAGGCGGTTTCGCGCGAAATCAAATACGACCCCAGAACCGCCAAGGTAAGCAGCGAAGCAAACACCAGGCGGCGACCGAAAGCGAAATCCAGACCCAACAGGCGAGCGACAGATGGCGCCAGTTGCTGTTCCGCGATGCGTTCGAGGACTCCCGTGTAGAAGCCGGCGGTTGGGCTCAGTTCTTCCCCGGGCTGCAGGGAACCGAACCATCGCGAGATTTCTTGCATGCTCTGAGTCTCGTTGCGGCACATCTCACAGGTCTTCAGATGGGCTTGGATCTCTCGTTGAGCCGCCGGCTCCAGCGTGCCGGCGAAGTACTCTTCCAGGCTCTGCATCACTACCGCATGCATAGGTTTCTTCCCTTACAAATGTTTCCTATACTACACCCAATCCCTCCCCCGCGGATCTTTTGGCCGTCGTCGGCTGCCCGCTTGGGGGTTCAACGCTCGGCTTCAGCCGACCACCAGGCCCGGAGCCCGGTCCAGCCGCTGGGCCGCCTTCACCAACTTCTGTCGCGCCCGGAAGAGTTTGACTTTCACGGTGTTCTCGTTCATGCCCGTCTTGTGCGCCAGTTCTTCCACAGAATATCCTTCAACTTCTTTCAAAATCAACAACATGCGCTCCTCCTCCGAAACGCGCGTAAGGAGCTTGACCACGTAATCGCGTTGCGCCAGGCTGGAATCGGCAGCGATCTGGCGTTCGATGGCAGGATCGGTAT
>Ga0306922_10001866_pt1 | contig 19316 bp, 14 predicted proteins | sample sta12Cox44000082_FD_203758 | JGI IMG/M metagenome (GOLD analysis project Ga0306922, IMG submission 203758) | Lab enrichment of tropical soil microbial communities from Luquillo Experimental Forest, Puerto Rico - statoxic.12C.oxic.44.000.082 (v2)... | ecosystem: Environmental > Terrestrial >... | reverse complement strand
CCGGCCGTCACCATCGCAAGCCTCGTGGGCTTCGGCGCGGTGGTGGCGGCGCTGCCCGCTTTCGCAGCCGTGCGCGATTGGGTGCTGTCGATCGAGGGGGGCCCGCTGGTGTCGCTTGCCGTCGCCACCAATGTGCTGGCCGCGCTCACCGGTTCGGCCTCGGGTGGTCTCACCATCGCGCTCGATGCGCTCGGCAACGCGTACATGGAGCTTGCGGCCGGCAAAGATATCGATCCCGCGCTCATGCACCGTGTTGCGGTGATCGGCTCGGGAACGCTCGACAGCCTGCCGCACAACGGCGCCGTGGTGACGCTGCTGGCATTGTGCGGCTTGACGCATCGCGAGAGCTATTTCGACATCGTCATGGTCGGGATAGTCGGCGCGATCATCGCGCTCGTCGCGGTGATCGCGCTGGGCTCGGCTCTTGGCTCTTTCTAGACGTCTAGTACTCGTCGGCATCGACCATGAAAGTCCACCAACGGTACGAACAGGGGACGAGGGCTGCATGACCAGCCGAGGCGCACTGACCATGCTCGGCCTCTGCACCGCAGTGCTGGTCTTGGCCGCCCTTTACTTCGCGCGCTCGATTCTGGCGCCGGTCGCATTTTCGCTGTTCGTCGTCGCCATCGTCTGGCCGCTGCAGCGCGCGCTCGAGAGCAGGATTCCGAGGCTGCTTGCGCTTATTGCCGCGCTGGTGGTGACCTTGCTCGTCGTGACCGTGCTCGGCGCTCTGATCACATGGGCGTTCGGAGCGGTCGGGCGTTGGCTGATCGACAACGCGCTGCGATTTCAAGCACTCTACATGCAGTCGACAGACTGGCTCGAAGAGCACGGCATACTGGTCACGAGCCTGCTGGTCGAAAATTTCAACGCAGGTTGGCTCATTCGCGCGGTGCAGGAGGTCGGCCTCAGACTGCACGGCCTGGTGACGTTCGTTGTCATCACCTTCGTATTCACGGCGCTCGGCCTGCTCGAGGTCGACATCGCCCGGAAAAACATCGGGCACCTCGGCAACGAGGAGGTGGCGCGAACCATCCTGCAGGCAAGCACGCAAATCGCAGGCAAGTTCCAAAAATATATGCTGGTCCGCAGCGAAATGAGCGTGCTGACTGGCCTGGTGGTGTGGGGCTTTACCCTCCTCGCCGGCCTCGAACTGGCGACGGCGTGGGGCGTGATCGCGTTCGTATTGAACTACATCCCATTTATCGGTCCTCTGGTCGCGACCGTGTTTCCCACCCTTTTCGCGCTCGCGCAATTCGGATCCTGGCAATTGGCCGTCATCGTATTTCTTGGTCTCAACCTCATCCAGTTCCTGATCGGAAGCTACCTCGAACCCCGCATCGCCGGCGCCGCGCTCTCCGTCTCGCCGTTCCTGGTTCTGTTCGCGGTTTTCTTTTGGGCCTTCCTCTGGGGCATCCCGGGGGCATTCATCGGCGTGCCCATTGTGATTGCAGCTCTCACGCTGTGCGAGCAGCGAGACTCGACGCGATGGATCGCGACGCTCCTGTCGGGCCGCGAGCGGCGCTAGTGTCCTTTTGATTCCGAACTTCCTATGCGAGCTCGCTTCATACTCGTAGGAACTTCAAATCCGCCAGACTAGCGGGAGCTCGGTTCTCCTTCGACGGTGACGCGCTGCGGGCGCAGCAATCTGAGCCGTCGATCGGACCCCACGGCCAACGTGTGGATGTAAAAACACGTGGTCGCCTCGTCGGTCGCCTCCATGACCGGCGACGGCGCGGAAAGGATGGGGATGCCGCCGCATTCCCCGATCCAGTCGATGTGCCGGTGACCGTGCATCAGGACCGCCCGGCCGGCGAGCGGCTTGAGCCGCCGGACGAACCAATTGCCGTTGATCAGGGCCGTCCCGACCCGCTCGGACAACGCCTTCGCCGCCCTCGGGTACTCGACCACGTGATGGTGGAGAGCGACGACCCAACAGGCACGCGGATACTGCGCCCGGGCGACGTCCAGGCCGCGCGCCTGATCCGCCGAGATCATCCCGAGCGCATTGGTGAAGGAGAAGTGCGTGTCGGCGTTCGAATCGAGCAGAATGATCCCGAGCCCATCGTCGGAATCGGGCGCCAGCACCATCGGAAACACGCTAGTCCACAACTCAGTCAGACGTTTCGACAACCACGGCCTGCCGATATCGGCGAACCTTGCCATTTCCTTGAGATGCGGCTCGAGCGTGGATGCAAGCGTGGCACCCAGACGTCCGCCCGCACGATCCACCACGCGCACGCGCTCGCCCTGGACGGCCCACATCGCCGACAGCACCCGCAGCTTGCGCAGCCGCTTGTTCGGACTGGTCGGCAGGTCGAGGCGCGCCGGATTGGCGCGGTCGACGATGTTGAGGTCGTGGTTACCCGGAATGATCAGCATGCGTTCGGCGAGGCTCGGATGACGCGAGACGACGTCCAGGAACTCGGCCCACTCGCTCGAGCGGCCCGCATCGGTCATGTCGCCGCTCACCACGATGGCGTCGAGCGGGTCGCCCGCATGCAGCATCTCCAGCTCCGCGAGCAGCCGTCGCAGACGCCCGTTGCCGCATGGCCCGGACCTGCCGCTCTCGAGGCGGAAGCCGTAGCGTTCGCCCACGACGTGCACGTCCGAAAGGTGCGCGATGCGCCACGTGCGGCCGTCGGCGGGGCGTTCATCGAAATGCTCGAGGTCGCGGGGCTGGGCCATGGTCGCATCGGCGATCCCCCAGATCAGCGCGGCCGCCGCGAGATACCCAGCGACCAGCACGACGGTATTGGCCAGCGCCACCGCCGCCAGGTGATTTGGAGATCCCACCCCTGCTGCGCCGTGCAACAGATCCGCATGCGGCAAGATCACCGCCACCACCAGCAGCGCGACGGCGCAGATCATGCCGCCGGAGACCACGGCTGCGGCCGCGCGCAGTCTCGTGCGTTGGACCCCGGTTGCCCCTATTGGCAGCATTCGCTCGGCGAGCTGGCGTAGCGCCTCGCGGCAAATCGCGTAGGCCGGCTGCACGAGGAGCGAATTGAAGGACCAGAAACTGTTCTCGGCCAATCGCAACAACGGACGTCCGCCGAACCAGCCGACGGCGGCGACGATCGCGAGCAGGATCGCGGGCCAGAAGCCTGTGAGCGCGATTGCCAGTTTGCTCGAAAGCTTGCCGAACCAGATCGCCACAACGATCGGCGCGATCCCGAGCGTCAACGCCGGCACGGCGACCAGGAGAGTGAAGGCCACCGCCAGCTTCGGCAGACTGATCTCCGCGAGCAGGCTGCCGGCGAGCGACAGCAGCGAGCGGCGCTTGGAGCTCGAAGCGTCATCCTCGATGTCGCCGCGGCGAGGATCGATGGCCGGCCTCAAGCAGCTCCTCCTAAGGCGTGCGACGGCCCCGGCGCATTCGCGCACGACAAGCGCAGCCGCGCTTCGAGAGTACGCGCATTCCGCCGCGATCGCTCAGGCGTCCAGCGCACTGCCTCGGCCGGTGCCGAGCCCGCGCGTGCGGAGAAAGCTATCCGCCCAAGTCATTCGCGTATCGTCATTTGCGTATCGTCATTCGCACGCCGTCACGTGCACGCCGCCATCCGCAAAGCCGGCCGCTTGACCCCTAGCCCATCTGCGTTGCGGTTGCAAAGATGGCGGGGAATGCGAGGATGCGCCACGTGGCGCGCGCGGCAGCCGAGACGGCGCGAGAGCGGAAGGCTCGCGGCATAAAGACTTGAGACAAGAAGACTTCACACACAAAGACCTGGGAGGACCCACCATGCGCGGGGCTTCCATCCTGCTCGCCGCCTGGGCTGCGGCGCTCCTTCCTGCGGCCCTTGGAGCGGCGGCGGCGGAGACCTATCCGGCGCGCCCGATCACGCTCGTCGTTCCATTCGCGCCCGGCGGCAGTGCCAGCACCGTGGCGCGCAGCGTCGCCGACAAGATGAGCGAGACGCTCGGACAGCAAATCGTCATCGACAACCGCGGCGGCGCCGGCGGGACGCTCGCGACGCGCGCGGTCGCCAAGGGCGTGTCCGACGGCTACACCATCCTGGTGGCCACCAGCGCCACGGTCGGCACCTCGCCGAGCCTGCTTCACAATCTCGGCTACGACCCGCGCAAGGACCTCGATCCGATCGGCCTGATCGCGGCCACGCCCAACGTGATCGTCGTGCATCCGAGCGTCCCCGCCCGCTCGCTGGCCGAGCTGATCAAGATCGGCCAGGAGACTGCCACTCCCATTCCCTACGGCTCGCCCGGCACCGGCACGCTCAATCACCTCACGGTCGAGCTCCTCGCCTATCGGACCGGCATGAAGCTTTCCCATGTTCCGTACAAGGGCGCCGCGCCGGCGCTCAACGATTTGCTTGGCGGCCACATCGGCGTGCTGATCAGCGCGATTCCGAACGCCCACAGCCACATCGTCGCCGGCACCATCCACGGGCTCGCGGTGACCGGCGCCAAGCGTTCGGCGCTGATCCCGGCGGTGCCGACCCTCGCGGAGGCGGGGCTTGCGGGCTACGACGTGCCGCTGCGATGGGGCCTCGCCGCGCCGACGGGGACGCCGCGCGCCGTCATCGATACGCTCAACCGGGCGCTCAACGCCGCGCTCATGACCGAGGAGGTGCGTGGGCGCCTTGCCGTCGAAGGCGCCGAGCCGCAGCCCACCACGCCCGAGGCGTACGCCGCCATCATCGACCGCGAGCTGACGATGTGGTCCGACCTGGTGAGGGCCGTCGGCATCAACCCCGAATGACGAATCAAGGATGACTTAAGATGCAGTTCCACTTCACCGAAGAGCAGCAGGCCTTCGCCGACTCGGTTCGCCGTTTCGCGCTCGCGCACCTCGAAAAGGATGCGCTCAAGCGCGCCCACGATCCGCGCTATCCGTTCGACGTCGCGAAATTGATGAGCGCGCACGGTCTCATGGGCATCAGCCTTCCCGAGGCCGACGGCGGCCAGGGCGGCACGCTGATGGACGCGGTGATCGCCATCGAGCAGGTCGCCGCCGTCTGCCCGCGCAGCTCCGACGTGGTGCAGTTCGGCAATTTCGGACCGATCCGCACCTTCGCCGAATATGGAACGCCGCAACAGAAGGCGCGCTGGCTGCCCGACCTCCTGCAGGGACGCATGGTGATGAGCCTCGGCATCACCGAGCCCGACGCCGGCTCCGCAGCGACCGACCTCAAGACCAATGCGAAGCCGGACGGCTCGCATTACGTTATCAACGGCAGCAAGCTGTTTTCCAGCTTCAGCCCGGATGCGGCGATTTTCCTGATCTACGTGCGCTACGGGCCGGGGCTCGGCGGCATCGGCTCGGTGATCGTCGAGCGCGGCGCGCCGGGCTTTGCGATCGGCCAGCCCTCGCGCTTCATGAGCGGCGAGGAGTGGTGCGAACTCCATTTCGACAATTGCCGCATTCCGGCGGAGAACGTCCTGCTCGGGCCCGGCGGCTTCAAGAAGCAGATGGCGGGCTTCAACATCGAGCGCCTCGGCAACACCGCGCGCTCGCTGGCGTTCGGGCGTTATGCCTTCAACAAGGCGCGCGAGCATGCATCGACCCGCCGGCAGTTCGGCCGCCCGCTGTGCGAGTTCCAGGGCCTGCAATGGAAATTCGCCGACATGGCGATCAAGCTCGAAGGCGCGCAGCTTCTGCTCTACCGCGCGGCGGCCAATGCCGATCGCGGTCTGCCCTCCGCCTACGAGACCGCCATTGCCAAGGCGGCCTGCAACCAGGCGGGCTTCGAAGCGGCGAGCGAAGCGGTCCAGATCATGGGCGCGATGGGCTACAGCCAGGAGAGCCTGGTGGAATGGTGCATGCGGCGTTGCCGCGGCTGGATGATCGCCGGCGGCTCGATCGAAATCCTCAAGAACCGCATCGCCGAGCACGTCTTCGACCGCCGGTTCGATCAGCGCGGGCCCAAGCCCGCCGAGGCGGCGGAGTGATTGTGACGGTGGCACTTCCAGGGCTTACCAACTCGAATCTTCGCGAGGCGCTCTTCTCCCCGCGCTCCGTCGCCATCGTCGGGCAGTCGGACGACGCCAGCAAGGCCGCGGGCCGACCGCTGAAATTTCTCCGGCGCATCGGCTATGCCGGCCGCGTCTACCCCATCAATCCGCGGCGCGACACGGTGCTCGGCGAGCGCGCATGGCCCGCGCTCGCGGCGCTGCCCGAGCCGCCCGAGCACGCCTATATCGTGACGCCCACCCAGGCCGCGGTCGCGGCGGTCGAGGAATGCGGGGCGCTCGGCGTCAAGGTCGCGACCGTGCTGGCCGACGGTTTCGCGGAAGCCGGCGCCGAAGGCATGGCGCGCGAGACGCGCCTGCGCGAGACCTGCGCGCGCACCGGCATCCGCATCGTCGGGCCGTCGAGTCTCGGGGTGGTCGACCTGCGCACGCGGGTCATGCTGACGGCGAACGCCGCCTTCGACGAGAAGGATTTTCCGCTCGGGCGCATCTTCGCCGCCTCCCACAGCGGCAGCATGATCGGCGCGCTGATGTCGCGCGGCAAGGCGCGCGGCACGGGCTTTGCCGGCTTCGTTTCGGTCGGGAACGAGGTCGATCTCTCGCTCGGCGAAATCTGCGCGGCGACCCTCGATGATCCCGACATCGACGGCTACATGCTGTTTCTCGAGACCATGCGGCACGCCGATACGCTGCGACGCTTCGCGCTTTCAGCGGCCGAGCGCGGCAAGCCGATCATCGCCTACAAGCTCGGCCGCTCGGACGCCGCGCGCGAGCTTGCGGTCTCGCACACCGGCGCGCTCGCGGGCGAGGACGACGTCGCCGATCAATTTCTAAGGTCCTGCGGCATCGCGCGAGTCGATACGCTCGAGGGTCTGATCGAGGGCCTGCCGCTACTCTCGCGCGTGCCGGCCGCAGCCCGTGGCGGGCGCAAGCGCGTCGGCGTGGTGACGACCACGGCCGGCGGCGCGACCATGGTGGTCGATCCGCTCGCGAGCCGCGGCGTGACCGTCGAACCGGCAAGCACGGCGACCCTGGCACGGCTCGCCGCCGCAGGGATCGAGGTCAAGCCCGCGCGGCTTGTGGATCTCACCATTGCCGGCGCGCGCTACGAGACGATGAAAGCCACGCTCGATATCCTCACGGCCGCGCCTGAATTCGATCTCGTGCTCGCGGTCATCGGCTCATCCGCACGATCGCAGCCGGAAATAACGGTGCGGCCCATCATCGACAGCGCGGGCGCGGCAAGGCCGCTCGCGGCGTTCGTCGTGCCGGACGCACCGGAGGCATTGGCGATGCTCAGCCACGCGGGCGTGCCGAATTTCCGCACGCCGGAAGCGTGCGCCGACGCCATTGCCGCAGCGCTATCGCGGCAACCGCCGCGGCCGCTGCCTGCGCGCTCGGCTGCGCTGGTCGCGAGCAACGGGCCGGTCCTCGACGAACTCGCAGCCGGTGCGCTGCTCGACCGTCTCGGCATCGCACGCGCGCCCTCGGTTGCGCTCGAGGTCGGCATCGCGCGGGCGCCGCCCCTGCCCTTCGCTTATCCGGTCGCGGTCAAGGTGCTGTGCGCCGAGATCGCGCACAAGACCGATGTCGGCGGTGTCGCGCTCGGTGTCGCCGACGGCGAGGCGCTGCTCGCGGCGATCCAAAAAATCGCCGCGACGGTTGCCAAACGAAGGCCCGGCACGCGCCTCGCCCGCGTGCTGGTGCAGCCCATGGTGTCCGGCCTCGGCGAGGTCCTGTTGGGCTATCGCGTCGATCGCGACGTTGGCGCGCTGATCATGGTGGCGGCCGGCGGCGTGCTCACCGAGATCGCGCGCGACCGCAGCCTGCGCCTCGCGCCGATCGATCTCGCCACCGCGCACGAGATGATCGCCGAGGTCCGCACCCTCATTGCGCTCGCCGGCTACCGCGGCAGGCCGGCGGGTGATCTCGACGCGCTCGCGCATGCCATCGTTGCGCTCTCGCGGCTTGCCGACGACGCCAGCATCGCCGAGGCGGAAATCAACCCGCTGATCGTGCGGCCGGCGGGAGAGGGCGTCGTCGCCGTCGACGCTCTGGTGAAGCTTGCGGGGAACGCATAGGCTTCGAGCCTTCCTGGCCGCCGCGTCCCCGAGAGGCAACCCCATGGTCCACGCCGAAGCCCTGCAGACGCTCCATCCCGCCGCCGGAGCGACCGCGGCCATCGTCGAGTTCGTCACCGAGCTCCGTCATGCCGCCCTGCCCCATGAGGTGCGCCACTACGCGCGGCGCCATCTGCTCGACACCGTCGGCGTCATGATCGCGGGCGCGGGCGGCGAGGTTGCAACCCGCGCCGAAGCCGTGCTCGCGGCGGTGCGGCCGGCGGGCGGCATTCCGGTGCCCGGCCGCGCGCGGCGGGCGGACCTCATCGACGCCGCTTTCCTCGGCGGCACCGCCGCCCACGGCATCGAACTCGACGACGGCTTCCGGCAGGGCTCGGTGCATCCCGGCTGCGTGGTGGTGCCGGCGGTGCTGGCGCTCGGCTACGACCGACATGCCGATGGACGAGCGCTCATGGAGGCGATCGTCGCCGGCTATGAGGCCGTGATCGCCATCGGCCGCGCCTGCCATCCCGACCTGCGCCAGCGCGGATTCCATCCGACCGCCGCGGTCGGCGTGTTCGGCTCGGCCGCGGCCGCGGGCAAGCTGCGCGGCCTTTCAGCCGACACGCTCGCGAACGCGCTCGGGCTTGCCGCGTCGAGCGCCGCCGGGCTGTTCGCCTTCGTCAATGGCGGCGGCGACATCAAGCGGCTGCATGCCGGCCACGCCGCCCGCGAGGGCCTGCAGGCGGCGCTGCTGGCGGAACAAGGCGTCGAAGGCCCGCCCGACGTGATCGAGGCGCGCGACGGCTTCATGCAGGCCTTCGCCTTCGCCCGTGCCGACAAGGCGCGCGCTGTTATGCTGCCGCCCTCGGTGCCGTTCGGCATCACTGATTGCTACATCAAGCCCTATCCCTGCTGCCGGCACATCCAGCCCGCGGTCGAGGCGCTCATCGGCTTGCTCAACGACGAGACCATCGCGAACGACGAGGTGCAGCGCATCGAGGTTGCGACCTATCGCATCGCCGCCGAGCACGCCGAGACCGGATGGGATGATTTCGCGAGCGCCCAGCTCAGCTTTCCCTATCTGATGGGGCTCGCGCTCAGATTCCGCGCCGTCGAGTTCGAGCATTTTTCCGAGCAGACGCGGCGCGATCCCGCCTTCGCCGCCATCGCCCGCAAGCTTAGTGTGACTGCGCCGCCGGATGTCGATCGCCTCTATCCGCAATTGCGCCCGGCGCGGGTGACGGTGACGACCGCGCGCGGCAGTTTTACGCGCCAGGCCGACGAGGCGCTCGGCTCGCGCATCGTGCCGCTCGACGACGCCGGGCTCACGGCGAAGTTTTTCGATCTCGTCGGCCCGGTGCTCGGCGCCGCGCGGGCGAAGGACCTGGGCGAGCGGCTGTGGTGGCTCGATGAGATCGGCGACGTCGCGCCGCTCGTGGAAGCGATGGCGCGCTGAGCACGTTCGCCCTGGTCAATCGCGAGCGCGATCCCAAGACGCCCGTTGCCGCGCTGCCGATCAGTCCCGTCATATGAGCGTATTCAAAGTGTCACAATCCTGCCCGATCATGAGGTGTTGGGCCGGCGCGCGAGACGGATCAACCTCGGCACGCGAGAGGACTGCGGCTCCAATCGTGTAAGCCCGTCAACGCGCCTCGGTCGAGCGCCGACAGAGAGAAATTCCATGGAACGGCACAAGTCCGACGCCGCCAACGGCGGCAAAATGGCTGACAGCGATGCGAACGAGCCGGCCGACGGCTTCGATGAGTTAGCCGAGAGCCAAGACGAGCTGGTCGCGACCGCGGCCACGGTCGCGGTGGTTGGCGCCGGTGTGATCATTTTCGAGGCTGCCCTGCTGCCCGGCCTTGTGCTCGGCATCGCCACGATGCTGGTCCCGAAATACCTGCCGAGGCTCGGCGGGGCCGTGAGTCCCCTGGTCAAGTCGACGGTCCGGGGCGCCTACAAGATGGGGCAGAAAACCCGCGAAATGGTCGCTGAGGCCCAGGAGCACGTGCATGACATTGTCGCGGAGGTCGACGCCGAAGGCGACAAAAAGGCTGCCACATCCAAATCCTCGCCGCGTTCGTCCATGCCCGCGGCGTGATGCTCCCGGCGCGGCGGTCATCGGCTGGCTGACGAGCCCATGACCAAGCTCAAATTCGACGTCGCCCATCAGGTGCCGGGCCGGGTTCGCATGAAAGTCCCGGCCGCCAAGGGCAATCCCGAATTGCTGCAACAGATCGCCGAGACGTTCGCGGCGATACCGGGCATCGAGCGGATCACCTGCAATCCGGCGACCGGCAGCGTGGTCATGCACTACGACGTCCACCGGCATGACGAGTTCCATGGCCGCTTCCAGGATCACGTTGAGCAGGCGGGCGCTAGCGCACCGCCATTGACGGACATCGACCAATTTGCCCGCAGGATCGAGGAAGAGGCCGAGTTCCTGGCCCGCCATTCACAGAGCGCCCGCGCAGTCGTGGATTTCTTCAAGCACTGCGACCGCGAGATCAGAGTCGCCACGGACAACAATGTCGACCTGAAGATAGTCCTGGCGCTTGGGGTCATCGGATTCACCGTGCTCGAAGTCGGCACAGCCGCGGCGACGCCGGTGTGGGTCACGCTGACGCTGTTCGCCCTCAACCATGTCATCGAAATGCATGCGCCGCATGCTAACGGAGGTCCGGCAGCCGCCCCGGTGTTGGTCAAGGGCTGATTGGCTCGCTGCATCGAGGTTAGGACCTTCGTACAATGGAACTGACCATCCGCCATTTCATTCCGGGTCGTGTGCGCCTGCACGTTCCGTCGCTCTGTCGACGGCGATCCTTGGCGGAAGCATCGCTGACGTGGCTGCGCGCGCGCGACGGCATCAGGAGCGCGCGCATCAACTATGATTGCGCCTGTCTGATCGTCGAGTACGACGTGGCTTACGAGGCATTGCTGCGCGCGGTCATCGGCCGCTTGCGGCTCATGAGCATCGTCGAGCTGCGCAGCCTGGTGATGCCCACGGAGCTCGCGGACGATGGTCCGACGGAACGCGCGGCCGGCCGCCTCGATGGCAGCCGATCGCTGCTGCGGCGGGTGCCGCTCGCCCTGCCGACTCTCTCTGTTGCGCTGGCCTTTAGCGCCAATCCCATCGTGCGGGCGATCAATCTGCCATTGATGCTTTGGAACGCCTATCCGATTGCGCTGCGCGCATGGCGCGTCTGGCGGCGCGAGGGCCGCCTCAACGTGGATTTCCTCGACACGCTCGCGGTCGCTGCGTCGCTGGCGCAAGGCAATCCGATGGCAGGGGCGATCGTCACCTGGCTGATCAAGCTCGGGGACTGGATCCGCGACTTGACCGCGGCCGGCTCGCGGCGGGCGATCCGCGAATTGCTCGAATTCCAGGTCAAGACCGCGTGGGTCGTCCGCGACGGCGCTCTCGTCTCGATCCCGAGCGGCGAGCTCGCGGTCGGCGACGAAGTCGTCGTCCATCACGGCGGCTTGATCCCGATCGACGGCGAGATCATCGCCGGGCAAGCTCTCATCGACCAGAAGACCATCACCGGCGAAGGCCTGCCGGTGACACGTGGCAAGGGTGACACGGCGTTCGCGGCGACCGTCATCCGCGACGGCCAGCTGACCATCCGCGCGACGCGGGTCGGTGCCGACACCACGGCCGGACAGATCGTGCGGCTCGTCGAATCCGCGCCAATCGGCGACACCCGCATGCAGAACCACGCCGAGCGGCTGGCCGACCGGCTGGTCGTGCCGGAGCTGGTGCTGGCAACCGGTGCGGCGCTGGTGTCCGGGGATTTCGACCGGTTCCTCTCGCTGGTGATCGTCGATTACGGCACCGGCATTCGGGTCGCGGCGCCGACCGCAGTGTTGGCATCGATGACCCACGCGGCGCGCACGGGCATCATCATCAAGAGCGGCCGGCACCTGGAGCGCCTCGCCGAGGTCGATACCGTCGTCTTCGACAAGACCGGGACCTTGACCCACGGCACACCCGCCGTTCTCGACGTGCTCACCTATCAGGACCACATCACGCCGGGTCATCTGCTCGGGCTGGCGGCGGCGGCGGAAACGAAGCTGCGACATCCCGTAGCGGAGGCATTGCGGATCAAGGCCCAGGAGCTCGCAGTCAACATCCCGCCGTGCGACGAAGCGCAGTATCGGGTCGGGCTCGGCGTGGAAGGCCAAGTCAACGGTTATTACTTGCACGTCGGCAACGAGCGTTTCATGCGGCAAAGCGACGTTTGCGTGCGCAAGACCGCGACCGATCGTTCCGCGCTCGATGAGCGGGGCTATTCGTGCGTTTATATCGCGGTCGATGGCGCGGTGGCCGGGATGGTGCCCTATTCGGACGAGGTCCGCGCGGAGAGCCGATCCGTGCTGCACCGCCTGCGTGGCATGGGCGTGAAGAACAGCGTCATGTTGACGGGCGACAATGCGGTCGTGGCGCGGGCCGTTGGGCGCCGGCTCGGTCTCACCCGCCACTTTGCCGACATGCTTCCGGCGGATAAGGCCGACGCCATTCAGGAACTACAGCGCGCCGGCAATGTTGTTGCGATGGTCGGTGACGGCATCAACGATTCCCCGGCGCTGAGCTACGCGGACGTCGGCATCGCCATGAAGCACGGCGCCGAAGTCGCGCATGAAACGGCGCACGTCGTGCTGATGGAGGACTCGCTGTGGAAACTCGTGAAGGCGGTCGAGATCTCGCAGGACGCGGTTCAACTGATCAAGCAGAACTATGCGATCGTGGCGGGAATGAACACATTGGCGCTGGCGCTCGCGCTGCCCGGCGGGCTCATCAGCCCAACGATGACGGCATTGATCAGCAACGGCTCGGCAATCGTGGCCACGCTCAACGGACTGCGGCCGATCTTGCGCTACCGATGATCCCGGTCGCGACCGAGCGATCGCTTTCGCCCCAGCATCAGAAAGCCCTGCAACGCGCCTTCTTTCTGCTGGAACGCCAGAACTTTGCTGCGCGGCTCGCGGACTATGCCGGCCAGCCGGTCGACCGGCTGCTGCGCATGATGCCGAAATCGGCAAGCGCCGGTCTCAATCGCGCCATCGAAGCCGCCATCCTGAAATGCCTGCATCTGGCGATCAACTCGATTGAGCCGAAATCGAAGCAGCCGCCGGCGACCAAGCTCTCGTCACTGTTGGCCGGCATCAACGGAGGCATCAGCGGATTTTTCGGCTTTGCGGCGCTTCCGATCGAGCTGCCGGTGACGACAACGCTGATGCTGCGATCAATTGCCGATACCGCCCGTCATCACGGCGAGGATCTGTCGCAATTGGAAGCTCGTCTCGCCTGCATCGAAGTCTTCGCACTCGGCGCCGGCGGTGCGAGAAAACAAATGAACATCGGCTATTATGCGTCACGGGCGCTGCTGAGCAAGCTTGCCGGCGAAGCGTCGGCCTATCTCATCGAGCGCAGCGCCGTCAGGGCGTCGACGCCGGTCGTGAACAGCCTGGTGACGGAAATCGCGTCGCGCTTCGGCGTGATCGCCTCCGAACGCTTCGCCGCGAGCGCGATACCGATCCTCGGCGCGATCGGGGGAGCCACGGTCAACCTCATTTTCATCAATCATTTTCAGCGTGTCGCCCAGGCGCATTTCACCATCCGTCGGCTCGAGCGTCGGTATGGGCAGGCGCTCATACGGCACCACTACGAGCGTCTGTTTTCGCAATATTTGCAAACCGGGGCCCGAGCCTAACGGCAAGGGAGGCCAATCACGGTGCCAGGGGTTTCGCGAACCGCCGAGCCCGAAATCAAGAGCGCGGAAGCCAAGCTCGCCGATCTCAAGCGCATGCGGGTGATCGCCCTCTCCCTGCTGGGGGTGATGACCTGCATTTTCGTCGCGACCAGCGTCGCCAAAGTGGACTGGGCCTGGCTGCCTTATCTACGTGCCTTCGCGGAAGCAGGCATGGTCGGCGCTTGCGCCGATTGGTTCGCGGTCGTGGCCCTGTTCCGGCATCCGTTCGGGATCCCCATCCCGCATACCGGAATCGTGCCGAACAACAAGGATCGCATCGGAGCGGCGCTGGGCCGCTTCATCACCAACAACTTCCTCAGCCCACGAGTGGCGCACGAGCAGCTCTTGCGGGTCGACATGATCGGCTGGGTCGCGCGCTGGGTCAACGATCCCGACAATGCAAGGCAGCTGGCACAATATGTCGGGACGCTGCTTCCCCGGATCCTCAAGTCGCTCGCCCGGCCGGAGCTGAGCGAATTTCTCGGCAATGTCGCCCGCCAAGGCATCGAATCCGTTCCGGCCGCGCCGCTGGCCTCGAAGCTCTTGGCGGTGCTGTGGGCTGGCGGCGCGGCGCAGGCCGCGCTCGAGCGCGCGCTCGACTTGGGCGAACGCTCGCTCAGGCGCAACAAGCCCGCGATACACCGCATCGTGTCGGAGCACTCGTCGCGCTGGATACCCAAATGGGTCGACAACATGATCGCCGAGCGGGTGATGGCTGGCCTCCTCAGCACTCTGCAGGAACTGCGCGATCCAGATCATCCCTGGCGGGTCGAGTTGAGTCAGGCGATGGAAAAGCTGATCGCGGATCTGGCGACCGATCCCGACATGCACGCCGTCGGCGAGCGCATGAAGGCGCAACTGCTGGCGAACCCGCTGTTCCAGGAGCAGGCCAGAAGCCTGTGGGAGGAGATCGAGCGCGGCCTTGAGTCGGACCCACAGGCCCGCGCCGAAACGACCGCAAGGACGCTCGAGGTCGCCCTGCACAATTTCGGCCGTTGGTTGGAGCAGGATCCGGATCGGCAGAGGCGGTTCAACCGCTGGATACGGCTGCTGATGCTGCGCATCCTTTTGCCGCGCCGCGCGGAGATCGGCGCCTACGTGACCCAGGTGGTGCAGAATTGGGACGCGGCCACGCTGGTCAACCGGCTGGAGCTGCAGGTCGGCAAAGATCTGCAATACATCCGCATCAACGGCACTCTCGTCGGCGGGCTCGTCGGGCTCTTGATCTTCATGGCGTCGAAGTGGATCGCGTCCGGATAACAAGACTGACATGATCGGCTGTCATCGCCGCTGACATTCGGCGACGCGGTCGCTTGATCAATCAAGGACGGGGTTCTCGGTACGGCGGGTCCGTCAGCAGTATTTCGGAAACAGCGCGAGGGCGTTGGTGCGGTCGATTTGCGCGCGCCGCGCCTGCGAAAGGAACCCGGATTCGTAGGTCTTGACCATCTCGGCGATGACGCGCGGATTGGCGAAGGGGAAGTCGGTGCCGAACACGACGCGCTCCGGCAGCGCGACGTGATCGAGCGCGCCGAAGGTCTGTTCCCCCGGCGAGAGCGCGTTGTCGTACCAGAAATGCTTGAAGCCGGCGTAGACCTGCGCGCGCGCGAGCTGCGGCAGGCGCGGATCGATCATCGGCGACACTGAAAGCCGCCAGGCGAAATAGGGCGCGAGCCCGCCGGCGTGCGGCAAGATGAAACGAACGCGCGGGAAGCGCTCGATCGCGCCGGAGAAAATCAGGTTCACCGCCGCGCGCGTGGTGTCGAACAGGTACTCCATCATGAAGGCGGGCCAAGGCAGCGCCAGCCCCTTGCTCGAGGGATGCAGGCCGGGGTGGACGAACACGACCGCGCCGCGCTCGTTCAGCATCGCGAGCAGAGGATCGAACCCCGGATCGCCGAGGAAATTTTCGCCGTAGCTCGCAAACAGCGAGACGCCGTCGAACTTGAGCACGTCGAGCGAATGGGCGATCTCGTCGAGCGCGCCCTGCGTGCTCCACATCGGCACCGTGCCAAAAGCGCCGAAGCGCGTGGGCCAGCGCGCGACGAGCTCGGCGGCGTAGTCGTTGCACCGCCGCGCCAGCGCCTGCGCGCTCGCCGCGCCGCCGAAGCCGACGCCGGGCTGCGCCAGCGACGTGAGCGCGACCTCGATGCCGTGCGCATCCATCACGTCGAGCGCGAGCGCTGGCGTCCAATCCGGATATTTGCCGATGGCTGGGCCTCTTCCGGCCGCGTAGACCGCCTCGCGATAGAACGGCGGGATGAGGTGGAAGTGAACATCGATCCTGCGCGGTGATGCCATCATTGCCTCCGGCGCGCTACCCTCACCCGCTCGTGTTGAATTTTGCAAGCGCTCATGCCTCTATGCGCGACACAAAGGCGGGAGGACGACCGTGCCCTGGATGGACGCCAACGGCATCAGCATCCACTTTGAGCTTGCCGGACACGGGCCGTCGGTCGTGCTGTTGCACGAGATGGGGGGCACGCTCGACAGCTGGGACGGCATCGCTCCCGCCCTGAGCGAGCGTTTCCGCACGCTGCGCTACGACCAGCGCGGCTCGGGCCTCTCGGAAAAGGTGCGCCAACCGATCACCACCGAAACCCTGGTCGAGGATCTCGAAGCCGTTTTGCAAGGGAGCGCCCTCGCCGCGCCCTACCATTTCGTCACCGTCGCCGCCGCCACCATGCAGGCGCTGATCTACATGACCCGGCATCCCGACCGCATCGCGAGCTTCGTGTTCTGCAATCCGTTCACCGGCGCCGATCCCAGTCGCGTGGCCGCGCTCGAAGAGCGCGCGGGCCTGGCCGAGCGCGAAGGCTTGCGCAAGGCTATTCCAGCGACACTCGACAAGTCCTGGCCGGCCGACATCGGCGACCGCGCTGCTTACGCCGCCTATCGCGGGCGCTACCTCGCCCACGATCCGGTGTGCTTCGCCGCGATGAACCGTTCGATCGTCCGGCCCAATGTGACGCATCTCGCAAAAGACATCCGGCAGCCGACCATGGTGGTCGCCGGTCGCTTCGACCAAGTGCGTCCGCCGGCCGCCAGCGAGCAGTTCGCGCGGACAATTCCCGGCGCGCGCTTCGAATTGATCGACGCCGTGCACATGATGCCGGCGCAAGCGGCGGGCGCGCTGCTCGCGCTGCTGCAGGACTTTTTGGGCGCGCAGGCTGCATCGACGACCCAACAACGCGCCGGTTAGAGGGACGCCGCCGTCATGAAGATCAAGGCCAACGGGATCAGCATCAATTACCAAGTGGACGGGCCCGACGGCGCGCCCTGGCTCGTGCTCAGCAACTCGCTCGCCACCAATTTGGCCATGTGGGACGACCAGGCGCGCGAGCTTGACCGCGCGTTCCGGGTGCTGCGCTACGATCAGCGCGGGCACGGCACGACCGAGGCGCCCGCCGGCCGCTACGCGTTCGAGCTGCTGATCGCCGACGCACTCGCGCTGATGGACGCGCTCGCGATCAAGAGGGCGCATTTCGGCGGCCTGTCCATGGGCGGTGCCACCGCGCTCGGCCTGGCGCAGAAACATCCGGACCGGCTCGACCGCGTTATCGTCTGCGACTCGCCGTGCCAGTCGACGCCGACCAGCAGCCAGCAATGGGAGGAGCGCATCGTGGTCGCGCAAAGGCAGGGCATGGAGGCGCTGGTCGAGCCCACTCTCGCGCGCTGGTTTCCGCCGGAGGCCATCAAGGTCAATCCGCCGCACCTCGACAAGGTGCGCCAGATGATCCGCACCACGCCGGTCAACGGCTTCATCGGATGCGCCGCCGCGCTCGCCGACCACAACTATGCCGCGGCGGTGGCAACGGTGACGCGGCCGGTCCTGTTCATGGTCGGCGAGAAGGACGCCGCGGCGGCGCCCATGCGCAAGCTCAACGAAGCGCTGCCCGGCTCGCGTTACGTGGAGCTTCCCGGCGCCGGGCACATTTCCAACCTCGACCAGCCTAAGGCTTTCACCCGCGCCGTTAAGGATTTCTTGGCCGCCAAATGATGGCCCTGCAGCCCCGGCATGCCGTTGCGTCGATTGCAAAGTTTCCGGGAGGGGCGCTATACCTCTCTCGTCAGGGTCGACCCTGGATCAGGCGCCGCCGAGTCATTTCGAAGCTCTGGGCCTTAGCGCGAACGGCACGCCACCCCGGTACGTCACGGCAAAATCGCAAGGAGACCACGTCATGACCGCCGTCGCAGCCGCCACGCAGAAGAAGCAAGTTCCGCTCTCCAACAAGGCGCGCGAGATGATGGAAGCCATCAACGTCGACGCCGCCAAGCACCACGTCTGGGTTCGCACCCAGGCGAATGCCCCGGCCCAGCGTCCGTGGTTCAGCGCGACCGGCGGCGAAGGCAGCGGGCAGCTCGCCTCGGGCCGCGTCGCCGCCAACCAGATGAAGACGATCCCCTACATGTGGCGCTGGAGCGAGTTCAGCCCCTATCTGCATCGCATCTCCGAGATTGCGCGCAAGGCCGAGGTGTCGCCGATCGAGTTCGCGGACCGGCAGAGCATTCTTCTGCTCAATCCCGGATTGAACGGCCGTCTGCAGGTCACCAACACCATCCGCTGCGCCATCTCGATCTACAATCCCGGCGACGTTGCGCCCGTCCATCTGCACTCGCCCAACGCCAGCCGTACGATCCTCTCGGACAAGGGCGGCTACACCGTCGTCGAGGGCGAGCGCTGCACCGCCGCGCGCGGCGACTTGATCCTGACGCCGAACGGCACCTGGCACGACCACGGCAACGACTCGGGCGAGCCGGTGATCTGGATCGACATGCTGGATTGGCCGCTGATGGAGTTCCTGGACGCCGCGTGGGTCGATCACGACATGCCGGGCGCGCAAGGCAACGCCAAGGTCCAGGCCGTGACGCGAAGCGATGGCCGCTCGCGCCGGCTCTACGGCCGCGGCGGCATCATGCCCGCGTTCGTCGATCACCAGATCGGCGTCGGCCGCAGCCCCGCGCCGCTCATTCATTACCGCGGCGCCGACGTGCTCGACACGCTGCACAGCCTGCGCAAGGAGAAGGGCGATCCGCACGAGGGCATCAAGGTGGACTTCGTCAATCCGGTGACCGGCGAGCCCGTGTTCAAGACCTTGAACTATTCGGCGCAGCTCCTGCGTCCGGGCGAGGAGACCGAGCTCAAGCGCGAGACCGCCGGCACCTTCTACGTGGCGATCGAAGGCTCGGGCGCGACCGAGGTCGGCGGCAAGCGCTTCGACTGGACGCAGAACGACATTTTCGTGGTGCCGAACTTCCTGTGGCGGCGCCACATCAATACCGGCAAGACCGACGCCGTGATCTATTCCGTGTCCGACGCCGCGCTGATGAAGAATATCGGCCAGTACTATGCGCAGGGCCGCTCCAAGGACGGCAAGGTCACCGAGCTGACGCACTGACCGCCACGGCGGCGATTACGGCCGGAGCGCCCCGCGCTCTGGCCGTTTTTGTTTGCGGATGTATTGCCTCAAAGGTGGCTAACTCAAGTCTCGTCCACCACGGTGTTGCGCAATACGCCGATTTGCGGCGCCGCGACCTCCACCACGTCGCCGGGCTTGAGCCAGACCGA
>Ga0306922_10001858_pt1 | contig 19351 bp, 15 predicted proteins | sample sta12Cox44000082_FD_203758 | JGI IMG/M metagenome (GOLD analysis project Ga0306922, IMG submission 203758) | Lab enrichment of tropical soil microbial communities from Luquillo Experimental Forest, Puerto Rico - statoxic.12C.oxic.44.000.082 (v2)... | ecosystem: Environmental > Terrestrial >... | reverse complement strand
CGACCAGGGAAAACGCCATCAGAAACGCGAAGATTCGCTTCAACACGATTCACCTCGTCGTAGTTTTATCGGGCGCGAACATCATAGAGCGCATCAGCGCTTTCGTGCAACCTAAGGAGAAAGCGGGCTTGACTTCTAGTTGACGCTGCGCGCGCGGAATGGGTTGCCTTCGACTATAATTTCGCAGGGCGGAATACGGCGCGGACAACATGAACAAGAAAAAAATGATTCAGCGGTGCGCGGTAGCGGTCTTGACACTTGCGATGGGTGCGGGCTTGAGCATGGCGCAGAAAACGGACACGCGCAAAGCGGCAAATCGCCAAGCACGTTGTGGTTTGCAAAAACCGAGTGCGCTCACGAAAAAGCAAGCCGCGACATTTGCGTCGCGGGCGGAGGGTTTGCTCGGAACCGGCCCCGCCGGGAAGGGCGAGTGGGGATTGCTGATTGTCGACGCCAACACCGGCGAGACGCTTTATCAGCAAAATGCAGACCGTTACTTCTTGCCGGCTTCGAACATGAAGCTTTTCACCACGGCGCTGGCGCTGGCGAAGCTAGGTCCCGACTACCGCTTTCATACCACGCTCGAAACCCGTGGAAGCATAGCGAACGGAATTTTGACCGGGGATCTGGCGCTCGTGGGGCGCGGCGATCCAAACCTTTCGAACCGCAAATTTCCCTATCAGCAGAAGGAGGAGTTTGACGGAGTGCCGGAAAGAGTGCTGGCGGAGTTGGCGGATGGGGTGGTTAGGAAAGGTGTGAAGGAAGTTTCCGGAGACGTGATTGGCGATGACAGTTATTTCCCGCGGGAACGCTATCCGAGCGGCTGGGAAATCGACGATATGGTTTGGGAATACGGCGCGGCGATTTCCTCAATCGTGGTGGACGATAACACCGTGACGCTGACACTCACTCCCGGCGCCCAGCCGGGCAGCGCGGTTCAGGCAACCGAAAGCCCGGCGACGCCCGACTTCTCTGTCCAAAACGAGGTCACCACGTCCGCCCCGGGCGTGAAATCCGACCTGACCCTTACACGCGAGCCGGGAGCGAGCCTGGTGGTGGTGAAAGGCTCGATGCCGGCCGGGGGCCCTCCGAGGAAGCTGGTGCTCGCAATTGAAGAGCCCGCGCAACATGCTGCGACGCTGCTGAAGCACCTGCTGGAAGACCGTGGCGTACGCGTTGACGGAGTTGCGCGAGTCCGCCATGAAGCGCCAAAGACGCAGGAGGATCCAGCGGTTTTGGCGGAACATGTTTCCGTGCCGTTAGGCGAGGCCGTCAAGCTGATAAACAAGATCAGCCAAAACCTGCACACGGAAATGCTGCTGCGAACCGTGGCGCGACAGGGCGGAACGTGGGCCACCCCGGATGATTTAATGAAGGTACCGCAGGATTTTTATGCGTCGGCGGGAATCGACCCGGATGATGTGGTTCAATCGGACGCCTCCGGGCTGTCTCGCCATGATCTGGTGACGCCGCGGGCAATCGTAGCCCTGCTGACCTTCGCCCAAGGCCAGCCCTGGTTCGCGACCTATTACGATTCGCTTCCCGTCGCGGGCGCGGACGGCACGCTCGAAGAGCGCATGAAAAACACTCCGGCGGCCGGGCACGTCCACGCGAAAACGGGTTCGGTCGAGCACGTGCGCACGCTTTCCGGTTTCGCCGAGACTCTCGGCGGGCGGCGGCTCATTTTTTCTTTCCTGAGCAACAATCAGGGAGGGAAGAATCACGAGGCTGCGGACGCGCTGGCCGGGTTGTGCGTGGCCATGCTCGAGGAGTTCAACGTGACACCGCCAAAGCAGGTCCCGAAACACACGCGTGCGCATTGAGGACGCGATACGCAAATGTCCGCGGAAATTATTGTCACGGTGTTTGGCAGCTCGCGGTCGCTGGAAGACAGCGCGGACTATGAAGAAGCACGGGTGCTCGGACGAGCTTTGGCGAAGCACGGTTTTGCCGTTTGCAGCGGGGGCTACGCCGGGGTGATGGAAGCCGTCTCCCGTGGAGCGAAAGAAGCGGGGGGAAAAACCTATGGTGTCACCGCAGAATTTTTCAAATCGGCCAAGTTGAATCGTTGGATTGACGTCGAGATCCGCAAAGAAACTTGGGAGGAAAGACTGTTCGAATTGATCCGCATGGCGGACGGTTTTGTGGCTTGCAAAGGGGGCACGGGAACCCTCGTCGAGCTGGCCGTGGTTTGGGAAATGTTGAACAAGTCGGTGATCTCCAGGAAGCCATTTGCCGTGCTTGGAGGTTTCTGGGCTCCCATTCTCGATCGCGTAAGACAAGTGGAACTGGGCCAGCGCGCCCACTGGGGGGAAGCAAACGGGCGGCTCGTGTACGTCGCGGACTCTCCCGGAGAAGCCGCGCAGCATCTCCACAATCATCTCAAATAAAGAAATGGCACGCTCAGCGCAAGAGGTACTCGAGTTTGACAAGCTGCGGGAATTGCTGCGGCTGCGCACGACGTGTGCGCCCGGACGGCGAGCCGTGGATGTGCTTGAGCCAGGAACGAACCGCGTTGCGCTGGAATCCTCGTTTGCGCTGATTCGCGAAGCGCGGGAATGGCTGCGCGGCGCGCACGAATTGGGCTTCGGTACCCTGGCTGACCCGCAAGGTTGGCTCGACCGTATGGAAGGCCCAGGCGCGGTGCTCGAGCCTGGTGAATTGCTCGACGCGGCGTCTTTGCTGGAAACGGCGAACTGGCTGCGGCAGCAATTTCGGGAGGAAGCGCCAAAGTTTCCCTTGCTGGCCGGGCGCGCCGCCTCGATTGGTGATTTCCGCGACGTACATACGGCCATTCGCCGATGTCTGTTGCCGAATGGCGAGCTTAGCGATGATGCCTCCAAGGCGCTCGGTCGAATTCGCCTAAGCATCGCGCAGACGCGCGAAGCCATCCAGAAAACACTGAAGCAAATCTTGCGCGCGCGGAATGCCGACGCCGGAGAAGACTACGTCACGTTGCGCAACGAGCGGTTCGTGATTCCTGTGCGCGCGGAAAATCGGCGCAGCGTGCACGGCGTGGTACACGGGGCGAGCGCGACCGGTCAAACGGTCTTCCTGGAGCCGTTCGAAACCGTCGAAGCGAACAACCAACTCGTGCAATTGGCGGAAGACGAAGCCGCGGAGATGCTGCGCATTTTGCGCGAGCTCACAGAAAGGCTGCAGTCGAGTCGCGGGCCATTGCAAAGCGCAGCGGCCACGATTGCCGAATTGGATAGCGTCTTTGCCCGGGCGCGCTTTGCGCGCGATTTTGACGCGGCGGTTCCGGAATTCTCGAGCGTCGAGGAATTGCATCTCGGGGATGCGCGCCATCCCGTGCTGCAAGACAAGCTCAAGAGAGAAAATCGCGTGATCGTTCCAATGTCGCTCTCTCTCGGCGGGGAGGAGCGCGTCCTGGTGATCAGCGGGCCGAACACCGGTGGCAAAACGGTTGCGCTGAAAACCGTTGGTCTGGCGGCGCTGGCCGCACAAGCGGGAATTCCTGTTGCCGCGCAGCGCGCGGTCTTGCCGATTTTCGACCGCGTGCTCGTGGATATCGGCGACGAACAATCGATTGCCGCGGACCTTTCTACCTTTTCCGCGCACATGCTGAACTTGAAGAGCATGCTCGATGCCGCGACCCGGCAATCGCTCGTGCTGGCGGACGAAATGGGAACGGGAACCGCACCCGAGGAAGGCGCGGCGCTGGCGGTCGCTCTGCTGGATGAATTTCGCGCCAAAAGCTGCTTTGTGCTGGCGACCACACACCACGACCGCCTGAAGACCTATGCCGCGACGGCGCCGGGCGTGGTAAACGCCGCGGTGGAATTCGACGACGTCCATCTGCGGCCCACGTATCGTTTGCTGGTGGGCGTGCCGGGCGGCTCGAGCGGCATTGCCATCGCCGAGCGCCTGGGAATTGCCAAAGATGTTGTGGAACGCGCGCGTGCATTGCTGACGCCGGAGTCGCGCGAAGCCGCGGACCTCATCGGCTATTTGCATCGCAGCCGGGACGAACTCGACCGTATGCAACAGCAAATGACCGCCGAGCGGCAAGCGCTCGAAAAAGAGCGGACGATTTTGCGCAGTGCGTGGATCGAGCGCCAGCAGAAACGTATCCGGGAACTGGAAGCACAATTTGGCGAAATGCAGAAACGCTTCGATGAAAACGTCGCACGCGTGGTCGAGGCGGTGAAGGACCGCGAGCTTCGCACGCAACTTGAAAAAAGCACGCGACGGAAAATGCAAGAGGTTCGCAGCGCGGCACGCGAAGAACTAAATGCGGCCGTCGTCGAGACGATTTCCGCATCGCAGGCGGACCTTGGCACGCATTCCGCCTCCTTGGAAGCTGTGAACGTGGACCGTCTCGAGGCCGGTGCGAAGATACACGTGCGGGGATTCAGCAAGCCGGTGGTTTTTCGACGCTTGGATGGTTCTTCGGCGGAGATCGAAGCCGGGCCGCTGCGCATGAAAGTGGCGGTAGATGAAATTACCGGCATGGAAAGTGCTGGCGCTAAAGCCGTGCCGCGCACCGGCGTCACGGTGCATTCGCAATCCCGTGAATCTCCTGCCGCAGACGAAATCAACGTGATTGGAATGACCGTGGCCGAGGCAACCGATCGTCTGGACAAGTTTTTGGATGAAGCGGCCTTGCGTCACAAGCCGCGCGTGCGCATCATTCACGGCCACGGCACCGGCGCTCTTCGCAAAGGGATTGGCGCGTTTTTGGATGGGCACCCCCTCGTTGAGAAACATAGCTTCGAATCGGAAGAGCATGGAGGAAAGGCGATCACTATCGTTGATCTTCAGAAGTAAGGAAATCCGCAAGCTCGCTTGCCGGAAGAGATGAAAACCGCGCGCTTTGCTATACTCCACGCATTCGCTCCGTTCGCAACGAGGTGCTCGATGAAGATCCCCAAACAGGCAGCGGTCCTCGGCAGAGATATGCGGGGAATCCGCAAGTGGGGAGCGTGGTTCGTTCTATTGTGTGCGGCGGTGTTGGGGGTAAGCGAGCGAGCGCACGCACAGGCTCCGGCCGCAAAGCGGACCATCCTTCGTCCCGGCCGCATCTTGGATGTGCGCACCGGAGAAATACGCTCCAATCAGGCCATCGTTACCGAAGGCGAAAGGATTGTGCAGATTGGGGCCGCCGGAGAAGTGAAGGCGGCTGCGGGTGATGCCACGGTCGATTTACCGGAAGCCACGCTGCTCCCTGGCTTGATGGACATGCACACGCACCTGACTATGGACCTGAACTCACTGGGATATTCCGGACTTGGGATTTCGACGGCCCGCGAAGCGTTGCACGGCGCGAGGAATGCGCGGCGCACGCTGGAAGCGGGCTTCACCACGGTGCGTAACGTCGGCGCGAACGACTACGCAGACATCGCGCTGCGGGATGCGATTCATGACGGTGATGTGATCGGACCGCGCATCGTTGCGTCGGGTCCGGCGCTCGGCATTACCGGCGGCCATTGCGACGAGAATCTGCTGCCTCCCGCGTTTCATTTTCAAGCCGGCGGAGTCGCCGATGGTGTCGAGGCCGTCCAACACAGAGTGCGCGAAGTTATCAAATACGGCGCGGACGTGATCAAAATTTGCGCGACCGGCGGCGTGCTTTCCAAGGGTGACGATCCGAACGCCTCGCAATTCACGCTCGAAGAAATGCGGGCGATCGTTGCCGATGCCCACCGCCTCGGTCGCCGCGTCGCCGCGCACGCCCACGGTGCGGAAGGTGTACGTTGGGCGTCCGAAGCAGGCGTGGACTCCGTCGAACACGGTCACTTGATGGACGATGCGGCCATCGCCACGCTCAAGAAGAATGGAACTTACCTTGTGCCAACGCTTTTTCTCACCGAATATATGCAACAGAACATGGAACGCAGCGATGTTCCCGAGTTTTCCAAGCAAAAGATGCGCTGGATCGCGGGCGCCGCGCAGCAAAACGTAAAAAAGGCCTTCGATGCGGGCGTGAAGGTGGCCTTTGGCACGGATGCCGCTGTCTACCCGCACGGTTTGAACGCCGGTGAATTTCACGTTTACGTGAAGCTGGGAATGACGCCTCTGGCGGCCATTCAGACCGCCACGATCAACGCCGCGGATCTGCTTGGTTGGACCAAGCAGGTCGGAACGCTCGAACCAGGCAAATTTGCCGACTTGATCGCCGTCGACGGCGATCCCACCAAAGACGTCACCACCCTCGAACATGTGAGGTTCGTGATGAAGGGCGGGGTCGTCTATAAAAACGACTACACGAAGCGGTGAGTCTCGACACATGGCGGAAGCGGGATCGGTTGCCGAGCGAGTAAAACAGCAAGCCGACATTGTTCGGGTCGTTGGCGAATATGTGCGACTGAAGAAGACGGGCAAAGACTTCAGCGGCCTCTGTCCGTTTCATCAGGAAAAAACCCCGTCGTTCACGGTTTCTCCGATCAAACAAATCTTCTACTGTTTCGGCTGCGGCAAAGGCGGCGACATCTACAACTTTGTGATGGACATGGAGAAGTGCGAGTTTCCGGAGGCCGTGAAACTCGTCGCGGAGAAATGCGGGATTTCCATTCCACGCCCCAAAGAGCGCTCGGCGGAAGGGCGCAAAGAAAGTCACGAACGCGCCGTGCTGGTGGAAATGCACCGCGAGGCCCAGACCTTCTTCGTCAAACAGTTGGAGGGCACGCTCGAGGGCAAAGCGGCGCGCGCCTATCTCGAAGACCGCGGCTTGGATAAAGATGCCATCTCGCGCTTTGGCATCGGTTATTCGCCCAGTGGTGGAGACGCGCTGCTTCGCCACCTGAAACCAAAATATCCCGAAAAGCTGCTGGTGGAATCGGGCCTCATTTCGCGCGACCAGGGTGGAAAACTCTTCGACCGTTTTCGCCGCCGCATTACGTTTCCCATTGCGAACGAGTCGGGCAAGATCGTGGCCTTTGGCTGCCGCGGCCTCGGTGACGAGCAGCCCAAGTACTTGAATTCTCCGGAATCGCCGATCTATTCGAAAAGCAATGTCCTGTATCACCTGGACCGCGCGAAAGAGGGTATTCGACGGCAGGACTTCGCGATTCTGGTCGAGGGCTACATGGACGCGATTGCCGTCGCGCGCGTGGGCATCAGCAACGTGGTGGCAAGTTGCGGAACGAGCCTTGCCGAGCAGCAAATCAAGCTGCTCAGCCGCTTCACCAAGCGCGTCGTGGTGAACTACGACCCCGACGCTGCCGGTCAGTCAGCCACCGAACGCTCCCTCTCGCTTCTGCTAGAGCAGGATTTCGAAGTTCGCGTTCTCCTCCTTCCGCCCGTCGGCGATAAGAAAGCCGACCCCGATCTCTACATCCGGGAAAAAGGTGCGGAAGAATACCAAAAACGGCTAAAGGAAGCGCCTTCCTACGTCGACTATCTTATCTCGCGGGCTCGCCAAATGGACTTGAGCACCGGCGAAGCCAAGAGCCGGGCCGTAAATTTCCTCCTGCCCTACGTCCAGAAAATCCCCAATCGTATTTTGCGTTCCGAATGGGCCACGCGCATCGCCCAGCAGCTTCGTCTTGAGGAGCCCGTTTTGCGCGCCGCCTTGAGCAAAGCCGCGTCCGAGCGCCGCAGTGAGTTGAAACTCCAGCCGGAGCTTGTGGGCCGAACCGCCAAGCCGGTCGAACGGCGCCTAATTCGCATGCTCGTCGAAGCGGAAGGATTCCGGCAGGAACTTGCCCGGCGTCTGGAGAGCGCGCGGCTTTACCAAGGGCTGGAGACGGAAAAGATCTTTGCCGCCCTGGTGATCGCTAGTCTCTCCGGGCATCCCGTCGAAGCCACCAAGGTGGCGGCAGGGCTGGAAGAACGCGACCGCCGGGTGCTTTTTGAGATTCTGTTCGAAGAGGCCAGCGAACCGACGTGGGAAGAGGCGCTCAGCTGCGTCGAAGCCTTGCAGCATCGCCAGGCGGAGAAAGAACTGGCCGAAGTGCAGCGCAGCATCGAAGCCAATCCGGCCGGCCCGGGGTTGCGTGACTTGCTTACACGCAAGCAGGAGCTCATGCGCCGCCTCGCCGCTGCCAGGTAGGCCTTTTGTGGGGCGATCGGAGGCCCCAGGGAGGCAAGCCCGACCCGGTATTCTTCCACAAATTTCCACGAATTATGAGATTGACGGCAGGCCAGTTAAGCCTGTAACGTAATAAGGTTTGCCGAGTAACGGTTCGGCCGTTAAATGCATCTATATCTATGTACTTAGCGGCAGGGGCCGAGCCCCCAAACGTGCGGCAGGCGGCGGCAGCGCACCGGGGCCGGCGGCGAATGGGCGTCAGGACACAGAAGGATTCAAGCAAAAAAGCGAGCGATCTTTGTGGGGATTTCCCCGTGGTTTGCGCCATTGCGCCAGCCCGTCTGTCCCTCTGCTACGAGGCGGAGACGTCGGCGCGCCGGGTGGGGCTTGGGCTCGCGGTCTGATTGCGGGAGGAATTTGTGGCGGCAGTAGGCCTTGAAGAAAAATACGACGCGGTACGCCAGCTCATTGCCATCGGCAAAGAACGCGGCTACCTGCTGTACGACGAAGTGAACGATTCGCTCCCCGCGGAAGTGCATTCCTCGGAGGAGATCGACGATCTCCTCACCACCTTCGAGCGCAATGGCATCGAGATTTATGAGGATCAGGCGTCGGCCAAGGCCGCGCGTGCCGTCGAAGTGTCGGTTGAGGGCGGAGACCACGAAGCCAAGGAAGAGGGGCACGAAGGCGATACGGATCTGGATCTTACCCCCGGTTCGCTCGAAAAAACCAACGATCCCGTGCGCATGTATCTGCGCGAAATGGGCACCGTTCCGCTGTTGACGCGCGAAGGCGAAGTCACCATCGCGAAGCGCATTGAGCGTGGCCAGCTCGTGGTCATGCGCTCCATCACGCGCTCCCCGATTGTCATCAAGGAATTGATTGCCGTCGGCGACGATCTGCGCAAAGGCGTGCGGTCGATCAAAGAAATCGTTCAGTTCGACGATGAAGAGCTCACCGAAGAAAAAATCGCCAACAAGACCAAGCAGACGCTGAAATCGATCGAGAAGATTGCCAAGCTCTATGAAACGGCACTGAAGCAAGCCGCGAGGCTCGAAAAAACTCCGAAATCCAAAAAACGCCCGTACATTCGGGCAAAGTGGGGCGTGGCGCGCACGCGTGTCGAAATTTCGGTGGCCATTCGCGACATCGACTTCAATCCCTTTGAAAAGAAACGCCTGGTCGACAAAATGCGCGGCACCGTCGAGCGTCTGCAGTCGCTCGAGCGCGAGGCTGGGCGACTTGAGCGCCGCGCGGATGTTGCCAAGGGTGAGGTCGCCGCGGAAGCCCGCAAGGAGCTACGTACACGCCGCACTGAACTGAAAGACATTGAGGAAGCCAGCGAAGTCGGCCTCACCGAACTGAAGCGTACGCTCACGCTGATTCACCGCGGCGAGGCGGAAGCCGAGCAGGCCAAGAAGGAATTGATCGAGGCCAACCTCCGCTTGGTCGTTTCCATCGCCAAGAAATACACGAACCGCGGCCTGCAGTTCCTGGACCTGATTCAAGAAGGCAACATCGGCTTGATGAAGGCCGTGGATAAGTTCGAGTGGCGCCGCGGCTACAAGTTCTCGACCTATGCAACTTGGTGGATTCGCCAGGCGATCACCCGGGCCATCGCTGACCAGGCCCGCACCATCCGCATCCCCGTGCACATGATCGAGACCATCAACAAACTCGTGCGTACCAGCCGCCAGCTGGTGCAGGAACTCGGACGCGAGCCGACCAGCGAAGAAATCGCCAAGCGCATGGACATTCCCGTGTCCAAGGTGCGCAAGATTCTGAAGATCGCGCAGGAACCTATTTCGCTCGAAACGCCCATCGGGGAAGAGGAAGATTCGCATCTCGGGGACTTCATCGAAGATAAGGCAGTGGTTTCGCCTTCCGATGCAGTCATCAATTTGAATTTGAAGGAACAGACTTCTTCGGTGCTCAAGACGCTGACGCCACGCGAAGAAAAAGTCATCAAGATGCGTTTCGGCCTAGATGACGGCAGCGAACACACGCTCGAAGAAGTCGGTCAGTCGTTCGCCGTCACCCGCGAACGCATCCGCCAGATCGAGGCCAAGGCGCTGCGCAAGCTGCGGCATCCTTCGCGCTCACGCAAGCTGCGCGCCTTCCTCGAAGGTCCTTCGCGCGACTACCTTTAGAAGAGCCAGCAGCTCAAAAAGTCGAAGTTGGGAAGTCGAAACGGACTCGAGAAAACCCTGGCGCTCTGATTTAGGGATCAGCGCTCCTCGGGCGGGCGGAGAAATTTTGCGAGCAGTCGAATCGTCCACCACAGCGTGAAAGCGACGAAACCCGCGAGAACATACCACATCCGAGCGGGATCGGGCGGGTTTTCGGGATGCAGGTTGTTCTGGACAGCGTAATCGAACGCAAAAACCAGGATCAGGTAGACGGCGCAGGCAAACCAGGCAAAATAGTTGTTCAAGAACTCCATAGTCTCTGCGAGATGCTCAGGCGCAAGCCAATAGTGCTTGTTGGGCAGGTTGATCAGCGGCGCGGGCATGGCGGCAATAATCCTTGGCATGCCGAATCCAATCGCCGCGGCAAGGACGCTTACGGCGACAAAGACTCCAAAGAAAGCTTCCTTTGTCTGCCAACCACTCGGCGCCCCACGGCTGTTGAAATGCGAAGCAACCACACCGGGCAACTGCGCGTAAACCGACGAAAAGTGGACTACCGCATACAACACCAGAAACACGAAAATCAACTTGGGCAGTCGGGAATCCAAGAAAACCCTCCATCCCGAGCCTATCGCATTATCGTCACACCGGGACCGGGAAACCGCGAAACCAGGAATCTCCTCGCGCTTCGTTGTACATAGCCCCTTACCTCATTAGAATGGGAAGCGAGGCCCAAATCGTGAGAGCGACGCGGAAAATCTTCGCCATCGCGCTGGTGTTGCTTTTGGCGGTGACCGTCTACCTGCTGATCCAAACGGCCCAGCCGGCCCGTGCTCCCTCGACGGGCAACGCCTCGGGAACGGCCTCCACCCCCACCGTCGACCGGACTCCCATTCTCACCGCCCTAGAATTGGCGAAGATGCCGATCAGCGAGGATGAAAAGCCGTTCGCGCAAGCGGCCCTGGTAACGGCAGATCACTACATGGATGTGGCTTATGCGGCCGCGAAGCGCGAGCTGGAGGAGCACCCGGTCCCTCTCAGCGCGGAGGCCAAGCAGATCCAGGCACGGCTGAAACAAGCCGAGGATGCCTTAGCGGCGGACGACGAACTGGTTCAGCGGCTAACCGCCGAAGAGGCGAAGGCCAACGGGGCCAGAAAGGACGATTTGCACGATCAACTCATCCTCGCGCAAGCCACCCAGCAGGACCACCAAGATGAAGTCGACGACGCGAAGGAAGATCTGGCCCGGGCGGGAGGGGATTCAGGCAGCCGCGTCGAAGCGTTGACTCGGGAGCACGAGGATTCTTCGAAGCAAATCGATGATCTGAAGGATAGTTTGAAAGTCACTGCCGGTGCAGCCGCCGAGCAAGGCGGTCTGACTCACCGCTTCTCCGAGTGGTGGGCTCTGCATCAAAAGCAACTGCTGCTGTGGCAGGCAAAACAACAAGCGGAATCCGCGGCGGCGGCTTTTTCGGCAAGCCACAACGCGTTGGAAGCGCGGTCGGCGAACGTGGCCGCCTCCCCGGCGACGCCTCGAGAGGCCGGCCAAGCAACGGCGAACGCCAGCGCGCCCGAGAACCCCGGGCAACAGAAATCTGCGGACTTAGTGAAAGCTGCCCGGCAGAGTGCGTCGCTCAAGAAGACCCTTGCCAGCCTGGACCAGAGAATCGACGATCAGAAGCAACTTGCCGACAACTATTCGAAATGGATCGCCGTGGTTGCCGCCAGCCAGCGCGCGGTCCTCCATCGCATATTGATTGGCCTCACGATCATCCTCTCGATCGCGCTGTTTGGCGTCTATTTTGCCACGTTGCTGGATCAGGTCGTTGGCCGGCTCAACATGGACCGCCGTCAGACCCAGAGCCTGCACACCGTAGCTCATGTAACCGTGCGTTTGGTAGCATTTCTCCTCATTTTGCTGGTAATCATCGGTCCGCCCGGACAGCTCGGAACGTTCCTCGGCCTGGCGGGCGCGGGACTGACGGTGGCACTGAAAGATTTCATCGTTGGCTTCATGGGTTGGTTTGTGTTGATGGGCAAGAACGGCATTCGCCTGGGCGATTGGGTGGAAATCAATGGGGTCACCGGCGAGGTTGTCGAGATCGGACCGTTCCACACCGTTTTGCTCGAAACCGGCAATTGGACCGATTCCGGACATCCGACGGGCAGGCGCGTCACGTTCACCAACAGTTTTGCCATCGAAGGACACTACTTCAATTTCTCCACGTCCGGCCAGTGGCTTTGGGATGAATTGCAATTGGTTCTCCCGGCCGGGAGAGATCCCTATCCGGTGGTGCAGGAGATTCAAAAGAAAGTTTCCGAAGCCACCAAAGAGGGGGCCAAACAAGCCGAACAGGAGTGGCGCCTCGCCACACGCTCGCGCGAGATGAGCTCTTTCTCGGTGGATCCCGCGATCAGCATCAAGCCCGTGGTCGGCGGTGTGGAAGTGGCCGTGCGCTACATCACTAGGGCCAACGAGCGCTATCAGTTGCGCGCCCAGCTTTATCAGGCCGCAGTTGAAATGCTCGGCCACAAGAGCGTGCCCGTTTCCTAGTCCAGCATAGCCTTCGCCGGAAGTTTCGAACACGCTGACGGCTGTCGCATCAGTTGCCGCGCGCGAAGCGCCGAAACAGTCGAGCCGGTGTAAAGCAGCGTCAACAACGCGTACCCCGCAACGAGCCCCGCTCCTTTGGCCACCCACCCGAGCGCGAAACTCATCGCCAGTTGCACTCCCGTAGTCAGAATCGCCATGGCCGATTGCGTTCGGCCCATGAAGTGCTTCGGGACGATGGACATCAGCGAGGACTGCGCCACCACTCCGCCCAGTGCGCGGCAGAATCCGAAAATCATCTGCACCATCACCGCACCCACAAGAAAGGCTACGAAGGGCGTCGCCATATGCCCCGCGGCCAAGACCGCGCAGGCGGCAACATACAGCGGCATGCGCTTTCGACCGGGCAGCTGGCTCGCGATCAAACCACCACAAATCGCGCCGGTGGCCCAGCCTGCTTCCAAAAAGCCCAATCCCGGCGCTCCTGCATGCAAGATGTCACTTGCCAGTGCCACCAGCACGATGTTGGCGCTCACCACGCCCGCCATCATGATGGAGTGCGTGATGCCCAGCGCTCGCACCAGAGGCTGGCGCCGCAAATACCCGAACCCTTCGCGCATGTCGGCATACACCGCCAGCGAAAGGCCGGCTTCGGCGATCTCAGGAATCTCGCCGCTTTCCAGCGCTTCGGCCGTGGCCTCGGTTGCCTCATTGAACTCCCGCGGATAGCTTTGGCGGTCGCGCGGCGAGACGTAGCCGCTCCGCAAGCGATACAGGCAATAAGCCGAAACAACATAGGTGGCGCCATCGATGGCCAGAATGCCCGCAATTCCGGCGGTATTGTAGAGGAATCCCACGAATGCGCCGGCAATGAGCATCCCGCTCTGCACACCAACGAGCACGGCCGCATTTGCGCCGGTGAACTGGCTCGGCGGAATCACTTCCTGCACCAGCGCATTCACGGTGGCCCAATACACTGCCGAACCCGTCCCGGTGATCAGCGTCATGCCATAGAGGTGCCAGAGTTGCAGTCGCCCGCGCCAGGCGATGTAAGCGGTTAGCAGCACGAAAAACCCGCGTACCAGGTCGAGCATGACCCCGAGATAGCGCCGGTCGATGCGGTCAATAAGGACGCCGCCAAGGAAAGGCACGAAGAGGCCCGGCAGGGTCATCCCCATGACTTGCCAGCTGACTCTTACCGTCGAGTGCGTGGCCGCGAGGATATACCAGCTCACGCCGGCAAAATTCATACCGCTGCCGAAGAGCGACACAAACATGGCCACAAAAAAATAACGGAACCCGCGCTGTGCCCAGATCAGGTTCCAGTCGACTCGCTGTGTGGTTGCCGTGGCCATAGCCCAAGAGTAAAAGCACCATTTTAGCGGCTTTCCGAACAAGCCACGAAGCTCATCGGGCTTGTTTCCTGAGCGACCGGCCGGCCGGGTCCCACTGGTCACTTTGCAAGGCTTCCCGGGATAATAATTTGCTTTGACAAATCAAAGTATTTTGATTAGCTTGCTCCGAGAATGTCGCGGGATGCCGCCAGACAGGTGATGGCGCTTTATCGCCGCATCTACTTTGCCTGTCACACGCGGCATGTTCGTGATCCCCGGACGCAGCGGCTCCTGAGCGCCCACCAAGCCAGCATTCTCGATCATTTGGACGAGCGCCAGCCGCTCACGCTGCTCGATCTGGCAGGGCACATGGGCGTAACGCCGTCAACGATGTCTTTGCACGTCGAGAGACTGGTCCGCCGCGGGTACGTTTCGCGACTGCGGGCCAGCGAAGACGGCCGGCGGCTCAGATTGCTCCTCACGCCCGCTGGGGCTCGCGTGAGAGAAGCGAAATCCGTTCTTGATGCTGACCGTGTGCGCGCTTTGCTTCGACGCCTCACGCCCGAGGAGCAGCAAGCCGGGATCCGCGGCCTGGCGCTTCTGGCGCGTGCGGGACGGGAACAGATGGAAGCCCATAGCAAACGAGAAACGAAAGATCGCGGGCGGCTTCCGGTGCCGCCGGATCGAGGCAGCCGGGCCTTGTGAGGTGGGTCATGAAATGGATTCTGTGGATCTCCATCGCTCTTGTCGGAGTCTTGATTCTCATCACGCTGATAGGCTGGCTGCTGCCCAAAGCGCATAGTGTCAGTCGCGAAGTCCAGTTTCGCGAGCCGCCGGAAGCAATCTGGAAGGCCATCACGGACATCGAGGCCATGCCTGCGTGGCGCCAAGGCTTGAAAAGCGTCAAACACCTTCCCGACAAAAACGGATTGCCTTCCTGGGTCGAGACCTCCGCCTCAGGAACGATTCCGTTTGAAACCGTGGTTTCACAGCCTCCCGCAAAATTGATTGTCCGCATTGCCGATCCCAAGCTGCCGTTCGGGGGCACCTGGACCTATCAAATCACTCCGGTCGCCGCCGGGAGCAGCCTGCGGATCCGCGAAGACGGGGAAGTGTACAATCCTGTTTTTCGCTTCCTGTCGCGATTTGTGTTTGGCTATTCCGGCACAATGGACGCTTACCTGAAATCGCTCGAAAGAAAGCTTGCTAAACAGCCACCAGCAGGGAACTGAGCCATGGGCAGCCAAGCCTTTTGCAAAGTGCGCTTTGGCGAGCAGGAGTCCGAGGGAAAAGCCCTGCTCGAAACCAGCGAAATTCTCTTCCGCGGCGACTTTCGCCTCAAGATTCCTTTTACGACCGTCAAATCGGCGAAAGCTGTGGATGGCGAACTCCGCCTCCAGACTGCCGAAGGCCCGGCCATCTTTCAATTAGGAGCCAGCGCTGAGAGATGGCTCGAAAAAATTCTTCACCCGAAGTCCCGCATCGAAAAACTCTCGGTCAAACCCCGCGCAAAGGTTTCGTTGATCGGCAAGTTTGACACAGAATTTCTCCACGAAATTCTGGCTCTCACCAAATCTGTCACCAAAGGCAGGGCCGCCGCAGACTCAGACCACATTTTCTTCGCCGCCAATGCGAAAAGCGACTTCTCCAATCTGTCCAAAATTACCAAAGCCCTTTCTTCTGCCGCCGCTCTGTGGATCGTCTATCCCAAGGGCCAGAAGCACATCACCGAAAACGACGTCCTCTCCGCTGGCCGCCAGTCCGGGCTCAAAGACGTAAAGGTCGTCGGCTTCTCCCCCACCCACACGGCACTCAAGTTTGTGATTCCGCTTTCCAGTCGCTAGCGAGCTAACCGCATTGCCTTAATGCGCCCTGGCCAAGTCGTCGAAAAGGGGCCCGAGCTAGAAATCCTTCGCAAACCGAAAGACCCCTAGGCCCGCGAACTCCTCTCCGCCGTCCCCGAACTTCCCGCCGCCTGAGCTCTCCCGCGGCTTGCTCCCCTTCATCGCCCCCGAGCCTTTGCCGCTCGTGCTGCTCTCAGGATCGCTGGTCTCTGATCGCGATCTGGGCTACAATCCCGGCGCTGAAATCTTCTCTCGTTCGGGTGCGTAGTTTATCCAGCAGCCGATTCCAAAATCCTGCGGTGGAAGGAGTCCTCGATGGCTACAACCCCTGCGCCGATGGCCGAAGCGCCGGCAGCGACGATCAGCCCGTTTGGTCGGATTATAGGCGTCTTTTTTTCGCCGAAGGCTACCTTTGAAGACATTGTCCGGAAGCCCAGTTGGTTGCTGCCTTTCGCCCTCTTCATTGCCCTTGTGGTGGCGGTCTGCGTTTCCATCAATCTGAGAATGAACTGGCACGATTACATCGGCCAGCAAATCGACAAGAGCTCTCAGGCCTCGCAGCTCTCCGCCGAACAGAGAGACCAGCGCATCGAAGCCGGAGTCAAGCTCGCTCCTGCCTTTACCTATGTTTTCGGTATCGGCGGTCAAATCATCATCGTTTTCGCCGTGACCTTGGTTATGTGGGGTGCGTATAGCCTGCTGGGGGGCGTAAGCACGAACTTCAGCACGGCGCTAGGCATCACCAGTCACGCCTTTATGACCAGCCTGGTCAGCAGTCCGTTGTTTATCCTTACTGCATTTTTAAAGCCTTATGGGACCCTCGATCTCGAAAATCCATTGGCTTCCAACCTAGCGGTCCTCTTGCCTGAAGACTCTGCCAAGTGGCTGGTGGCGTTGGGCAAGTCCTTCGACATTTTTGTGTTCTGGATTCTGATCCTATTGGCCATCGGTTTCGCCGCCGTCAACCCGAAAAGATTGAAAGGCGCGAAGCCTTTCACCATTGCCTTTACCGTTTGGGCGGTATTTTCCGCGATTCGCGTCGGCGGGGCACTCATCTTCTCCTGATACACTGGGCGAGTGAGTTTTTCCTTTGAGGTCCTGAAAACCGCCACCACCGGCGCGCGCCGCGGCCGTCTCACCACGCCGCACGGCGTGGTGCAAACCCCGTTCTTTCTGCCTGTCGGCACGCAAGCCTCCGTCAAGGCCCTCACGCAGGAAGCCCTCGAAGGGCTCGGCGCGGAAATCGTTCTGGCCAACACCTATCATCTTTATCTGCGTCCCGGCCACGAGTTGATTCGCCGCCTCGGCGGCCTGCACCAATTTATGTCCTGGCCCCGCGCCATTCTCACGGATTCGGGCGGCTACCAGGTTTTCAGCCTGTCAGAGCTTCGCAAAGTCACCGACGAAGGCGTACGCTTCCGCTCGCATCTTGACGGCTCCGAACATCTGCTAACGCCCGAGAAAGCCTCGGAAATTCAGCTCGCCCTCGGTTCTGACATCGCCATGGTTCTCGACGAATGCATCGAAACGCCCGCGCCCCGCGAAATCGCCGAAGCCGCGGTCGAGCGCACCACCAGCTGGGCGCGCCGCGCGCGCGAATATTTTCGAGAATCGGCCCGTCGCAACGGCGCCCCCCCTGCACAATGGCAGTTTGGCATCGTGCAAGGTGCCACGTTCCCCGACTTGCGCCGGCAAAGCGCCGGCCTGCTTCTCGATCTCGATTTTCCAGGCTATGCGGTGGGCGGACTCGCCGTAGGCGAGCCTCACGAAGTCACTTGCGCCATGACCGCCGAGGTTACCGCGCTGCTTCCCAAAGACTGCCCGCGCTACCTCATGGGTGTCGGCCGCCCGGAGCAAATCGCGGACTACGTCGCCCTCGGTATCGACATGATGGATTGCGTTCTTCCTACTCGCGCCGCCCGTCATGCCTGCCTGTATACCAGCGACGGCCGCGTGCTCATCAAGAACTTGCGCTACGCCGAAGACCAGCGCCCGGTCGATTCGAATTGCTCCTGCGGTGTCTGCCGCCGCTATTCGCGTGCCTATCTCCGCCATCTTTTCGCGGCCGGGGAAATGACCGCCGCCATCCTGGCCACCCACCACAACATCCACTTTTACCTTGACATCATGCGCCGAATCCGAGAGGCTATCGAGTTTGGGAACCTAGCGAAATTCTCATCTGAGATGCACGCGCGTTACGCGGCGGACCCAGCTTGAGAACCCCTAGCTCTCAGGCGGAAGGTTTTGGCAAGCGCGCGGGGCCATCGGCGGGGCATCACGTCAACCTCGGCTCGGTCGGGTTGCCTGCAAGGGTGCTCACAAAGAGGAAGTGGAAAAGCGGTCGAGTAGGAAAGCGGGCCATTTGCCCGCGGGGTTGCTTTGTTATCTGGCCTGGAAGATCGCGGGAATAGCGCCACGGTTTATAGCCGGGGTATGCTTTTAACTCAGAACCAAAAACTGATAGCTTAGAACAAATGCAGATCATGACAGCGGCGATTCTTCAGGCATCGGGCGGCGGCTTCACGACGTTCCTGGTTCCCCTGGCGCTCATGTTTGGCATTATGTATTTGATGGTGATCCTGCCACAGCAGCGCCAGCGTAAGAAGACCCAGGCGATGCTTTCCGCCTTGAAGACCGGAGACAAAGTAATCACTGGAAGCGGCATCTATGGCACCATCAGCGGCATCGATGGGGAGTCGGTCATTATGAAAATCTCGTCCGAGCCGCAAGTCAAAATTCGCATCGCGCGTGCGGCGATCGCTCAGGTGGAGACATCACAAGATGCAAAATAGGCGCGCGCTTCACCGAATCGCGCGACTCATCTTATAACCATGAATCCCAATCTCAAATGGAAAGCGTTGTTCATTTTGGCAGTCATCGTATTCTGTCTCTACTTTCTGTTCGGCTCTCCGACTTTCCCGACATCCTTCGCGCAGGTGAAGGACAACTTCAAAAAGCAGATCAAACTCGGCCTCGACCTCCAAGGGGGCAGTCACCTGGTTCTCCAGGTCCAGGTGCAGGAAGCCATCGCCCAGGAGACTGACACTACGGTCGATCGCCTCAGCACCACGCTTCGCGAGAAGAACGTGCATTACGACGAAATCCGCCGCGTCGATGATACCCATATTCTCGTCCGGAATATCGATCCTTCCCAGTACGGTGTTTTGAGCGACATCGTCGGCACGCAATACAACAACGTCTGGGATATGGCTCCGACCGCCGGGGAAGCCAACAGCTACACTTTGACCCTCCGCCCCGGCGCCGTGGCGGCGATCCAGGAACAGACCGTCACGCAGGCCAAAGAAACCATCGAGCAGCGCATCAATGCCTTGGGACTTACCGAACCGACGGTTCAGCGTCGCGGCGGCAGCAAGGACAATGAAATCCTCGTGCAACTGCCGGGGGTAAGCGATTTGGCGGAAGCCAAAGCCGTTATTCAGGCCGGTGGTCAGTTGGAGTTAAGGCTGGTCAACGATCCCCAGACCTATCCCTCCGTCGCC
>Ga0306922_10001852_pt1 | contig 19371 bp, 19 predicted proteins | sample sta12Cox44000082_FD_203758 | JGI IMG/M metagenome (GOLD analysis project Ga0306922, IMG submission 203758) | Lab enrichment of tropical soil microbial communities from Luquillo Experimental Forest, Puerto Rico - statoxic.12C.oxic.44.000.082 (v2)... | ecosystem: Environmental > Terrestrial >... | reverse complement strand
ACGCCGGCAAGGAGAAGAGGGTGCCCGAGTCCAGGACAATTGCACCGGCCTACGGTGACGGCGCAGGCGCGCCGCAGTGCACCGGCAGGAGCCTTGGTGAAGCCATCACCGCGTTGCGCCGGGGGGAGCCGGTGCTGATCCGCGACGATCAGATCAGCGTGCTTGCCATTGCCGCCGAGCTCGTGAGCGAGCAGAACCTGCGGCGGCTACACGAGATCTCCCAGGCGCCGGCGCGAGTCGTGCTGACGCGCCGACGGGCCGTGGCGCTCGGTCTGGCACCGCGCGAGGAATTGTCCGGCGCCTTGACGATTTCGGTTTCTCCCCAGATGCCGGCCGCGGTGATCCGCAATCTGGCCGATCCGGCAGCCTCGCTCGGTGCCGAGCCGCCCGGGTTCGGTCCGGCGCCTGTTCCCGCCAAGGGCGGCGCGCTCGCAGCGGTGGCTTTGGCGAAGCTTGCAGCACTGCTGCCAGCAGCCCTCGTGCTGCGCATCGGGACGGCCGAAGCTGCCCTCTTGGCGCGGCGCGGTGACCTCGCCTCTATCGAGGCCGCGGCGGTGTTCAGCCGTCATGCGGCAGAAGCCGGGCTCGAGCGGGTCATCGAGGCGCGTGTACCGCTTGCCGAGGCAGAAAACGCCCGGCTGATCGCGTTTCGACCGCGCGACGGCGGCACCGAGCACCTCGCGATACTGATCGGCGCGCCCGACCCGGCCGCACCGGTCCTGGTGCGGCTGCATTCGGAATGCTTCACCGGCGATCTGCTCGCCAGCCTGCGCTGCGATTGCGGCGATCAGCTGCGCGGCGCGATCGCTGCGATCGCGCAGGCCGGCGACGGGGTGCTGCTCTATCTGGCGCAGGAAGGACGCGGCATCGGGCTCGTCAACAAGCTCAGAGCCTACCGCCTGCAGGACGCCGGCTTCGACACGCTCGACGCCAACGAGCAGCTGGGCTTCGACGCCGACGAGCGCGTCTATCTGCCGGCTGCAGAAATGCTGCGCCAGCTCGGGTTCGGCACGGTGCGCCTGTTGACCAACAATCCGGACAAGGTGTCGGCCCTCGAGCGCTACGGCATCCGCGTCGCCGAGCGGGTGCCGCACGTCTTCCCGTCGAACGGTCACAACGAGCGCTACCTGCGCACCAAAGCGACCCGCAGCGGTCATCTTTTGTGACGCGCGAAACAACGAAATTTGAAAACCGTCCATCTGAGTTGCTGGATGAAGCTCGCATGCCCACATGATTTCAATAACTTACAGGCGAATTCCATTACTGCTTCGAACAATGGAATTTTGAGACCGGAGCAACGAATTTTCGTCCTCGCTGGGTACGAAAATTCCGTTGATATCGGCCAGATCAACGAAAAATCAGCGAATCCTTAAGGATTCGGCAGCAGCCGGCATCGTCCCGTCAACCCGCCTCGCCACGGGCGCCGAAGATCGCGGTGCCGATCCGCACATGGGTGGCGCCAAAGCGGATCGCCTTCTCGAAATCGGCGCTCATCCCCATGCTGAGCAGGCGGAGCCCGGTGCGCCGGGCGATTTCGCGCAGCAGCGCGAAATGCAATGCCGGCTCCTCGTCGAGCGGCGGAACGCACATCAGGCCCTCGATCGGCAAGCCGAGCCGGTCGCGGCACTCGACAATGAAGTCATCGGCCGCGGTAGGAAGAACCCCCGACTTCTGCGACTCTTCGCCGGTATTCACCTCGATCAGGCAGGGCGGACGCCGACCGCTGCGCTCCATCTCCCGGGCCAGCGCCTGGGCGAGCCGCGGGCGGTCGACGGTTTCGATCATGTCGCAAAGTGCCACGGCGTCGCGCACCTTGTTGGTCTGCAAGGGCCCGATCAGGTGCAGGGCGAGGTCGGGAAACGCCTCGCGCAGTACTGGATATTTGGCCTGCGCCTCCTGCACCCGATTCTCGCCGAAGACGCGGTGGCCGGCGGCGAGTGCCGCGCGCACACTGGCTGCCGGGTGGGTCTTGCTGACGGCGACGAGGGTGACATTGTCGGCCGCTCGCCCGGCAGCCTGGGCAGCCGCCCCGATCCGGCTGCGGACGGCGGCGAGATTGGCGGCGATAACCCCTTCCATAGCGGCTCCATTCCTGGCACAAGACTCGTTCCCAGGCTCCGGCCGCGAGGACGCCGTTTCGCCGAGGATTGCGGGATGCCCGTCGCCCATTACCGCCCGTCGATCGCCTTTGCCGCAAGTCTTTCCTTAGCGACCGCGGCATGCGGTCTCGAGCCAGTTGGATGGAGCGAGCAGCCGAACGCGGCGACCACCCAGCAGGCGTCGACGAGCGACCCGGGCGAAATCGATACCGAGGCAACGATCTGGACGGTGCTGGGTTTGGCCAAAAAGGAATCGCAGCGGAGCCCGGGTCCGCAGACCGGGAGCACGGTGAGCCCGATCCTGTGGCAGGCGGCCCTCGACACACTGAATTTTGTCACCTTCGTCTCGGAAGACCCCCTCGCCGGATCCCTGGTCACCGATTGGTATTCGCCGAGCGGCAAACCGAACGAACGCTACAAGGTCAACGTTTTCATCCTAGCTCGATCGTTGCGATCGGATGCGCTAGCGGTGACGGTGACGCGCCAGGCGCGCCTCGGAGACGGAAACTGGCTCGAGACCACCATAGCCCGACAGGTCGAGACCGATCTCGAAACCGCGATCCTGAACCGCGCCCGCCAGCTCAAACGCGAGTGGATGGCGACGATACAGAGCGAAAAATAGTCCTCCGGCCGATGCTGGCGTCCGGCTCGCGGGCGGGCAGAACCGAAGGAAGTCCCCAAGCGATCATGTCACGCTACAATTTCCGAGAGAGCGAAGCGAAATGGCAGCGCCGCTGGCGCGAGCGGCGGCTCTTCGAGGTCGATGCCGCGCCCGGCCGGCCAAAATACTATGTCCTGGAAATGTATCCCTACCCGTCCGGCAAGCTCCATGTCGGGCACGTGCGCAACTACACGATCGGAGACCTGGTCGCCCGCTACCGAAGAGCGCAAGGGTTCAGCGTGCTCCACCCGATGGGATGGGACGCGTTCGGCTTGCCCGCCGAAAATGCGGCGATGGCCGAAAACATCCATCCGGCGGTCTGGACCCACGAAAACATTAAGACGATGCGGGCGCAGCTCGAACGCATGGGGTTCGGTTACGACTGGGCGCGCGAGATTGCGACCTGCCACCCGGACTTTTACCGCCACCAGCAGAGGATGTTCCTCGACTTCCTCGCGGCCGATCTCGCTTATCGCAAGGAATCTTGGGTCAATTGGGACCCGGTCGAGAACACCGTGCTCGCCAACGAGCAGGTGATCGAGGGACGCGGCTGGCGCTCCGACGCGATGGTCGAAAAGCGGCTCTTGCCGCAGTGGTCCCTGCGCATCACCGCCTTTACCGAGGAGCTGCTCGACGCGATTGGCGATCTCGAGCGCTGGCCGGAGCGAGTGCGCGTGATGCAGGAGAAATGGATCGGCCGCTCAGAGGGCACGCGCGTATTCTTCCCGATCGCAGGAAAAGACGAGCGCATCGAGGTCTTCACGACCCGGCAGGACACGCTTTTCGGCGCTTCCTTCCTCGCTCTCTCACCGAGCCATCCGCTGACGCTGGGCCTCGCCGAAACGGACCCAGCCCTCGCCGCCTTCATTGCCGAGTGCAATCGCATGGGCACCAGCCAAGCGGTAATCGAGACTGCCGAGAAGCTGGGCTACCCGACCGGACTCGAAGCCGTCCATCCGTTCGACGAGAACCGGCGTGTCCCGGTCTGGGTCGCGAATTTCGTGCTGATGGAGTACGGCACGGGCGCTATCTTCGGCTGCCCGGCGCACGACGAGCGCGACCTCGAATTCGCCCGAAAATACCGGCTCCCGGTGATCCCGGTGGTGCTGCCGCCGGGCGCCGACCCTGCGAGTTTCGCGATCGGCGAGACGGCCTATGTCGAAGACGGCACGGTATTCCACTCCGCCTTTCTCGACGGCTTGTCGGTTGCTCAGGCGAAAAGGGCGGCCGCCGAACGGCTTGAAGCGCTCGATCGCGGCGAGCGCAGCACCGTGTATCGGTTGCGCGACTGGGGGGTGTCGCGCCAGCGCTACTGGGGATGCCCGATCCCGGTCATCCATTGCGAGGCCTGCGGAATCGTCCCCGTTCCGGAGAAAGATTTGCCGGTGACACTACCTGAGGATGTCAGCTTCGATGTCCCGGGCAATCCGCTCGATCACCATCCGACGTGGAAACACGTCCCGTGCCCGCGCTGCAGGGGACAAGCACAACGCGAGACCGACACGTTGGACACCTTTTTCGATTCATCGTGGTATTTTCTGCGCTTTTGTTCGCCGCGCGCACCCGTCGCCTTCGAGCGGCAGGCGGTCGACTATTGGATGCCGGTCGACCAGTATATCGGCGGTGTCGAGCATGCCGTCCTCCACCTCCTCTACTCGCGGTTCTTTACCCGGGCGCTGACGCGCTGCGGCTATCTCGACCTCGACGAGCCGTTTGCCGGGCTGTTTACGCAAGGCATGGTCTGCCATCAGACCTATCAGGGCGAGACTGGCGACTGGCTATTTCCGGAGGAGGTCGAGACCGATGGCGCGGGCCGTTTGGTCGATATGGCCGGGCGGCCGGTAATCGCGGGGCGGCATGAAAAAATGAGCAAGTCGAAGAAGAACGTCGTCGGCCTCGACGCGATAGTCGACACTTATGGCGCGGATACGGCGCGGTTTTATCTGCTGTCGGACAGCCCGCCAGAGCGCGACCTCGAATGGACCGAGACTGGGATCGAGGGTATCTGGCGCTACGTCAACCGGCTGTGGCGGATGGTCAGCGAACTCTCTGTCCCGTTGCCCCCGCCAGGCTCGGCGGTGCCGGCCACCCTGTCGCCCCCAGTCGCGGCGATCCGGCGCGCGACGCACAAGACGATCGCCGCCGTCACCGACGACCTCGACAAATTCCGCTTCAACCGCGCCGTGGCGCGGATTCGCGAATTGACCAACGCGCTCGACGAGCTCCCAGCGGCCGAGCCCGGTGCGCCCGAGGTACTCCGCGAAGGGCTCGAAACCCTGGCGCGCCTCCTCGGACCGATGATGCCGCATCTCGCCGAGGAGATGTGGCAGGAGCTCGGCGGCAACGGTTTACTAGCCGACCAACCCTGGCCGCTGTTTGATTCCGACCTTACCCGCGACGAACAAGTGACATTAGCCGTCCAGGTCAATGGCAAGTTACGGGCAACCCTCGACGTCCCGCGCGACACGGCGCCGGACGCCATCGAAAACGCGGCTCTTGCATTGCCGCAGGTATCGCGCTGGCTCGACGGCCATTCGCCGCGCAAGGTCATCGTCGTGCCGAACCGGATCGTCAACATCGTTGTCTGACCGGAGATGACGAAATCCCGCATGTTGATCGCGCTCGCCGCCGCCGCGGCGCAGTTGCTGTCGGGCTGCGGCTGGACGCCGCTCTACGCCGACATCAAGACTGAGGCGGCGAGCGAAGAGTTGCGAGCGATCAAGGTCGATCCGATTCTCGAACGGATCGGCCAGCGGCTTGAAATCGCTCTGCGCAATTCGCTCAATCCGACGGGTGAGCCAACACCCACACGCTACCGACTGAACACTACGCTCGCCGTTACACTGGGCAATCTCGGGATTCAATCACAAGGCTTGGCAACCCTCGGGCAACTCGACGCTTTTGCGACCTTTAGGCTGATCGATCTCCAAACCGGCGGCATTCTGCTGTCCAACACGGTGCACGTCGCCAATTCCTTCGACCTCAATCCCAATCAGTACTCGACCACCGTAGGCGAAGACGACGCCGGGGTTCGGACCGTCGCGGAACTCGACCAAGAGATCGTGACCCGGCTCACGCTCTTCATGCAGCGTCGCACCGCCGGAAACAGCACGAAGCCGGGCTGAGATGCCGTGAAGCTCCCTGCAGGGCGGATTGCCGCGTTTCTACAACGACCGGATCCAGCGATTCGCGCAGTGCTGCTCTACGGCCCGGACGCCGGTTTGATACGCGAACGCGCGGACACCCTAGCGCGAACCGTCTGTCCGGATCTGAAAGATCCGTTCCGAGTCGCCGATCTGAGCGGCTCCGCCCTCGCCGCGGACCCCGCGCGCCTGGCCGACGAAGTCGCCCAAATGAGCCTGATCGGGGGCCGGCGGGTAATCCGTGTGCACGACGCCGCGGATCGTCTGGCGGGGTTGTTTGCGGGATTCCTCGACACCGCCCCCGGCGACGGTTTCATCGTGGTGGAGGCAGGCGACCTGCCGGGATCGTCAGCGCTGCGCCGGGTGTTCGACACCTCAGCCCGCGCAGCGGCGATCGGCTGCTATCCTGATACGCCACGGGACCGCGCCGCCGTAATCGGCGACACATTGCGGGCGCACCGGATAACGGCGAGCGACGAGGCGACCCAATATCTCATCGAGCACCTCGGCAGCGATCGCCTGCTGACCCGCGCCGAACTCGAAAAGCTCGCGTTATATGCCGGCGGGGGCAGCCACATCGAACTCGATGATGTGCGGCTCTCGATTGGTGACAGCGCGGCACTCGCAACAGACGACGCCGTCATGGCCGCGGCGGAGGGCGACACAGCGAGGGTCGATCGGGTGCTCGATCGGGTCTTCCAAGAGGGAGAGTCGCCGGTCTCGGTTGTCCGGGCGATGCTGCGCCACCTGCACCGCCTGCATCTGCTTTCCGCCCGACTGGCGGCGGGGGCAACGGTCGCAGAGGTGGTGCGCACCCACCGCCCGCCAATCTTCTACAGGCAGGAGGATAACTTCAAACGCCAGCTTGCGCTGTGGAACGAGGCGGTGTTGCGTGCCCAGCTCGATAGGATCGCGCAGGCCGAATTGCACATGAAGCTGACCGGTCTGCCCGCCGAGACGGTCTGCCGCGAGGCGATGCTCGCCATCGCACAGGCCACCCGCCCCCGAGCGATGCGGGAAGGACTCCCGGCGCGTGTATAAGCGCCAAGGCCCTACCTCGCGCACATTTGAACGGATGTCGGGACCCGTTCCGTTTTTTGGCTTCTCGTCTCAGCGCTCTCTCAATAGTCTATCTGCTGGGATAACGTGTCGTGGGAGGGAAAACATGCGCCAGACGCCGTGGCTGGTCCCGATTGTCATAGGGGTATTCTTGATTTGGGGAGTGGCGCGGGCCGACCAGGTCAACTTCAAGGCCGATCTCAGCGGCGCCAGCGAGGTCCCGCCGGTCACCACTGCGGGCAAGGGCACCGCGACGGCGGCGCTGGACACCGCCGCCAAGACGCTGACTTGGACGGTAACCTATTCGGGGCTCAGCGGTCCCGCGACGGCCGGCCATATCCACGGTCCCGCCGCCCCAGGAGCGAATGCCGGTGTCCTCGTGCCGTTCAGCGGCGGTCTGACAAGCCCGATCAAGGGATCGGCAACGCTGACCGATGCGCAGATCTCCGATCTTGAGGCCGGGAGGACGTACATAAACCTCCACACGGCAGATAATAAAGGCGGGGAGATCCGCGGCCAACTGGTACGGGCGCAATAGCCGGCACGGCGCACGTCTTCACGGATGAAGATGCGTTTCCAGCTGACAGGGATCGCCATCACCCGAGGACGAGCCGATACGGACCAACAGCTGCCCGGTTAGCCCGCACGATCCGGTGGCTGGGCCGAAGAGGCAGCCCTCGAAGGCTTGGAGGGTCGTATCGCGAAAGATTGCACTGACAACGGCGCCGTCCCGCAGCCAAAGAGCCTCGGCCGCTGCCTGATACCCGCTCGCGGGAAGTACCGGGATGGCGCACACCCGGTCCGGGCTACCAAAGTCGGTCTGCAGCGCCGCCAGTATCGCGCGGAAGGCGGGTGGGTTGACGCCGTGGCGCGGCCGCTCGAGCTGGATGCGCTTCAGCCCGTGGGTGACCTTGTCCATTTGGAAAAACACCACCATCGGCACCACCCCGACGATCTGGCTGGGGAGGACGATGGTGGCGTAACTGTCACCAAAATCGAGAGCTCGGGGCAACTGTACCGCAGCCGGGCCGAATTGCCGGAGCAACTCGTTCGCAGATTCGCCCCAATGAGTTTGCCGCCATAGCCCTTCGATCCCGTCGGCGGCGAGCAGAGGCCCGGCGAGCATGACTGCCGCGAGTTCGACTGCGAGGCGAACAATTGGGGTCACTGACGCAACGCGGATAGCACCGACGCGAAGGTAGCATTGCCGCCTCCGCGTCTGCCGTCATCAGGTGGCTTTGAGCTCGATTTTTCTCGCTCTTGCACTCTCGGCCTTCGGCAGAACAAGGTTCAAAACGCCGTCTTTCAGAGTGGCCTCGATGCGATCCCGGTCGATGTTTTCCGAAAGGGTGAACACCCTCTCGTAATCGCCGTCGGCGTATTCGTTATAAACCCGCTGATAGCCGGAATGATCGCTGGTTGCGCTTCGTCCGCGGATGGTCAGTACCCGACGCTCGAGGGTGATGTCGACGCCATCGGGCGCAACACCCGGCATTTCCGCGAGCACGACGATGTTGTCGCGAGTTTCGTAGATGTCGGCGGGCGGCAAGAATACAGGCCGGGGGGCTGCGCGCTGATCGCGCTGGACCGTTTGCGGTACCTGTTGACCGACAGTTCTCACTTCCTGGGCCATTACTGCACTCCTTCCAATGATTTAGCCGGCGCGGATCTCGATCTTCTTCGGCCGGTCCGCTTCCAGCCGCTCCAGTTCGATTTCCAGGATGCCATTGTTGAAACGAGCCTGGACCTTGTCGGGGTCGACCCGGAATGGCAGTTGAACCGCACGCGAAAACGTGCCGTAAGCGCGCTCACGCCGCTGCCAATTGGCGTCCTGCTCCTGCTTGGGGCGTCTTGATCCCTCCAGGGTCAGCACGTCTTCTTGCAGGTTGATCGTGACATCATCCCGCGTCACGCCCGGCAGCTCACTGGTCAGCACCACACTGTTGTCGCCGAGCCAGATATTGACTGGCGGGAAGTCGCGGGCCGCCGTGGTAAATCCGGAGAACATCCGGTTCATTTCGCTTTGCATTCGGCGAAGTTCGACAAAGGGGTCGAAGCCCAACCGGGGGAAATCCGAAAGCGCCATTGCTTTACCTTCCTTGCATGTTGACACGAGTGTGGCGGCGGCCAGCTCGGCACGCAGGGAGAAGGCTGGACCGCATGATCGCGCCGATAGCGGTTGCCGCAGACATACGCCCGTCCCGAACGGCGGGGAGGAGTGGGTCACGATCACATCCTCGCTACGAAGCGATATGACCGCGGTCGGTCCGTCGGTGGTCCGACCGTCATTCCCTGCCGAGACCCGACAAGCGGCATCCGGCACCCCTTCGATCTAGTCACCCCCGCGGCGGCGTTCAAGCAGTGCGCTGACGGCGGGGTCTAAGAATAATCAATTCGTCGAACAAAAACAGGACCATAAGACCTGAAAACCCCACTCTTGAACGACGTCGTCGGGGAACTAGATACCGGGTCATCGGGCGCGGCCCGATGACCGACTTGCGCCCCGGAACTTCCGAATGACCGATCCGTTAGGTCTGTGGTCTGAACCGTAGGGGATCGTTCGGGAAAATGCGAATTGCACAAGTTGCACCACTGTACGAGAGCTGCCCACCGCAGCTTTATGGGGGCACCGAGCGGGTTGTTTCATACTTGACCGAAGAACTGGTCCGACAGGGACACGAGGTTACCTTATTCGCCAGCGGCGACTCGAAGACCAGGGCAACGCTGCAGGCTCCCTGTGGGCGAGCTTTACGCCTCGATTCCCAATGCAAGGATCCGCTGCCCTATCATTTCATATCGCTGTATCGCCTGGCGCGAGCTATTGATGCTTTCGACATCATCCATTTCCACACTGACTACCTCCACTTTGCGCTGTTTGCGCAGCATTGGAGAAAAACGCTGACCACGCTGCACGGCCGGCTCGACCTGCCGGACCTTCCACCGCTTTTGCGTGAGTTCGCGATGATGCCGCTGGTGTCGATCTCGAATGCGCAGCGCGCCCCTATGCCTTGGGCCAACTGGTACGGGACGATTTATCACGGCCTACCCACGAACCTTTATTCGCCTGGGCACGGCGACGGTGGTTATCTCGCTTTCCTCGGCCGTATTTGCGCGGAAAAACGACCGGATCTGGCGGTCGAGATCGCCCGCCGCGCGGGATTACCGCTGACAATTGCGGCAAAGGTCGACAAAGCCGATCGGACTTATTACAAGACCAGGATCAAGTCGCTGCTCAAGGACCCGCTGGTCGAGTTCGTTGGCGAGATCGGCGACGACGAGAAGGGGGCGTTTTTGGGCGACGCAGTGGCGCTGCTGTTTCCGATCGACTGGCCCGAACCATTCGGCCTGGCTGTCATCGAAGCGATGGCCAGCGGCACGCCGGTAATCGCGTTTGGACGGGGCTCAGTACCTGAAATCATAGACCACGGCGTCACCGGCTTCATCGTCAACGATATCGATGAAGCGGTCGCGGCGATTTCGCTTGCCAAGGCGCTCGATCGGGTTGCGATACGCCGCCGCTTCGAGGAGCGCTTTTCGGTTGAGCGAATGTCTCGCGACTATCTGAGGCTGTACAATGCGGTGCTTCGTCGCGGCACCGTGGATGCGGTATTGAGCTCCGCGGCTGCGGCTCAGGCGGCCGCGAACGCTGCCTGAGCTGCCAATCGATCCCAGCCTGACCGAGCCGGTTCCTGCGCGGGCCGGCAACGGCGAGGCGTCGCCGTTCTACATCGAATCGAATGTCTCCTTTCAAGAGCGACGACTGCGCACGCTCAAACACGGCCCAACCTTCGCGGTATTCGATCGGCGTGGAGACATCATTGCTGCCAATGGAAGCTCCGACGGGATTTACCACCACGACACGCGCTACCTTTCGCGGCTCGAGCTGCGCCTCAACAATGCCCCGCTACTCCTTCTCAGCTCGAATGTGCAGGAAGACAATGCGGTTTTGCAGGTGGATCTGGCCAATCCCAACATGCCCTCTCGCCGATTGCACGGCGAATTGATTCATGTGAACCGCCTCAAGTTCATATGGAATGCTGCGTGCTACGAGCGAATAATCGTCCGTAATTTCGATGTTCGGCCGCATGAGTTGACCCTCGGCGTCGAGTTTGGCGCCGATTTTGCCGACCTGTTCGAGGTGCGCGGGCAAAAGCGGTCCCGGCGCGGCCAGATGTCGGTCGAACGCTCGTCGGATGCATCGATCGCCTTACGATACCTCGGCCTCGACGGCGTGGAGCGCGTCACCAGCCTCGCTTTCGAGCCTGCACCGAACCGTCTTGATGACACGACGGCGCTGTTCGAATTCTCGCTCGCACCGGGGCAAGGAGCGCGGCTTGTGCTCCGCATAGCCTGCGATTTACGAAGTCAGGGTGATTCCGTCGCGCGGAGATTTTATACCTCGCTGCGCACCGCGAGGCGCACGCTCAGGGATTCGAGCGGGCGTGCGGCCAGCCTCGACAGCTCGAACTCGCTATTTAATGAGGTAGCGCGCCGCTCGGTTGCGGATCTCTATATGTTGATCACCCAGACGGAGCACGGTTCTTACCCTTTTGCCGGGATACCCTGGTTCAGCACCCCATTTGGACGCGACGGTCTTTTGACTGCGCTGTTCACCTTGTGGATCGATCCGGCGATCGCTCAAGGAGTGCTTCGGTTCCTTGCGGCAACGCAGGCCTCGGAGGTTGATACCGAACGGGATGCCGAGCCCGGGAAAATCTTGCATGAAATGCGCGACGGCGAAATGGCGCGACTGGGCGAGGTCCCGTTCGCCCGTTACTACGGTAGCGTCGATGCGACACCGCTGTTCGTCGTGCTTACCGGCGAGTACTTCAGGCGTACGGGCGATCTCGCGACCGTGCGGGCGCTGTGGCCCCACGTGCAGGCGGCGCTACAATGGATCGATACCTATGGCGACCCAGACGGTGATGGCTTTGTCGAATACCACCGGAAGAACGCCAACGGTTTGATAAATCAGGGCTGGAAAGATTCGCACGACGCAATCTTCCACGAAGATGGTCGAATGGCGGAGGGCCCAATCGCTTTGTGCGAGGTCCAGGGTTACGTCTATGCAGCGAAACGTCATGCCGCTGCGCTGGCCTCGACCCTGGGCCACCCGGCCGCTTCCACTGCCCTCTCCCAGCAGGCGGAAACGTTGCGGGAAAAGTTCGAAGGGGCGTTCTGGTGCGAAGACCTGTCGACCTATGCGCTGGCGCTCGACGGGGTGAAGAATCCATGCCGGGTCGTCGCGTCGAATGCCGGCTATGCGCTTCTTACCGGAATCGCCGAGCCGGGTCGCGCGCGCCGTGTCGCCGAGACGCTTCTCGGCTCGGCCTGCTTTTCCGGTTGGGGGGTGCGCACCGTCGCGCTGACGGCGCGGCGCTATAATCCGATGTCGTATCACAACGGCTCGGTTTGGCCGCACGACAACGCGCTGATCGCGCTTGGTCTCGCCCGCTATGGCCTAAAGGCCGAAGTGCTCAAGATCTTCCGAGGGCTGTTCGAGGCTGCAGGTTACATGGATCTAAGGAGGCTACCCGAGCTGTTCTGCGGCTTTCCATGGCGAAGGCTCAACGCCCCAACGCTGTATCCGGTCGCCTGCATACCGCAGGCCTGGGCAAGCGCCACGGTATTCGCGCTCGTTCAGGCTAGCCTCGGTATCGGATTTGATCAGGGGGCGGACGAGATCCGGTTCGATCGCCCGATGCTCCCCGAATTCCTCGACGAACTGCATCTACGGGGATTACAGACGAGGAGAGGCGTGGCTGACGTGGTGCTGCGGCGGTATGATAGCGACGTTGCGCTCACTATTACGAGGCGGCAAGGCAACGTGCCGATCGTCGTATTGCGCTGAGGGTTCAAAAGCCGACATTCAAATTCGCAACAGCGGCGCCGAAATAGGCCTGGGGCTCGGAGGGCCGCTCTCCAAGCGCGCGCTCCATCCGGCTTACGCACTCTCTGGACCCGTCGGCCACCGCACGCCAAGTTGCAGATTTTGGCAATGCCCCGAGCAGGCATTCGTCAAAAAAATTATAAACGCGATGGACCTGACAACCAAAGGACGGCCGGTCGTCGCGCGCGGCAGTCAGAACAATGCGATTGGGTTTCGCCATCTTTCCCGCGGCAAAACTGCCGCTGTAGCAGGCCGAGACGACCACCACCGTGGGCACAGCCGCGCATCCCCTCGACAGCGCCTGGGCGAGCTCATCCGGGCTGAGCGTCGTGTTCGAGCGGGCAAGCCACAGACCGGCGCCGCGCTCACCGTGCGAGGTCAGGAAGATCAGGCACCGATCTCCCGGTCGAGCCGGCAGCGTCCCTATTCGTTGTAAGAGGATGTTGGCAAGAGCCGGCTCCACCGCGGCTCCCAACTCGGCGGCGCTCGCGCTGAGGCGGTGGATGTTTCCGATCGGCACTCCGGCAGCCGCGAGGCGTTTGCTCAATGCGCGGGTAGCATTGTCGAATACCGGCTCGGCATCGTCCCCAGCGGCGAGAACCACCTGCCAGCTCGCGGCGGGGTTTGGTGGCGCGGCGTTTCCGACCGTTTGGTCCATGAGCACGCCGAACATGAGGACGGCCGATGACAGGCGAGCCACGAACCGAGATGCCATCGAACCTTTCTCCACCTGCGCCTATATCTCGACTTGTCCAATCTCGTTGAAGAGATCGCACCATGCCATTAGCACTCGCCGAAAAAAACTGCACGCCCTGCCGCGGCGGCATGCCACCGCTGACGCAGGAGGAGGCCGCCAGCTACCGCGGGCAAGCGCCGGATTGGGAGTTGCTCGACGGAGCGAAGCGGATTGAGCGGACCTACCGTTTCAAGAATTTCCGCGAGGCCTTCGCCTTCGTGGAGCGCGCAGCGGCACTCGCCGAAGCCGAAGGACATCATCCCGAGATCGGATTCGGCTGGGGCTACGTCACAATCTCGCTGCACACCAAGAAGATCAAGGGTCTGCACGAGAACGACTTCATCATGGCGGCAAAGCTCGATCGCATCGCGGCCGAGGGCGTGCAAGTGACGGCCTAAGCAACCCCCGGGCCCTCCGCCACCGGGTAGCGGAGGGTGGGGTACGCTGCCGCATATCGGTTCGGTGAAAAGTTCGCTAAAATTGGGCGAGAGGCGTCACCCAGAACGCTTTCGATGCGCTCCCGAATGGGCGGGTGCACAACCGGTAAATGAGGGAGGGGCGCGGTGCCCACTTATATCATGCTCGCCAACTGGACCGACCAGGGCGCCCAGAAAGTAAAGGATTCGCCACGGCGGCTCGACACGGCGAAAAAGGCGCTCGTCGACATGGGAGGCGAGTTCAAATCGGTTTACATGACGATGGGCGAATATGATCTGATAGCCGTCTACGAAGCCCCCGACGATGCCGTAGTGGCGCGATTCACTTTGTTGCTCGGGTCGCTCGGGAGCGTACGGACGAAGACGCTGAAAGCCTTTCCCGAGGCAGCCTATCGCGAGATCATAGCCTCGCTCGGTTAGTCGCCGGCGAATGCCTTATTGCATCGGCGCGGGTGGAGCTGAAGCACGAGATCGAAAGCGCGCCAACGGTGTGCCCTGCTCGCTTCGGGCCAGTCTTTGCAGATGCCGTCAGCGACTACGCCGATCGAGGGCCGGCTCGCCGAGACCCTCATTCAGCGGCAGCAGCTCCAGCCGGGATAGCGCGCGGCCTGCGCAACAGCAGCAATAGCGGGAGTGCCGCGATGACCACCATCATCATGAGCTGGAAATCATCGATATAGGCGACCATCGCGGCTTGGCGTGTCGCCTCTGCATTGAGCGCGGCGACGCCGGATGGCGTCGTCAGGCTGAACGGCGGCATCAGATGGGGCGTCTGAGCGAGCGGGTTGTCGGGCCGCAGGTGCTCGACCAGCCGTGAATGGACGGTCTGGGTGTTCTCAACCAGCAGCACCTCGACGATCGCGATACCAACGCTGCTGCCAATGTTGCGCGTTAGACTGAAGATGGCGGTCCCCTGGGTCAGGATCTGCCGTGGTAGCGTCGAGAAGGTGATAGTGCTCAGCGGAGTGAATACGAAGCCGAGCCCAAAGCCTTGCAGCAGCCCGGTCGAGATGATCGGACCCATCCCCATGACGAGCGAGAAGCCGGTCATCTGCCATAGCGCAACCGCAGTCAGCACGAGCCCCGCCAAGATGATCAGCCGCGTATCGACGCGGCCGACTAGGCGGGCAACCAGGAACATTGCGATCATCGTGCCGAAACCGCGCGGCGCGATTACCAGCCCGGTCGTCATCACCGGGTAGTTCATCAGAGCCTGCATCATCGTCGGCAACAAGATCATGGTCCCGAATAGAGGAACAGCGATGAGAAACATCAATATGTTGCCGGCGATGCAATTGGCATCCTTCAGCAGCTCGCGGTTGAGAAACGACCGCTCGCCAGCCGTCGCGGTGTGGACGACGAAGAGGTAGAAGCAAAGCCCGGCAATCGTCGCCTCGATCCAGATCTCGGTCGATCCGAACCAATCCTTGAGCTCGCCGCGGTCAAGCAACATTTGCAGCGCCCCAATCGCGATGCTCAATGTAGCGAAGCCGAAGAAGTCGAACGCCTCACGGTGGGCGCGGCGCGTCTCGTGGATGAAGACCAGGATGCCAAGCGAGGCGATTACCCCGACGGGCAGATTGATGTAGAACACCCAGCGCCAGTTATAGTCCTCCGTCAGCCAGCCACCGAGCGCCGGGCCGATAATCGGACCCAGTATGACGCCCATTCCCCAGACGGACATCGCCTGGGCATGGCGCTGGGGCGGGTTGATCTGCAGCAACACTGCTTGCGACAACGGCACGAGCGCTGCGCCACAGAGCCCTTGCAGCAGACGGTACATCACGATCCCGGTGAGACTGTTGGCGCTGCCGCACAAGGCTGAAGCCAGGGTGAAGCCGCCGACCGAGATCAAAAACACGTATTTTATGCCAAAGCGGCCGGCCAGCCACCCGGTCAGCGGCGTCATGATCGCCGCGGCGACGATGTAGGAGGTCACCACCCAGGCGATCTGGTCCTGCGACACCGAAAAACTACCCTGCATATGCGGCAATGCGACGTTCGCGATCGTGGTGTCGACCCCCTGCATAAAGGTCGCCAGCATGATCGAGACCGTGATCGCGCCCCGGTTGGGGATCGGGGCGGCGGTTTCTCCCTTCACCGCTCCGCGGCTTGTGTCGTCGAACTCGCGAGCCATCCGAACAGTCGGCCGACACGGTCGAGCCAGGGACGGCGATGCTCAGTGTCGACCTCCACGGTCGCACTCAACCCTGCATGGAGCGGGGCATCCGGGTCCACGTGGTCGATGTTGAGGCGTACGGGTAGACGCTGGACGACCTTTACCCAATTGCCGGTTGCATTCTCTGCCGGCAGCAGCGAGAAGGTCAACCCGGTCCCAGGGCTCAAGCTCTCCACCCTGGCGGGGAAGACGACATCAGGATAGGTGTCGATCTCCACCGTGGCGGCCTGCCCGGGACGCATATGGGTCAGCTCGGTCTCTTTGAAGTTGGCCTCTACCCAGACCTTGTCCGTCGACATCAGCGAGAATAGAGGCGTCGAAGCAGTGACATAGTCGCCGACCTGGAGTTGCTCGACCTTGGTGACGATGCCGTTTTCGGGCGCCTTGATCACCGTGTAGGAGAGATTGAGCTCGGCCCGGTCGAGCGCCGCCTGCGCGTGTTGCACCATCGGGTGCTGTTCCAACGGAATATCGGGATCACCACCGATGTTGGCGAGCGCCACGGCGACATCCTGCTGCTTTGACGCAAGTTGCTGCCGCCCGGTCTCGAAGGCTTGCCTGGCTTGTTCGAACTGCTGCTGCGAGGCGGTACCGGAAGCGACCAAGCGCTGCTGCCGCTCGAATTCGTGTTGTTGATAGTCGACCATAGCCTCGGTTGCCCTCGCATCGGCCCGTTTCTGGTGGTAGGTCGCCTTCATCGCGTGAATCTGGAACCGCACCGTTGCCAACTGCGCCTTGGCTTCCTCGACCGCGATTTGGAACGGCCTTTGATCGATTTGAAAGAGCACTTGTGCGGCGGCGACCCTATCGTTGTCGTGAACATCGATTTCGACGACACGGCCGGAGATGTCGGTGCTGATCGCGATCCGCGCGGCCTGAACATAGGCGTCATCGGTCGAGACATAACGCCCACCCGTCAGATACCAGTAGCCGGCAGCAAGTAGGACGACGAGCGGTCCGGCGAGCATCAGCGGCAGCCGCACCCTCTGACGCAGGGTGCGCCGGCTTCCGATGAGCGCTGAGCGTCCGTCGATGGCGGCTCGGCGGGTCCCGATCGCCGACCTTGTTTCGTTCTCGACCGAGGTCGTCACCGATGACCCCCTACCGGCGACAAATCTGCAGAGGCCGCCGCCACGTGCAGCGCGGCGTGATCATGCGGCTCGTCGAGATCTGAGAACTCGGCGACGGCAAGCGGTGGGACACGTTCCGACAGATTACCGTGAACACGACCGAGCAAGCTGATCAGGTGCCGCCCTTCCACCTCGGAAAGGCCCCCAAAGGCCTCGTTTCGGACTTCACTCGAGAGGTCGAGGATGCGGGCGAGGATCGGGCGTGCCTTCTCGGTCAGGACGAGCCGGCGGGCTCGACGGTCGCTGGGATCGGGCCGCCGCTCGATCCAGCCGTCCTCCTCCATTCGATCGATCTGCCGAACCAAGGTCATCGGCTTGATTTCGAGCAGATCGGCGAGGCCTGCCTGGTTGATGCCCTCGTTGCGGGCGAGATATCCCAACACCTTACACTGCGCACGGGTAAGGCCGAGGAAAAGAAGAGCCCGCTGGTTAAAACGTCGCGCGAACAGGCGGGCAACATCGTGAACGAGGAATCCAAAGCTGCGGTCGAGATCCATGGCCGATGCCGAAATGCCAAACAGCTACCCAAAGGTGATAATAAGCTTTGATATCAAAGAGACCAACCACCTTCGAAATCACGGCTGGTAGACCAGAATTCGATGGCTTGCCGGTGCGCTGGGCTACCAAGCCTGCACGGCGCGGCCGCGGATGGCTCGAAGTCACCCGGCGCAACCGGGTCGCACGGTCCTCGGCGCGAAGACAACCGCCTCCTCCCCGCCGGCAGCGCGTGGGTTTAAACGTACCAGCAGCAGGAGGGCCACCGAGCCGATCGTGACGATCGTCATCAGGGCGAAATCGGCGATATAGGCGACCATTGCCGCCTGCCGCGTCACCTCGCCGCTCGGAGCAGCGATGCAGGAGGATGTCGTCAATCTGAATCGCGCGACGAGGTAGGGCGCCTGCCGCGAATTCCATAACCGGCCATGGGTCGAGACCATCTTGCGGTCGAGGATGACGGACATGAAGATTGCGAGCCGATCCTACAGCGCGCCGGGTCATCGGGAATTGTCGATCGCGTCGGAGACAGCGTCGGCCCGGAAGAGATACCTATTGCGGACCCGCCGGGCCCGGCATAGGAAGGTTCCTCAATGCTCCATTCTGCCGTCCGCGCTCTTCCGGCGTTTGCCGTTGCGATGGTCCTGGACTTGCGGGTGTCAGATGCTACGGCGATTTCCACCGATCTTTACCTTTCCGAGTTCTGCGTCGGCTGCACGTCACTAATAGATAATACTATTAAACCAGATCTCCATCGACCGATAAGCATAGAGACAACAACACACGACCTTACGGCATGCAAACATTATGGAGAACCGTACTGTGAAAATTTTAGTGACAACCTCTCGGCCGAGGCAGAAATTGAAATTATTACATCCGTCAATGCTCAACTCAGATCGGAGACTTCAGACTTAAAAATTTCCGTCGAACATGTGGGCCAATACCAGGAGAATAGCGGCTGTACCTATTTCGAAAGTAAACTCCGCGACCCGAGGCGCGTTCGTGAGGAGTGCGGCAATGTCGAATCGGGCTCCGATCACTTGGAATTGGTCAGCATGCTTACTCTCACTACTGTTTCAATGATTTCTTTCGCTCTCCTTGCAGGGGTTTGGCTGCTGCGCCGCTCCTTTCGCAACTGGCACCTGCGAAAAATGATTCTACGAGACAAAACAACTTCTAACCTCCAGATTCGTAAAGGCCGGCGACGGTCCGGCGGGCCGATCAGGGGGTAATTAGCTTCCACGGTTTGCAGCCCGACAGCGCAACGTCGGAAGAATGCCTTTGCCGATGCCGTTCGGCCATCCTTCATCCACAAGGACGCGCTGCAAGGATCGCGGTTGGGAAGACCGCATCCAGCAGGCAGAGCGGTGGCAATATTTTCGATGAGCGGCAGAAACTCGGGGAGCTTGACCCGACTTGGACAGCCGGACGGGATTTCGCCATCGAGAATGGCAGAAATGCTGGAGGTTGATAAAGCCGGGTCAAAAGTGCGGTGCTAAATTATAGTGGGGAGGAGGTTATATCGCTTGACCATGGGTACGA
>Ga0306922_10001851_pt1 | contig 19379 bp, 15 predicted proteins | sample sta12Cox44000082_FD_203758 | JGI IMG/M metagenome (GOLD analysis project Ga0306922, IMG submission 203758) | Lab enrichment of tropical soil microbial communities from Luquillo Experimental Forest, Puerto Rico - statoxic.12C.oxic.44.000.082 (v2)... | ecosystem: Environmental > Terrestrial >... | reverse complement strand
GGGTCGCCGCTGGATGTCAGGGTCTCCTCCAGCTGGTCGACCAAACCCTTGGGGCTGACCTGCTGGGTGACACCGCTGGCGAGCGAGCCCGCACTACTGACGGCGCTGCTGGCAGCCGTGCCGGCGGCAGACGTCACAGTACCGAGAATTGCCCCGATAGCCTGAGCAAGCAAGACAGTCATGAACAATATCGCAACAGCCCAAACCGTAATCCCGAGTAACTCGGCATCGAGGTGGCTGTGGGTGCCGGAGAGGCGGGCGGCAACATAAGCGCCAAACCCCATCGACAGGATCAGATTGATCGCGGTCCAGATCCCGGCGCCAAGTCCATAGCCCGCCATATCGGAGGCGGTCGACTGGGTGAAATGAAGGCCGCCGGCGCCAAATGCCACACCGAGAAGGCTGAGCAAGATCATGCTCGCTCCGGCGACGACAGCTCCGGCCAATACGGAGCCCCAGGACATGCGGCTGTAAGTGCGTCGTGATCCCACCCGTACCGCGGTGGGAAGATGGGTATCGTCGTAAGCGGAATAGGCCATGTTCAACTCCCTCTATCCTGATTTGGTTGAGTTGTTCCCGTGCACGGCCGCGCGGCCCGGGGATGGCGGCGCGGACGCTTCGGAAGCTGCCATCTCATTTCTCCGAATCCGCCCAAGCCTCATCCCCGGGACCAGCCGCGACCATTAGGCTGGCTTTACGACACGGTACTCGATGCGACGATTCCGGAATTTGCCTTCCAACGTGTCGTTGGTCGCGACCGGATTAGCGCTGCCGTAACCCTTGGCCACCAGCACGCTCGGATCTACACCGGCCGAAACCAGTGCCGCACGCACCGCATCGGCACGTTGTTGCGACAGTTGCACGTTTGCTGACGGATCGCCGGTGTTGTCGGTGTAGCCGGCGATCTCGATCACGGTTCCGGACGGAAGCTGCTTGAACGCTGCCGCGGCATGCTGAAGCAGTGTCCTGCTGGCCGCCGGAATTTCGGCGCTGTTGGTCGGAAAATTGATGATCGACTGGTTGAGTATGTTCAGCAGGTCCGTCGTGGTAAAGCCCGGGCGCAAGGCGGACAATGCCGACTCGGTCCGGTTGGTGACCTCAGTAACCAGATTGCCCACCTTGTCGCTAAGCGCGCCGAACACCAGGCCAGTCGGGAGCGCCGTCCGCAACGAGTTGATAATGCTGTCGCGGTCAGCGTCGCCGATCAACCCGCCGACTTTAAGCGAATTCCCATCGAACACCGCCTGCACGCCGGAGGTCTTGAGATTTTCCAACGCGGTCCGCAGATCGATCAACCACGGCGCCGGTCCGGCAGTCCCGTTGATCGTGATGTCGCCCTTGACCTTGTCGGCACCGAACGTGCCTTTGAGCGCGTCGATGATCGAGGTACGCGTCGATTCGTCGTGCACCACCCCGGAATAGGTAATGACCCCGTCGTCGTTGGCAATTGTCAAATGAGCCGGTATCGATGGTATTGGCGTCGGTGGCAATACGGCCGGAGCCGGGGCTGTCGCCACGACCGGAGCCGGGGGAGTGCCTGACAGCAAATACCAGAAGAGGCCGAGCACGCCGAGCCCGGCGAGCAGCGGGATCAGCCACCGCCCCAGATGCGGAGCATCGTGGACCACGTTGATGGCGCGAGGCGCTACTTGCTCTACGCGGCGTGTCGTGGTCTGCACCGGCGTTGCCTGGAGAAAGCCGGAGAGCGAGGCCGGGATACCCGCTGGGACGACCCCGCCGGGGGTAATCTGGCCGATCAATTTCGGCAGGATATAGCCGATAGCCGTTGCGACGACGCCGCTTCCGATACCGAGCCTGCTCGCGATCCCGTCAAGCGCGGTGCTGCCGAGCGCTCTCTCCACCTGCGGACCCGCGAGCGCCGCTCCGTCGGTCCTGCCAAGCCAGGAGGCGACTTCGGAGCCGAGGCCGGCTGATCTAAACTTATCGATAAACCCACTTACCCCGCCTGGGGAGCCGGTGATCAGGTTTATGACTTCCTGCATCAGCTGGCCCGATTTCGGGCCAAGCCCAAACCGGCCTGCGACATCCTGAATCGCATTATCAATCATGGTCATTCTTGTCTCTCCCATGAGGCGGACACTTGACTATCCGCGCGTGAGTTTGTGGTTCTCACTGTGACGCTGTTCCACGTCTTGTCGCAAACGGTAGTGGTCCTCCAGTCGTTGAGGCTGCGGACGGATATCCGTCCGCAGCCTTCTGTTCTCCTCGATATTGCCGAGGCGGATGATCCGTCTCGGCTCCGCGAATGCTTTTCAGGCCCTGGGTGCCGTCGTCAGCGGTCTCCCGTCCGGGCCGAGGCGCTCGATCTCCACCTGCTGGCGGCGGATCTTGTCACGTACGGTCTCGACGTGATCACTGCCAATCTTCTTCAACCCGACTTCCTCGACAACCCGAGCAGTCTTCGAGACCAGAGCCTGCTCGGCGGTCTCGCGGATTTCGATCGTACTATCCGCCCAATCGATGTCGCCGATGTATTTGGGGTCGGTAACCGCGCGCCGCAGAACCTCGGCATGTTCCTCGTGCAGGGTTACGTCCGCCGAGACCTCCTTTTCCGTTACAAACCGGCGCACCCGTGTCATGCCGGTCTCGACCATGCGCTTGCCGACTTGCAGCTGCTCCTCGGCGAGCCGCAGCACCTCGTCATGCGCCTCGGCCAATTTGGGAGACACCGCGACCTTCTGTACGACGGCAATCGGAGCCGCGGCGACCGCAGCGGCGGCGGCTTCAACCTTGGCGACCGGAGCAAGGCCTGTGGTGATGGCGCGGTCTTTCACGTCGATAGGCCGGTGGATGTCCAGTATGCCTGTCGCGTGGGCGACCTCGCTGTCCGGTACCCGCACCGAGACGACCATACCCCCGCGCTCGAGCGATTGAGTGTAGACGTCCGCTTCGTGTTGCGCCAACCCGCCGCCGAACATGCGCTGCCATAAGCCGGGCTCGCGCAAACCGACTCGGTTTCTGTCGAACGCACTAATGTCGTCGGGGTGGAAGCCGCCGGCCTTGAGCGCCTCAACCGCGGCCTGGGCATGCGCGGCGGTGTCGAATGCGGCAACAATGGTCTGGTAAGCCATTTTATCCCTCCTGTTTGGACTGCTGCGACTTTGTGCTGGCATCGGGGTCTACCCCGACTGCTGGCGGCTCCACCGGAAGGCGCGTGACCACCGCTTCGTGGTGACGAAGGGTCACGCTCTCCTGGTGTCTTTCCGTCGAGTGCACTCGCCGAACGCGTACCTCCTCCTTCAGGAGCAAGCGACGCTCGACGACGAGCACCTCCTCGACAATCGGGATCACGACAGTGTCGCCCTCGTCGATGATGGGAGGCACCCTGTCGACCTGCCGGCCGATCGGAGTGCGATCGATCTCCACTGTCTCGTGCGTGAGCAGTTCGTCGATCAGCTGCTCCCGCTCATGAGTGATTCTCGCGACCTGGACACGGCCCGTCTCGACGACCTGCTTCGAGACCACGACCTCTTCTGCGAGAAGCGGGAGAGCAGTCTCGCCGGTTTCTTCAGGGGCGCGGTCGTCTTCGGTCCGAGATTGCACGGTCGCTTTCACCCATACCTGTGCCTCTGCCCAACCAGTCGCTTGGTTGGCCGGTTTGACCCGCTCTCGACGAGCTGTTCTCATGAGGGCGGATCGCGAGGATCAGAATTGCTAGATAGGGAAGACCAGCTGCTCGCGATTGAAGCCGCTTGCTGTGTTATTAGTGAATCCTTGCGGAGATGCTCTCCCGCCGATGTTGGGCGGTGATGCTCTGGTCAGCGCGTATCGTCTCGAAGTGGTGAGACCTCAGACCATGATTCTGGATCGCGCGGCTATGCCCACAGCCCGCATGAAGTGACGGCCAGGTGTCGTTCAGCCACCACATTAATTGGAATTTACCCGATCTTAACTGTCATGTGCGTATTTATTGAGCATGGCGGTTAGATGCTTGCTCATGACACCTGGCGATGAAGGTAGCTAAATATTGGATTGTGGAATGGGTCAGCGAGTTTAGAGATGGTTCGCGGGTAGTGTCGTACGAGCTACCGGCTCGAACCGGGGGAAGCCAAAAGAGATGACACAGGATCGGAGCCTCTTCTTCTGTCTAACGCCCGTAAAGCGCTACTCTTGCATGCATCTAATAATAATTACGGAATCAGTTAAATAGCCATGGCCGAACCGTCATCTAGAGAAGATTCGCTCGTGATTGTGAGACGAACTTATCAGGAGGTGATTGACACCCTCTTATTCATTTCAGACGAGATCGAAATGCAGTTGCTGCCGACGAGAGACGGGGCAAGCGCGCTTCGATTGCCCGCGGGTCTGTTCGCGTTAACCAAAGAGTTGACCTAACTGCCGAAGTTGAAGTTTCATCATCGATCGAGAAAGTAGGCGATGCCCGAAGCCGCGCCGATCAGGACGAGCGCGATGCCCCAAAGCGCGGGCGTTGACCAGCTCAAGATAAGATAGAAGACACCAAATCCGCCGAGCACGACCGAAAACGTCCGCAAGACAGTTCGCAGAAGAAGGAGCGCGGGCATGAGTGCCAGTTCTCGCCAGATCAGAGGTATGCGAAGCATCACCGAGTACCGCTCAAATATCTAGAAAATTCGAGGTTAATAGCGATGTTAACGCCGATCCTGCCATCCTGGTGTCGAGATCGAAGCGTACGATCGGCTTGGATAAGTTGCCGGCTCTCAGGCCCCGTCGACCCTGATTCCCAGTTAATTCCCGGTTAGGCGGTTTGGTTCCCGGATCGCGGCAGCTGAAATACCTAAGTATCTGTACAGAATAGGTTTATTTGGTCGAATTTGCATCCGACGTCGATTTTTTCCCCGGTTTTTCCCGCGCAACCGGGAAACGGCTTCGCTCCGCGAGAGCAGTCCGATAGAGGGCGAGGGTCTCGCGGGCGACGATTTCGTCGGTAAACCGGCACTCGATCAATTCCCGGCCGGCCCGACCCAGTGCCGCGCGCCGTGCCGGATCGCCTGCGAGTGCCGCGATCGCCCCGGCCAGTCCCTCGACATCGTGCGGCGGCACGAGGATCCCGGTCGCGCCGGGGCGGACCACCTCGCGGCAGCCGGGCACATCGGCGGCGACAAGCGGGCGGCCGCAGGCGGCAGCTTCGAGCAGGGTTTTCGGGACCCCTTCGCCATAGGTCGAGGGCAACACCGCGATCGCCGCCCGGCGCCACACCGCCCGCACATCGGCGATGGGGCCCAGCCATTCGATCCCGGGCTCGGCGGTCAGCGAACGCAGCACTTCCGGGGTCAGCGAGTTCGGATTGTCGGGGTCCGTCGGCCCGGCGAGCAAGAGCTCGATCGCTAGGCCCTGCGCCCGAAGTTGGCGGACTGCGGCGGCCGCATCAAGCACGCCTTTGTCGCGCAGCATGCGCGAGACGAGAGCCACGGTGACTGTGTTGTCGCCAGGTTCGGGCAGCGGCACAAAACGGCTGGTATCGACTCCCGATCCTCTGATCAGCGCAATTCGTCTGTCGTCGATCCCGAACCCGGCGAGAGCGGCACGGTCTTCTGGGTTCTGCACCACGATCCAGCCCCGGCCCCCTCCGCCCGCCACGAGACGGAGTGCCAGACCGAGCGGCTGCCGGCGCAGTCTTGCCGATGTCGTGGCCCGCGAAAAGCCGGAACCGAGACCCATCACCGAATCGACGAGCGCCGGGGTATCGGCCGAGTGCGCAAGGGCGAGCCGCGTCGCGATGCCGCCGAATAGTACCGGCTTCAGCGCGACATGGTGGACGATGTCGGGCCGCTCGTCGCGATACACTCGGGAGATCGCGGATATCGCCCGCGCGGCGCCGAGGGGACCATCGCCGCGTCGCCGCCAGGCGATCGGGCGCAAGGCGAAACCCTCGTCGCGTATCTCTTCGCCATGCGCTCGGACCCGGGTCGCGACGACCACCTCGAAACCAGCCTCGCGCGCAGCTCGGGCGACCGGCAAACGGTGTGAGCAAAAGTACCAATCCTCGGTCACCAAGAAGAGGAGCTTCGGCCGCCGCCCGGCATGCGGCGCCGCCGATGGCGACGACGGCGGAGGTACAGGATCGAGGACCACCACGCTGGTTGACCCGGCCTTGTGTTGCGACCGGCGTCTCTTTAATGCATTTGCGGCGAGATCGCTTGCGCCATCCGGCCGCAGGCCGAGGGTTGGAGGATTGGGCCTGGCGCGCATTCTGGTGACCGGTGCAGCGGGCTTTATCGGCGATGCGTTGTGCCGTGGCCTTGGCGCGCGCGGCCACGATGTTCTCGGTATAACGCGCGGCCCGGCGAACCCAATACCGGGCGTCGAAGTCCGGCCGATTGGCGACATTGGTCCGCGGACAGACTGGTCGTCTCATCTTACCGCTGCGGAGATCGTGATCCATCTTGCCGACCGGGGGGCGCCAAATGCTGCACCGCAAGCGGCTGCGACGTTGGCGCGCGCTGCCGCGGCCAGTGGAGTACGGCGGCTGGTTTATATGAGCTCGGTCAGAGCGATGGGTGCGGTGACCGCGCCGGGAGCCCCATTCCGCCCGACCGACCCGCCATCACCCGGCGATCCTTATGGGCGCGCCAAGCTGGCGAGTGAGCGGTTCCTGTTGGCCGCAGCGCAAGAGACCGGGTTCGAGCTCGTCATCTTGCGTCCGCCGCTGGTTTATGGGCCAAACGTTAAAGCCAACTTCCGAGCGTTGATCCGGCTTACCGCGAGCGGGCTCCCGTTGCCTTTTGCAAGAATCGACAATCGCCGTAGCCTGATTTTTCTCGACAACCTCGTCGACCTCGGTGCTCGTGCCGCCATCGATCCGGCTGCCGCCGGGCGGGTGCTGCTGGTCCGCGACACCGTTGACCTCTCGACGCAGGAATTGGTCTGCAGATTGGCAGCTGGGCTTGGGCGCCGGGCGCGGCTCTTTGCGGTACCGGAGGCCGCCTTTGCGACATTGCGCCCCGTCCCCGCCCTCGGCCCGCTCGTAGCTCGCCTGACGCTCTCGCTGCAGGTTGACGATAGCGCGACGCGAGACCTGCTCGACTGGTCACCTCCGGTGCCTACCGATACCGGGCTCGCGACCACGGCACGTGCCTTTCGCGACGCGATCTGACCTGTGTTTCCAGCCGCTGGCGCGCTATATCGGACCGAACAATCTTTCGCGGAGGGCCGCCGTGCCGAGCTTCGACATCGTCTCGCGGATAGACCTCGCCGAGGTCGACAATGCGCTCGCGGGTATGACGCGCGAGATCGGCACGCGCTTCGACTTCAAGGGCAGCAAATGCACGATCGAGCGGCTGGAGGGAATCCTCACGCTTCATGGGGACGACGAGCTCAAATTGAAGCAGATGCACGAGCTGCTGAGGGTGCACTTGGCGCGCCGCAAGGTCGATTCTGCGGCTCTCGACTACAAGCTGCCGGAAAAGGCTTCCGGCAACACGCTGCGCCAGACGATCGTGCTTCGCCAAGGGGTCGACTCCAACCTCGCCCGGCAGCTGATCCGCGAAATCAAGGACAGTAAGCTAAAGGTGCAGGTATCGATCCAGGGCGACGAGGTGCGCGTAACCGGCAAAAAGCGCGACGACCTTCAAGCGGCGATCACGGTCGTCCGAGGTCTGAAGATCGATCAGCCGTTGCAATATCTGAATTTTCGCGAATAGCACCGCCATCGCTGTGGCGCTTGATCGCGCGGGCGCCGAGAGATATTAACTCGTGATGCCTCGTCCCCTTCGTCTAGAGGCCCAGGACACCGCCCTCTCACGGCGGCAACACCGGTTCGAATCCGGTAGGGGACGCCAACAAACTCAAAGGGATAAGCAGAACGCCGCGCGGTTCAGTCCAGTTTGAGTCCAGTTGGCGGGTTCGACGAGGATGAAGAAGCGGACACGAGATCTAGCGAAGATTTTGGCGAGCCCCGAAGCCCGCCGGCGGTTGCCCCTCCAGCAGACGCCGTTTTACCTGCAACTGTTGCCTGGGGTGGCCATCGGATATCGCCGCAACTTCTCGGCGGGGAGCTGGGCATTCCGCTGCACGGTGAGGTCTCGCCATCAGCGGGTCGCGGTGATCGCTCGTGCCGATGATCTGACCCCTGCGGACAATTACCGCGTGCTGAGTTTTGACCAGGCAAAGGCTCGCATCGTACTGCTGTTGCAGCCAGGTGGCGACTGGAGCGAGGTCATCAAGCGCATAGCCGCGGCGCGCCGCGAGGCCCTGCTACCATGGGCAGAGAAGCCGCGGGACAGTGTCTTGATCCCGCTTCTCGCCGCAGAATTAGCGGCAAGGCCTTCGCCTCAATCACCGTCGCACAGTGCGGCCGACGCCGCACCCGGATCGCCTCTCGATGTGCTGATCCGGCTCCTCGCCGAACAGATCGCTGCGGCCGGCGCCGCCGCCAAAACAATTCACGCCCACGGCACAACCACCTCACACGCCGAGGCCGAGGCGCGCGAGCCCGAGCTGACGTTTCACCAACCGACCGTTCCAACCACCGCCAGCGAAAAAGGGTCTCTAGCCGGCACGCTGCCGAAGGACCTTATCGCCCCGCCGCCCCCTGGTGAGCCAGCTGTAACGATGAAGCTGCGGCTCAGCATCTATGCCAACCTAGTTCGGCTCGCCCGAGGACTTGGCGATGAGCAAGTCGTCCAGCGCCTGATGGAGCACGCCGTCGTCGAGTTTTTGCAGAGGCACCAAAGAGAGGTCGAGCTCGGGTCCGCTTTGGTGCCTTTTTAGGCGCGCGCGGCAATTCCCGAGCGTCAGGTCAACCGATCGGCCAATTTCGGATGATTTCGCCAGCAGTTGCAACGGATCGAGTTGCGTCGGCGCGCTCGTCTTCGATGCGAGATAGGCGGCAAAGGCGCGGTGGAGCGCCGGTGTCGAGCGGATGAGTGACCACAAATAGACGCGCCATGTTCCTGGCGATGAACCAAAGACCTCGCGGTTTGGCTGGAGCGTTTGGGGATTGAGCAATTCTTCCCATCCACTATCCCATCCAGGACCTCGACGTATCCCTATCGCCCGCCGTTCAGGAACCCAGTCACCGCCTAGCGATGCGCTTTAAGGCCGGGACGGGTTGGCCCCGCTTGCCCTACTCAGCAGGTCGTACCGCCGCGGGCAGGCTGCCGCAGCCTTTGTCAGGATGAGGGCTGATCTGCCGCTCGCTTAACCTCAATTACCGCAGCGAAACGTCACTGCCCGGCATCAAAGCGTGACGGCCGCGTGAATTCCGCGGCATGGAGCTTCACGAAGTCTGCCATGCTCGTCGGCGCCTCGCCGGTGAGCTTGAGGTAGTCCTCGCTCATCCGGTCATAGCGCCCCTGCTTGTGGAGTTCGGTCATCACCGTGAGGTGGTGGACCACATGCTCCGGCAGGCCCGCCGCCCGAAGCTTTTCGCTCCACTTGGAAGCCGGCATGTCGCGATAGCGGATCGTCCGGCCGAGCGCCTCGGAGAAGACGCGCGCATAGTGGTCCAGGTCGGCCGATTCAGGACCGGTCAGATTGTAGATGTGACCGATGTGCGGTGCCGGGTCGTCGAGGATCGCCGCGACGGCGCGCGCAACGTCGACCGACGACACGGGTGAGGTCTTGCTGACACCCAGCGGCAGCGCGAGCTCGTCGGCGTCACGCACACCCGCAGCGGCGAAAAGCAGGAAGAAGCCCTCCACGAAGACCGTCGGCCGTACAGTGACGACCGGCAGCCCCGACCATGACAGCGCCTGCTCCGCCAGCCAGTGTAGCTTGTGCTGCGGGCTGTCGGTGGTCTCGGTGATACTCATCTGCGTCACCGTCATCTGCGACATGTTCACGGAGGCCTCGACCCCGTGATGGCGCGCCACGGCGGCGGTGTTGACGGTGGCTTCCAGATAGGCCGCCGAGACCGACATGCCGAAATAGATACGCGCGCAGCCTTCGACGGCGCGGTGCATCGAGGCGAGATCCGTCAGGTCGCCCTGCACGACCTCGGCGCCGAGCCGGCGGAGAGCGTCGGCACGCTCGTCCTCTCGCCGGACCAGGGCGCGCACCTTGTGGCCCTTGGCGAGCAGCATTGCGGTGAGATTGCGGCCGATGGCACCGACGGCGCCGGCCGCTCCGGTCACGAGGATCGGGCCGTCGTGCGTGGATTTCATCATCATGTCGCTGGCTTGAAGTTGCGTTCAAAAAAGTTTTAGCAGCGTTCGGAGTTTCATCGGAGAGATCACGGGGCCTCGGCGGTCCGCTCCTCGGGCAGGAGCCGCCTGCGCGAGTTCCTCGCTTTCCCGCGGCGGCAGATGCCAACGACAAACGCTGATCCGCGAAGCTCGCTCTGCCGCGGTTCTCACAATAAGGGACACCACCATAGTCCTCCAATCGACCAGATGAGCCAAAGATAACCGCGGCAACTCACTCCCGCGTGACGCCTCATCCTCAAGGTGGAAAGTGGCTGAGGACGTCTGCGAGCATGGGGGTTTCTAGGCCTGGGCAGCTTTCATTTGGCCGGGTATCGGAAAATGGCTCCGAGGAGTCGTATTCTTTTCGCTGTTGATGGTGACTTCTCGACAAAGCGGATGAGGCATCGAATGCGACGTGATCCCGGGGCTCGTAAAGCTCTATCCATCCCCAGCGAGATCACCGCGCTAAGAGGCGCGTGAAAACCCCAATCACAATAGCGCCCGAAGCGCTCGATTTCACCCGGCTGATCCGCGCCGGTGAGACAGTCGGCTGGGCCGAGGCGACGGCGGAACCGGTGTTTCTCACTCGCATGCTCGATGCCCGGGCGGAGCGCTGCCCACCGTTCCGCGTGTTTTTTCCGCTAACATTCAGCGCAGCACTCGCCGCGGGCCATGCCAACGTCACCATCACCGCATTGGGCGGCGCCAGCGCCGGACGGCGGTTTTTTGCCGGCGGTGCCAATAACGTCGTGCCCGCCAATATTTCCGATGTCAGCGCTCTCGTCGCTTCGGGCCGGCTACCAATCGATATAGTGTTGCTGCAGGTTAGCGGCCCAGACGAGATGGGCCGGTACAATGCCGGGCTCGGCATCGAGCACCTGCACGCTGCGATTGGCCGGGCGCGGCTGGTCATCGCCCAGGTCAATCCGGAATTGCCATGGACCAACGGTGACACGGCGATCGAGTCGGAGACGATCGATGTACTGGTGCCGGCTACCGAGCCGCCTATCGAACTGCCGGCGCGGCCTGCAGGGCCGATCGACCGCGTCGTCGCCGATTACGTCGCGCGGCTGATCCCCGATCGCGCGACGATCGAGCTTGGCCTCGGTGCTATCCCCGAAGCAGTAACCCGTGCGCTCGGCAGCAAACGAGGTCTCGGTGTCCACTCTGGAGCGGTCGGCGACGGCATCGCCGATCTCATGGCGGCCGGCATCGTCGACAACCGTCACAAGGAGATCGACACCGGGATCACCGTGGCAACGATGCTGATGGGAACATCGCGGATCTACCGGTTTGCCGACCGCAACACGGCGATCCATATCCGTGCGACATCCTACACGCACGATGCGTTAGTGCTCGGCAATTTCCGCCGGTTCATCGCGATCAATGGCGCGCTCGAGGTCGACCTCACCGGCCAGGTCGATGCGGAGACTGCAGGAGGACGGCATATCGGGCTGGTCGGCGGTCAAATGGACTTCGTTCGTGCAGCCAACCGCGCGCCGGAAGGACGATCGATCATCGCTCTGCAATCGACCAATCGCGAGCGCACCCGGTCACGCATCGTCGCCAAGCTGGTCGACGGTGTCGTCACCACCCCGCGCGCCGAGGCCGACCTCGTGGTCACGGAACACGGCATCGCCGAACTGCGCGGCCGCACGCTTGGTGAACGCGCCCGTGCTCTCGTCGCGATCGCCGACCGAGCTTTCGTGCCGAATTGGAACGCGCGAGCGAGCGGCTTCTGTAAGGCTGGTCGACGCCTTAGGTTTGGAGGACGATCTTGCCGGCGTATCGGCGCGACAACAGCGCGGTCAGCGCCTTGCCGGCCTCAGCCAACGGGAAAACCTTCGCGACCAGAGGTTTGAGCCGGCCGGCCTCCCACCAGCGCAGCAATTCGGCGAGGTTGCGGCTGATCAGGACAGGATCCCGCTCGCTCTGAGCTCCCCAGACGACCCCGATGACCGAGATGTTCTTGACCAGGATCAGATTAGCCGGGACCGCCTGGATGCGACCGGCGGCAAAGCCGATGACCAGCATCCGGGCCTCCCAGTTGACCGCGCGTAGCGCTTGATCGAACGCGTCACCGCCGACTGGGTCGTAGACGACATCGGCGCCTTTGCCACCGGTCAGCGCGCGCACCCGATCGCGGATGCTTTCTTCTCGATAATCGATCAGCTCGTCGGCGCCCCGCGCGCTGGCCACTGCCAGTTTTTCGGCACCTCCGGCGGCGGCGATGACCCGCGCCCCCATCGCCTTGCCGATCTCGACCGCTGTCAGCCCGACGCCACCGGCAGCGCCGAGCACCAGCAGCGTCTCGCCCGGTTGCAGATGGCCACGATGGGTCAGTGCAAAATGCGAGGTGCCATAGGCAACCGGGAAGGCGGCGGCGGTCACGAAATCCATCGCCTCGGGGATAGGCACCACGGAAGTGGCGTCGAGCACGATTTCCTCGGCGTAGCCGCCGCCATTGCGCAGCACCGCGAGCACCTGCTGCCCGACCAGCAAGCCGTCGACCGTGCTGCCGGTCTCGACGATCTCGCCGGCGGCTTCGAGCCCCGGGGTAAACGGGAACGGCGGTTTCACTTGGTAGGTGCCGCCCACCATCAGGCTGTCGGCGAAGTTGACCCCGGCGGCGCGCACCCGGATGCGGACCTGGTGCGGCTTGAGGTTTGGGCTTTCGGCCTCCTCGAGCCCCAGCACATCCGGGGTGCCCCAATCCCGGCAACGGATCGCCTTCATTTCTTGCTCCTCGCAATGCCCCGATCGCCCGCTCCGACGATATCGCAAAACGATCGCGAGCGGTCGGCCCTGCTCGCGGGTCTCGTGTAGGGTAAGATCGTTATCGAGTTGGAGCCCATCTCATGGAGATCCGTCTCGGCCGGCATAGCCGGCAAATCGCCGTTGTCACCATCGACAATCAGCGGCGCCTAAACGCCATGACGCGAGAGATGCTGAGCGACCTTGGACGTATATGGGACGAGCTGGAGCGCGACCGGGAGTGCCGTTGCATTGTTTTGACCGGTGCGGGTGAACGCGCCTTCACCGTCGGCGCCGATGTCAGCGGCGACCTGTCAGCCGGGCCGGAAGTCGCACGGATGGTCAACCATGCTCTTTTGAAGAACGACGCCTATTCGAAGCCGATCGTTGCTGCAGCCAACGGCGATTGCGTCGGTGGCGGCCTCGAGTTGATGCTCTCGACCGACCTCCGCGGCAGCGTGCCGACGGCCCGCTTTGGCCTGACCGAGGTTAAGTGGTCGATCTATCCGTTTGGTGGCTCGACCATCAAGCTGATCCAGCAGATCGGTTACGTTCACGCCATGGACCTGCTGTTGACGGCGCGCTTGATCAATGCCGCGGAAGCGGCTCGGCTCGGTCTGGTAAACCGGCTAGTGCCGCAAGGCGAGCTGATGCGGTGGGCGATCGAGACAGCGGAAATGATCGCCGCAAACAGCCCATCGGTGGTACAGGCGGTCAAACGGCAAGTCAGCGCCACGATCGCCGACCACGCGTTGACCCGCGAGGCACTGGAGCAGCAGCTTGGCGATGAGGTGCGAGCAAGCCCACACTTTGCCGAGGGCATCTCAGCGTTCCGCGAGAAGCGAAAACCGCACTATGAGTGACGCTCGCCCTGTCAGCCGGACACTGGGCGACCTGGTCGACGAGATGGCTGCCGCCACACCCCACGCCGAGGCCCTCGTATTTCGTAATGAGCGTCTCGATTACGCCGGCCTCAGGGCGCGGGTGGATGTCTTCGCCCGGGCGCTCCTTGCCGTCGGAACCCAGCGAGGCGACCGGGTCGCGCTGCTGGTCACCAACCGCACTGAATGGGTCGTCGGTGCACTCGCTGCCGGCAAGATTGGCGCGATCATCGCTGCTATCAGCACGTTCTCGACGCCACGCGAACTTGCTTGGACGCTCGAGCACTCTGGCGCGGCCGCCTTGATCACGCTCGACGCCTTTCGCGGTCGGCGTTTTCTCGACGCGCTGCGCGATTTTTGCCCCGAGCTCGACCGCTCGCTTCCCGGGGCTCTCAAGGCCAAGCGACTTCCGTCGCTGCGCACCGTCGTTGTGATCGGCAGCCCAGCGCTCGCCGGCGTTTTCTCGCTCCCGGAGTTTCTGGTGCAGGGCGCATTGGTGGATGCGACAGCACTCGCCGCCGCGCAGCAGGCAGTGACGCCGGAGGACGTCTGCTACATCCTCTACACCTCGGGCTCCACCGCTGCGCCCAAAGGAGTAACCTTGGCGCACGGGCCGCTGATCGCCAATGGCTTTGATATCGGCGAGCGCATGCATCTGGGCGCGGGTGATCGGGTATGGCTTGCCATGCCGCTGTTCTGGTCGTTTGGCTCGGCCAATGCACTGCCGGCAATCATGACCCATGGCGGTTGCATTGTCCTACAGGAGAGCTTCGAGGCGGGCGAGGCGCTGGCCTTGATCGAGCGCGAGCGCTGCAGCGTCTACTACGGCATGGGCAATATGGCGCGGGCGCTGTTGGAGCATGAGAATCACCCGGGCCACCGTTTGGGCGCGATGCGGACCGGGCTCACCATCGGCCCGCCCGAAGACATTCGCATAACCATCGAGGCGCTTGGGGCCGAGGAACTATGCAATGTCTACGGCGCGACGGAAACCTACGGCAATTGCGCAGTGACCGATGCCCGCGATCCGTTGGAGCTCAGACTGTGTAGCCAAGGCCTGCCGCTGCCCGGAATGACGCTCCGTGCAGTGGATCTCGTTACGAGGCAGCCCCTGCCGCAAGGCGAAATCGGCGAGCTTGCCGTCAGCGGTCATATCACGCCCGGCTATTACAGGGCGCCCGAGCTCGATGCTGAGGCTTTTGACAAGGATGGCTATTTTCTGACCGGCGATCTCGGCTCGATTGAAATGGACGGGCGTATCCGTTTTCGCGGACGACTAAAGGAGATGATCAAGACCGGCGGCATCAATGTCGCGCCGCTCGAGGTCGAGCAAGTCCTGCTGCAGCATCCCGACATCGTGCAGGCCTATGTCGTGGGTGTGCCGGATCCGTCAAAGGGCGAGATCGTTGCGGCGGCGGTCGAGCTGCGTGCCGGGGCGGGAGCCGATACCGCATCGATTGTCGCCTTCTGCCGGGAGCGGCTGGCAAGGTACAAGTTACCGGAACGGTTCGCTTTTCGCGCAGCCCGCGGAACTCCCTCGCACGCCGACCGGCAAGATCCACAAGCCCAGCCTGGTCGCCGAGCTGGCGGCGAACACGGCGACCTGACGAGGCCACCGGCATCCGTCGCGCGCGCTTTCACTTCACTGTGACAGAGGCCCGCGCGTTGCGATCAATAAAGGGCCGGAAAGGTCAGGAGAGCGGTCCTTGCGCTGGTAGGGGTTCGGTTGACGCCTTCGCGCCGTTTCCGGTCATTCGCCGTGCTGTTCTGGAAGCGAGACGTCAGACCCTCAAGGGAGATTTGCGGCCGCGCGCCGGATCGGTGAGTTACGGACGAAACGGTCCAGACCGCGGACAGGCCGGCGGCTGGCTCACGCCAATTCGTCGAGCAGCGCCTTTGCGTCTTTCAGGTCGGCGGTGTCGAAGCCCTCGGTGAACCAGCCGTAGACCGGGGTGAGGAGGTCGCGGGCTTCGGCGCGGCGGCCCTGCTCGCCCCACAGCCAGGCGAGATCGCGGGCGGCGCGCAGTTCCAGCGATTTCGCTCGTTGGGCTTGGGCGATGCGGTTCGCTTGCTGAAGGGAGGCCTGGGCCTCGTCGAGCTTGTTTTCGGCGAGCAGCACCATCCCGTTGGCGCGGTGCAATTCCGCATCCCACATGTGCTGGCCGGTAGCGTCCGCTATTTTCAACCCTTCGCGCACTGCGGCAACTCCCGCCGGCGGATCGCCCTGTCGAGCCAAACCCTCGGCCAGGAACGCCAAACCATAAGGCAAAAGGATAGTGCGCCCGAGCCGAGTCCATCTCGTTATGCCCTCGCGAATGCGGGCGATTGCTTCGTCAACCGCACCTTGTCCGAGCAATGCCGCGCCGCGCAGCATGCCGGGTTCGTAGACCAAAGAGAGCCGTTGCTCTGAAGCCAGCACCTCGGCGGCTTCGAGCTGGCGCAGGGCTCGCTCCGGCCCGTGGCGATTGAGGTAAACCATCGACGAATGAATGAAAACAAGGCTCAGCGTGAACGGATGCGCGATCCGCTCGGCCAGCGCCAAGGCATCAGCGATGCTGGCAAGCGCCTTCTCGGGATATCCCAGCAACCATTCGACCTGAGCGCCATGGGTTCGGGCGCAGACACCGGGATCATGTCCACCATAGGTGAGACGATGAGACGCATGCTTGTTCGGATCGTAGAGTAGGCGCCCGGCGTCGGCGTGCTCACGAGCTTTTGCCGGTTTCCCGGCATAATGCCATGTCGCCCAGCCGCTATGATGCGCCTGGAGCCTCAATCCATCATCCCCCTCCCGCTCCGCCATCCTCAGCAGTCTCTCCGATAGCGGGCTGGCGGCGGCTATTCCACCGGACCCGTAAGTTGACTGCCACACCCCACAGAGCGCCTCAAACCGTTGCTGTGGCGCGCCGCTGCTCTCGGCGAGCTCGAGCGCCCGCATATATGGCGGCTTCGCTTCGACGGCGCCTTTGGCGGTATACAGACAGAGCCCCAACGCCAGTTGCAGCTCGATTTCGCTTCCGTCCCGGACTGGGCTCTCCGGTAGGGAATGCAGCAGGCCCAGACCCCGCTCGAAATGGGCAATCGCTTCGAGGTACGCCAATCGCGCCGCGCCGTGCCGCCCCGCTTTCAGCCATTGATCGACAGCACGCTCGGTGTTGCCTGCTGCCGTCAGATGATGGGCGAGCAGTTCCGGCTGGCGCTCGACGAGATCGGCGAAATGCCCTTCCAGCGCCGCCGCGACGCGCGCGTGTAACTCCTGCCGCCGTCCGCGCAACAGGGTCGAGTAGGCAGCGTCCTGCACCAGCGCGTGCTTGAAGAGGTAGGAGGCGTGCGGAGCAGTACCGCGGCAGAACAGGAGCCCGGCATCGCTGAGCTGCCCCAATGCGGCCTGCAATTCCCGCCCGGGACGCTGCGCCACCGGCTCGATCAGCTCATAGGCAAACTCGCGGCCGAGCACTGCGCCGATTTGCGCGATCTCCTTGGCCGCCGGCCCGAGCCGGTCGAGCCGCGCCATCAGCGAGGCATGCAACGTCGCCGGCACCGACTGCGCGGCCAGTGATGCCGTCGCTAGCACCGCGGCCACCCGGTCGCCATGCGCGGCGCTTTCCAGCACCGCCTTGGTCAATTCCTCGACAAACAGCGGCACCCCGTCGGTGCGCTCGACGATCTCCGCGACGATATCGGGGGTGAGTAAGGCATTGCCGGCCAGCTTTTGCACCAGCGCCTCGCCGTCGCGTTCGCCGAGCCGATTGAGCGCCAAGCTCGTGACGTGGGCACGTCCACTCCAGGGCGGCTGGAATTCCGGGCGAAAGGTGATCGCCAGCAGCACCGGCAGATGCCGCACCCGTTCGATGGTCAGGTCCATCAGTTCGCGCGAGCTCGGATCGATCCAGTGGGCGTCCTCGAACACCATCAGCACCGGCCGCTGCCGCAGCTCGGCTTCGAGCTGGGTGAGCAATGCCTCGAACAATTTCTCGCGTTTGCGCTGCGGGCTGAGGGTGAGGTCCGCGGCGGTGCTTGGCAGCGAAAGCATCTCGCTCAACAGCGCGATATCGTCGTCGTCCCGCGCGCCCGGCGCGAGTAGGGCCCGCAGCTTGCCGAGCTTCGCTTCGACCGTATCGTCGCGGGCAAACCCCCCGGCGCGTTCGAGCTGGGCGATGAACGGATAGAGCGCGCTGTCCTGGTGGTACGGGGAGCAGAAATAGCGCAGGCGGGTATGGGGCTCGCCTCCGATGTGCTCGGAAAGTGCCGCGGTGAGCCGCGACTTGCCGATGCCGGGTTCGCCGGAAATCAGCACCACCCGTCCTCCGCCGCTCCGCGCCTGTTGCCAGCGGCGAATGAGCAGCTCGACTTCCTCCTCACGACCGACTAGCGGCGTCTCCCCCGAGCGCAACGCCTCGAACCGGCTCAACACCCCGCTCTCGCCAATGACCCGCCATGCCGGTTGCGGCTCGGCAAACCCGGTAAGAGCTTGCGGTCCGAGATCGGCGAGGTCGAACAGCCCGCCGACCTGCCGGCGGGTCGCTTCGCCGATGATCAGGGTGTTCGGCACGGCCAAACCCTGCAGCCGGGCGGCGAGGTTCGGCGTCTCGCCGACGACGCCGCGCTCCTGTGCCGCACCCTCGCCGATCAGATCGCCGACCACGGCGAGCCCGGTGGCGATCCCGAGCCGCACGCTCAGATGCTGTCGCGCGGGCAATCGGCCGACCGCCTCGATTACCGCCAGCCCGGCTCGCACCGCTCGCTCGGTATCGTCCTCATGCGCCTGCGGGTAGCCGAAATAGATCAGCACCCCGTCGCCCATATATTTGGCGACAAACCCATCGAAACGGCCGACCGTCTCGGCAACGACGCGGTGATAGTCCCCGATTAGCTCCCGCAAGTCCTCCGGGTCATGACGGGTCGAGAGTGCCGTCGAGCCGACCAGGTCGCAGAACATCACGGTCAGCTGGCGCCGCTCGGCCTCGGCTGTGGCGTTCGCAGGGGACGCAGTCGGCACGTCCTCCGCCGCGACACGCCCGGCATCGGCCGCAAGATCAGCGATCGCTTTCAGCAGTAGCCGGCGATGGCCGATCGCGGCGACGCCAAGTTCTTTCAGATCGTCGGCCGTCAGCTCTGGCAGAACGCGCAGGTCGATCTCGTTCTCGCGGAAAGCCTGCTCGTATCGCTCCAACCCGAGCCCCCGCAGCCAGCCCCCAATGTCCATTGTGTCGTTCCGGCGCTCGTCTTGGGCGCATAGTACGCGCGAAAGATAACGCGTGGGAGCAACCATGCAATGCGTCGCAACGAATGTCGCAAAGGGGGAACTTTGACCCGTTCCCGCCGCCTAGGTCGAACGGCCGGTGTCCGTCTCAGATAGCCGACCTCTGCCGGAGCGAGCAGGATGCGCCGATTACGGTTGTTCGCCGGACGGGAGTTGAACCGATAGGGCGGGTCGATAGCGGTCATTACTGACCTCGTCGGGACCGACTTCCCGGCGAGATGCGGAGGCTTGTTGTTACTTTGTCGTTCAAGCGAATTTCACTCCGCCCGGTTCTGTGCGTCCCAGAACCGCTCCAGGTTCTCGATCAGCGCCGGGCTGAAATGACATTGGGCCTGCTCGCGGGCATAGACCGCG
>Ga0306922_10001850_pt1 | contig 19385 bp, 25 predicted proteins | sample sta12Cox44000082_FD_203758 | JGI IMG/M metagenome (GOLD analysis project Ga0306922, IMG submission 203758) | Lab enrichment of tropical soil microbial communities from Luquillo Experimental Forest, Puerto Rico - statoxic.12C.oxic.44.000.082 (v2)... | ecosystem: Environmental > Terrestrial >... | reverse complement strand
CCGCCATTCTAGTTAGTCGCGAAACAGTAATACAGGCCGATGCCGTGGGTTTTCGGCAAATCCGCCTGGGCACAACCGCGGGTTCCGTGAGCGGAGTTCCAGGAACCGCTGCCGCCGCCATTGCGGTCGGGAAACCCGATCTCGGCGTTAGGCCTGCCATCGGCAGCATTCAGGTTTCCGTTCGACGTCCCCGGGGCCGGGCTCTTGTTACTGGTCCAGTTATCGCAGGTATGATCGACACCATCGGTGAACGCGGTGCCATCGGTCTGAGTACCGGTGAGCATTTCGTGGCGAGTCGAAAACCGGGTGGTTTTGGCGTAACTCCAGTCGTTGTCGCGTGGATCGGAATAGTCGTACAAACCCGGCACGATCTGGCCTTTTTCCGTCAACCCGGTGAGCTTATTCAGATTATTTCCCTGATGCGCCAGCTCCATCGTATCGCCGTGCAGGTGCGCGAGATCCTGCGCGATCATTTCGCCTTGGAAGTTGTACCAGGGACCTTTGCCGATGCGGTCGCGCGCGTTCACTGCCGGCTGCCCGGGCCGCGCCTGCGTGCTCAAGTAAGCGTGCCAGGTGCGATTTCCTGCGCCTACGGCCGTTGCGAGCACTTGGCAATGTGCGTCAGCGCCGGCCAGTCCGCCGAGATTTCCGCCGTCGCCGATGGGTTCGCTCGTCACGAAAAAATTCATCATCGGAGAAGGCTTCTCGCCCCGCGGATACTCCCCGGGCCTTTGGACCTGCGCCAGCAAGAGGCAGGACGCCAGCGAAACAGTGCAAGACAACAGTAGAGGTGAAGTTTTGATTTTGGTCATGAATCGCTCCAAATGCGAGCGCAGGATAACACAGAAGGCGTCGCGCGGCCAATCGTTGTTCCCTTGTTCTTGTGGTTAGCACGTACATTCCAGTGGGATTACGAGGTGAGTGTCAGTCATGCAGACCTTGGCGGATCGCCTCAGCGTCAAAACCTCCCGCCCATCATGCAATCAGGACGATGCCGGTCTCGACGCTAATGCCCGTCGACACAGCAGAAGCTCAGAAGGCGCAGAATCCTCGAAAACTTCTCCGGGCGAACTGCGACGCAGGGTTCCCGTCGGCAAGTAACCGCAATCGCGTTTAGTCCTCCAAATCTTCAATAAAACAAGCTTTTTGAGGTGGTTGGGCGCATAAAGTGTGGTTTGTAGAACAGACCGACGAAGCTCCTGTGCCCCGGCAGCTCCGTACGTGTGGCGCGTGATTCGGCCAGCATCGTGGGCCGTCGCCGTGGCCTAGAATTCCCCCTTGAACGCGAATCACTCTCGGCTGGCGGCGTGCGTTAGGGAATTCATCTCTCCGTGCCGTAGCGGCGAAGCACGTCATCGATGCGCGAGTGGCCTGTTGGGTACTTGACCGCATTCACGTCGGCGCCAGCCTGAAGCAGCAGCTCCACGATCGGGACCCAATCCGCCTTCGGCCAGACCGGATCATTCGAGTCGGACTCGGTCGCGGCCCAGATTGCCGCGCCTAGAGGCGTTCCGCCCCAAGCATTCTTGGCCTCGAGTGGAGCCTTATGCTTCAGGAGTGCCTTCACGGTATCGATGTCTCCGCTGGCTGCAGCCCAATGAAGGCCGGTCAGTTTGAACTGGCGATACGCGCTCTTGTCGACACCCATCTCCAGCAAGAAATCCACTACATCCGCTCGGCCATACTCGCAAGCCCAAATGAAACCGGACTCTAGTTGTTTTTTGGTCGCATTGTGGTTCAGAGATTCATCTTCGTTGAAAAAGGTCTTTACCAAATCGAGGCGGCCAACGCCCGCAGCTCCCTCTAGATCGAGTTTGGCGCCGCGGCTCGCAAGCAACTCGGCGCCGACCTTGCGGCCATTCGCGAGGCAGGCATTCACAGGATCCCAGCCGCCGGGAGCACCATCCACCGAAGCGCCGCGGGTGAGTAGTAGCTCCAGCAATGGAATCAGAACGCCGGCTCGGAGGGGATGAATGCTGCTTGCCGTCAGTCCCAAAGTGGTGCCTTTCCCATAGGCGCCGGCAACGGCGTCGATCTCGGCGCTGGCGTCGAGCAATATCGTCGCGATCTCGACCGCATTGTGAGGAGTTTTCTGCCTGTAATCTTCGACTCCGTTTGCCGAAACGTAGTGCAGCAGCATGGATCGGTGCTCGCGCGGCGATCTGGCGCGAACCAACTCCGGGTTCTGCTGCAGCATTTCCCGAAGTGTGGCGGCATCTCCGTTGACTACGGCATCTGCGGCACGCTCGAATTTGGCGAATGGTGAGTTTGCCTGCCCGAGTTCGCGAACATACTTCGAAAACTTGGGCCAACTCTCAAAGGAGTGCTCGCGCGCGAGCACGAATTGAGCGTCGGCGAGAGCGGGTTCAGATGACTCACGGCCATGTGGATGGAATTGGCGGATACGCTGGAACGCTTTCGGATCATTGCCTTGGAGGGCCTTCAGAAGATCCCTGGCTTGTTCTTGTACTGATCGAGATCGGGATGGAGCGGTAGCTCTCGTGATGCCATTACGACCTTCCTTTCATTTGTGCCTGGAGTCCGCCCTAATCAGGCTGAAAGAAGGTTCGTAGCCTTCAAAAACACTTGTCGAGGTGGGCACCGCCCTTTCCGCGGACTGGATGCGCCCTCTTGCGCTTGTTTCTTATATAGCACGATCGAAAATTCTAGTGCATGACGGGGTTGGTATTCCGGACGCGCTTCGGTCGGATGGTCGGCTATCCAGACGCGGCCGGGTCGATCAGGCGTCGGACTCATGCCGATCTCGTCGTACACGGCGGATCGAATGCGCTGCTTGCAACCGAGATATCTTAAAATATGCTGCAGCGCATTTGAAATATTTGGGCAGTGCGTTCGGGAGGCGTTGGCGTGCCTAGCAGCAGTCTATGGCTTCATCACCGTTATGTGCAGCACCGGGCTTTCCGTTTTACCGGTTCGCGAACCTCCTGCAAGCCTCTGGTTCCTCATCACCGTGAGCGAATATAGCCCTGGTCGAAGCGGGTGATACTTGTTCAAATCCCTCGCGAAATCGTATTTCGGTTTCGAGAAGGTGCCATGTAGACAAGTGCGGCGGAACAGTGAACAGGATGTTCCTTTTGCAGCCCCACACTTCCGGAGAAATGACCTGCATTCTGGTCTGGAATGTGGAAAATCGGGTTGCCATCTCAATCGATCGGGCTGCTACAGGCAGGCTTAGAAATACAGGGGGAATCATGAGAATCCGAGGCGCAGCCGCTTTGACCAGGGGGCTGCACCACCGTGGAATCGACACAGAATCCCGCCGGGGATAGGCGCTCTTCCGCTCCCTCCCGGTTGGTGGCTCTTCATTGGGTCATGGGGGCCCGGTCTGCCATGGGGTCTACTTCCCGTTCCGGCGCTGCTTCTCTGTTGATTGCCGCGATTTCCAGTCCGTCGTGGGCTTCGCTCGCCCCGCGTTAAGTTTCGAACCGGTTGCGCTGGAGTTCGTCACGCGCTATATCTGGTTCCTCTCCATGGCAACAGCTCACATTGCTAAACAGGCAGAAAGCGACCGACGGCGCACGGTCGTGGGAGCGATCGTGCCTTTGGTTGCCGGGGCGGCTATCGCGCTCGCGCCGGTTCCGCACGGGCTATCTACAAACGCATGGCGCTACTTCGCGCTATTCGTGGCCGTAATGGTCGGCCTCGTTACCGAGCCCATCCCGCCGGCGGCCATTGGCCTGATAGGCGTCGCTGTTTCTGCGGTCACGGGACTCGTGCGCACCTCGACCTCTGAAGCCGCCACGTGGGCTCTCAGCGGCTTCGCGAACAGCACGGTCTGGCTGATTTTTGCGGCGTATATGTTCGCGCTTGGATACTCGAAAACCGGCTTGGGGAAGCGGATCGCTTTGCTGATGATCCGCGCGATAGGCCGGCGAACCCTTGGCCTCGGCTACGCCATCGCGGGGGCCGATCTGATCCTCGCGCCGTTCATGCCTTCTAACACTGCGCGCAGCGGCGGAACGCTCTTTCCAGTCATTCGCAATATTCCCGAGCTGTTGGGATCGAAACCCAATAGCAGAACCGAGCGGAAGATCGGCGCCTATTTGCTTTACACGTCACTGGCTGTCACGTGCGTTACCAGCAGCATGTTTCTCACGGCGTTGGCTCCGAACGTCCTCGCCGCTGGCTTGGTCTCGAAGACCATTCATGTGACCATCTCGTGGACCGATTGGTTTAAGGGATTTGCGCCAGTAGGAATCATCCTCTTAGCGATTGTTCCGATTCTGCTGTACAAGATCTATCCGCCGGAAATCAAGGAAGCACCCGATGCGCCTCGCTGGGCCGCCGAAGAACTACGCAAGATGGGCGGCATCACTCGTCACGAAATGACGCTGCTGGCTCTCGTCATGGTGGCGCTGGCGCTCTGGATCGGCGGGGCAAAGTACGTCGATGCGACGATAGCTGCCATCCTGGTTGTGGGGGCGATGGTGCTCCTGCGTGTGGTGACCTGGGATGAGATCCTCAGCAACACCAGCGCCTGGAACGTTCTGGTCTGGTTCGCTACGCTGGTCACGCTGGCCAGCGGCCTCGCGGAAACCAAGTTCGTCGATTGGGTAGCACAATCCCTCTCGCCGATGGTTTCCGGCCGTGGCGTCATTACGGCGATGGTGCTGCTGGTGGGCGCGTTTTTTTTCTTGCACTACCTATTTGCGAGTGTCACCGCCCACACCACTGCTCTGCTCCCAGTGTTCCTGGTAATTGCTGCAAAAATCCCTGGCGCTTCGCCAGTGACCTGGGCGCTGCTGCTCGCTTATCCGCTTGGGTTAATGGGCATTCTCACTCCCTATGGGACCGGGCCGTCACCCATCTATTACGGCTGCGGATACATCAACGGAAAAGACTTCTGGATTTTCGGCCTGATCCTCGGCCTTCTTTTTTTCGTAGTCTACGGCGCAATTGGCGTGCCCTGGCTTGCATCGCTCAAGATTTGAGGGGGGCACCATTACGGCTTTTGCATGCCCCATCCGGCACGGGCTCTGCCTGAGTGCTCCGCCAAAATACGGCGCGCTCAAAAAGCTGGCGAGTTCCGCGGCTTGCGCGTTGTCTGGCCAAGTGGCGGGAGGCCACTTTCCGGCAGCGCCACTTTTTGTGTCTGAATCACGTTGTCGTAACGATTAGATTGACGTTGTCCAAAAATCTGTCCCTCGCTGCCTTAAGTGTCCTAACGATGGCGGGGGTGCTGCTGTGCTTATCGCGGGGGTGCTGCTGTGCTTATCAATGTAGCCGCTGGTCGCGCCCAGTCGATAGGCCTGGAGCCGGCCACAACTTCAGTGGCTCCCTTGGCCTTCGACGTGGCCTCAGTCAAGCAAAGCAATCCCGAGAGCCGGTGCCTAATGCTGATCCGGCCTATGCCCGGCGGTCAGACGTATATCGCCTTGTAGCACAACGTACGCGCGCCCGCTGTGATCGAGTAGTTCTCGGAGCTTTTCCTTGTTGACATTGGAAACAAAGGGCCATTTCAACCCACGTAGCCCTGCGCCGCGCAGCCTAAATCTACTAAAGGCCCCACGTCTAGCCCTGCGCTGTACACACCGGCGACTTCAACCGGCAGGTGATTCCCCGCTGTGATTCTCCCTTGCAGAACACATAGAGACAACCGGCTTGGCTTCGACTGTGCGAAACAAGTCGGCAGCGCCAAGAATAGGCAAGCCATTGCCGTGAGCCTATAGAGCGTTAAGACCTTGGCCACGTTCTAATCGTACTTCCATGCGGGTTGTGGTTGAAAAACGTTAGCACTCTATCGGAAGTGACGCGGCGCAGTAGTCCCGATCGAACAGTGGAAACCGGATCGCCGCGTCATTTCGGATAGAGCCGTTTAAAGGGAGCCACTTGCGTTTGCGGCGGACGCGACTGGTATGTGCTTTGATTGGTGTTTTTGGTACTTCCGTACTGCATTCCTATGGGAATCCCACGATGCCGGTGGTGAGTATCTGCCCAACACGGAGATGATCCTACACCCTATGGGCGGTTCAAAGCAAGGCGGTTTCCGCATGCACCTACAGTCGACCCTTTAGGCACGCGTAGCGTCCGCCGCGCCAGCGGCTCCGTTCAAACGGCGATACTGGAGACTACGCCCGATACCCAGCGAACTCCGGCGCTGGTGCTGCTACGAGGTGCGCGGTCTGGGCTTGGTAGATTCGCATCGATTGCCCAAGTCCTCCGATGACTGCGATCCCAAGAACAAATCCCCTTCGTATAGGATACGGTCACCGAATACGGTGAGTCCGCCTCTTAACTATGGCGAAATACACGCACCAACCCGGAAAGCCCTTCACCATTGTCACCAGTTCCGAGAGCAACCTTGCGCTCACCAACCAAGGCGAAGCCTCAACCCGATTCCAGCGATTCCACTCATTCCACATATCAGCGACGACAAAAAAATCTGGATTGGGCCTCGCACCGGGTTTCCACGCGGCCTCGGACGACTCCCAACTTTTCAGGATTGGCATCTCGCCCATCGGATCAACCGTTCCGTAGAAGCGGAGCACACCTATGACGGCATTTCGGAACCCATAGTATTCTCGCCACGTGACCGGCGGACCCGAATTCGGTGATGCAGGACATTCATCACGGCTGAATGGAACAACCCTGACGATAGGAGCACCACCCGCCACAGTGTCCAGTCTATCGCGCTGCACTCGGTGGCTTCAGATAATACGAATCAATGGCGCGAAAACGGCGATATCGGAGACTACACAAAATCGGAACTGCTCCGGAAATCTTCCCCTCTCTCAATCGGAAATCCTGCTGCCCCTTCCGGTAGCTCCCTGGAACCGCGTGCCGGCCAAGTGACGCTATTTGTTCCCGGAGCGGGCCGCGTCCTTTTCGTTTTCGGCGCAGACCGATTCCAGCAGATCCGAATCCGGAACCAGCTTCTGTTTCAGCTTGATCGTAAACGGCCGGGTATACGTTTCGGGGTCGTCGACGGTGATCTGCAGCTCCATGTGCCCGAGATCTAGCCGGTGAAATCGCTCGATCAGGCGCAGTGCCTCGCTGTGCGTGTGGCCCCGTGCGTCCAACCATGCCCTGTCGTTAAAACCGGTGGTTTCGACCACGAACCAATCCCCCTCCCGCCTGCCCACCGAGTAGCCCAACCAGGTGGGCTGAGGATCTTGCGGAAGTTTCCTGCCGTCGGTGTAGATCTGGCGAAACGTGGTGCCTCTTTCATAAAGCATCACAGTCAGGCCCGGCGTCTCGATAATCTTGTAAGGCGCGGGAGCCATTTCCACCAACGGCATCCCTTCCGGCAGACAGCGCGAGAGCGGAGATTCCTTGTCGAAGTCCTTTGCGCGTTGACGGTATTGCTCCCGGGCGGCGGGGCGCAGCGGTTCCTCTTCCGGCTTCAAATCGGAAAGGATATTGATGAAGTATTGCGAGAGCGGCTCTTCCCCTGCGCCGTTGGTGGCTCCCGGGACCAGACGTTCCAACATTTCGGGCGGGGCGCTCTCCGTCTGCCACAGGCCCTCGAGAGTGGGCTTTCCGTTCGCACGCGGGGCCGGCGCGGACAGGTTCGGCTTGCCGTCTCTGCCGCGAGAAATCCCGGGACTGGGATAATTCAGCCACTGCGCGCACAGCGGAACCGTGCCAGCCAGAAGAACAGCGATAGTCTGATTTCGCATTTTGTCTCAACCGCGTACCGGACTTATTCATCCTAACGCCGTCGCTTGCCTCCGGGGCTTGTTTCCTTGGCCGCAGCGGCTGCGTCGGCCACGGCGCTACGATGGACAGGCATGAGCACCGATGTTCGCAGCTTCTTTGAGGCCTTCCAGCGCCACAACTCCGCCGAGGATCTGGATGCGGTAGTCTCACAATACGCCGATCCGTTCCTCCACGCTGACCCGAGCGGAACGCGAGCGGTACGGATCGCCGATCTCAAAGCCGCGCTGCCGAAACGGAAGGCGCTGTTCAAGAGTATCGGAACCAAGTCTACAACGCTGCTATCGTTCGAGGAGCAGGAGTTGGACCAGTTGCATGTGCTGGTGCTGACGAAGTGGCGCTGGGATTTCGGGGATAAGGGTGACGTGGCCCTTCCTGCAACGTTCATCCTGCGCCGCAACGCCGGCGCCTAGAGCATCGTGTTCTACCTGAACCACTACGACATCATTGCCGTCCTCCGCGAACGGGGGGCTGCTGCCGCCGGCGACGGTCTGAAGTGCTCGCACCATGCGGCCCGCGGCGACACCATGAGCGGCATCGGCCCCGGTGTGGGATCGTGCGCTCCCGGAGGTTCGCCCGACTTCAAGCGAACCGTCAATGTCCGGTAACCCCACATATCGTTCCCAACCGGCGTGGACCATGGCACGCTAGCCAAGTGGGAACGCGGGGAGCGAGAACCGAAGGGCGACTTCGCGGTGCGGGCGCAACGGTTTCTCGTTGTCGCCGAATTGGAGAGCGCGGCCTTGACAGCTTGAACTAGCTCTCTGGCCATCAGGTTCGACTAAATCTCTATAGGCGTTTTGGGTGCCGGCTCGGTGATAGACCAGCCGATTACTGGTGAGAGGGTCCAGCTGTTCGGGTCCTGCCGCACTCCAAAGAAACCCGCGACAAGATCAACATCGCTAGGTGATCCGTTGTTGAAGTGCACGTTAACAGGCACGCTGGAGATCCCGGAGGGAAAGCTTTTGAGGCTAACGCCCTTGCCGCTCGAAGAATCGAAGAAGAAATTCCTCGTTTCGACACCCTTCTCGACGGGGAGTGCCCAATCGTGACGATCGTGTTGGAGGACGGGATTCCGGCGACGGTCGGGGGCGTCTCCTAAGTAAGGGAATAGGTCCGTGATCCAGCCTGTAGCTACCTCGGCACCGTAAGCCTGCGCCGGTTTGTAAATCGCCTGCCAGAATTTCTGTGTTGGATGTCCTTCTGCCGCCAGCACGAATTCGTCCAGGATGGGGCGGAGGCGAGGGACCCACCACTCAAGACCGTAGGTTTCAATCACCTCGATCCGAGCGCGAATGCGCTGCCAGTCATCCGGCGTGCCCTCGATTGTAATCCTAGGAATGCCGCAAAGACATCTCATTACATAGGTGAAGTAACTGGAAAAGCTATCCATGAGAACTACTTCACTGGCAGTTCGAATTGCAGATGTCGTAGTGGAGAAATCGCAAATCAGAGTCTCGTGCAGCACCGGATCGCTTGCCAGTTGGATTTGCCTGGAAAAGCTTGCGGTTGCGTCTTCGAAACTCGCCAGCCTCAAATCCGTAACTTTCACGCTCAACTCGCGGGACCCCTGGTGACGAACCAAGCGATAACGTAGGGCCTCGGCATTCTCGGCCACATGATGACTGAAGCCCTGTGCAATCACGAGCCAGATGTCATCAGGAGAAAGCGCCAAGGGGCGGTGCTGGCTGAATGCGACATGCACAGCGTCGATCAGCGGATGGCACCGGCTTACGGGGCAGAAGATATCCGCCTGCTCAGGAAATCGTTCCCTAAGAAAATCAATGGAAGCGTTGATCACCTGCTGTTGGCGTTCTGGAAGGACGAGAATCTTGCGCAGAAAGCGCCTACTCAGACTGTCTGCCAAAGTTTCGGTCCATATGGGCTTTTCGGCCGGCGTAACAGAGTCAACGGGAAAGCTGATCCCGGATTTCCCTGCTTCCGAGCGCACTTCTTCCGCCGCAACTAATAGCCCGTCTTTATCTGCTGTAGGTCTGCCAGCGCTGTCGGGCTGATTCATATTTCCGATGGATCCTTTCATTGAGAGTCTCGACCAGAGTTCAGACATCATTACTTGCCATTATCGCGCGATTACTGGTCCAAATGTTTTGGACGCGAATTTAGATCCGCTGAAGTGGCGTTAGGAGAAAGTACCACCATCCGCGACCAACCCGCCTCGCCCCGATTCACAGCCCTGGAGGTTCATCGCCCTCAAAATAGGGATCGTATCCGCTAAAGAGCAGGGATTCCAGGCGGTCAGCGTCAGCTATTATCGTGCCGGGAATCCGCTTCCGCTCAACCTCGAGGAACTCTCTCAATCCGTTGATCGCGCCGACAACCTTTCGGTGAATCAACGGGTCGTCTTTGGTTAGCTCGGCGTAGCGTTTCCCGGCCTCCCAGAAGGCCCGGAACTGCTCCACAGGATACCTGCGCTTATTCGAGAGTCCATCCTGAAAATCCAACCACCGGTCCTCGACTTCCGCCGCCAAACGATCCTTTTCCGAAATTGGCACGTCCTTCCCCCGCAATCCACTGTAGTGTAATCCGTAGAGCTCCCCTGGCCCCGACCATCGCCGCCCCCCGTCACTCACCATGGTGCGGTGGCGGGAGGGCCGCAAAATGAAAAAATCGGACAAGATGAAAAGGATACCCAAGCGTGTCCTTCGGCTGCCGGATCTCGACTACGCGAAACGCTCGGTGTTGAATACGCTCGGCTCGCCGGCTTCGAAGCGGGCGTATGAGTTCGGCATTGACGACTTCGTTGCCTGGTACTGCTCGGAGCCCAGGCTCGCGTTCAGCAGAACAGTTGCGTTGCGCTACCGGATGGAACTCGAGTCTCGCCGACTTGCCCCGTCATCGATAAATCTGCGTTTGGCGGCAGTGCGCCGGCTTGCCTATGAGGCCGTCGATACCGGGCTCCTCAGCCCCGAACTCGCGCCGGGCATCCGTCGCGTGAAGGGGGCCAAACGGATCGGCGTCCGGTTGGGAAACTGGCTGACCGCCGATCAGGGTCGGAATTTACTCGCTGCGCCGGACGTACAGAAACTCAAGGGCCGCCGCGATCGAGCCATTTTGGCCTTAATGCTTGGCTGGGGCTTGCGCCGCGGTGAGGTGGCTGGATTGAAGATAGACCACCTTCAGCAGAGAGAGGAACACTGGGTGATTGCCGACCTGATCGGCAAGGCTGCGCATATCCGGACGGTTCCGGTACCATACTGGGTCAGAGCGGCTGTGGATGTCTGGCTTAAGTCGGCGGGAATCACCCAAGGGCGGATGTTCCGCTGCGTTAGCAGAAAAGGATCGGTCTGGGGAGAGAGCATCACGGAAAAGGTGATCTGGCACCTTGTGAAGGAGTACGCCGGCCGGGCCGGTATTGCCAAACTGTCGCCGCACGATTGCCGCCGCACCTGCCCCGCTTGTGCCACGCGGCCGGCGGCGAACTGGAGCAGATTCAGTTTCTGTTGGGGCACGTTTCAGTGAAAACGACGGAGCGATACCTGGGGTGCAAGCAACGCCTTCGGAGCGCCGTAAACGACCGCATCGGCCTGGAGCCCTGAGAGTACTTTCTCCTAACTCCACATATCGTTTCCCAACCGGCTGTAGCGAGCACAGAATCTCATCGGAGCTGCGACGACGTGATTCTCTTCAGGATCTCGGCTGCATTGTGCCTGCGTTGTTGCTCAATGGGCCGTACGGTCGGTAACCTAAGTCGTGCAAAGATCATTTCCAGGCGATTCAGAATCAATGGTTGGGGTTCCAAAGTTTTAAGATGAGGGCGAGGTCGTGAAGAAACAAGCACGCAATCACGTCAACCGCAAGCTAAGTGAGTCCGACGGAGCGCCCGTCAAGCTCACCGGCGCAGTCTTGGGAGAGTTTGTCACCGAGATGTTCGAGACGACGGTGGAAGGCCGGTCACGGTGTACGTTCCACCGGACCCGCCCGAAGCAGTCGTCTTCGCCGGTGACGGTCAGCGAATCTCGAAGTGGGGCCAGTTGCTCGAGAAGGCCGGCGTACCGTCCACGATGATCGTCGGTGTACATGGGCTGACCGATGATATGCTGCGGCTCCATGAGTACTCACCGGGCTTGGAGCCGGGACGTTTCGCGGCACACGAGAAGTTCTTCGTCGAGGACGTTCGCCGATGGACGCAGTCGCAGTTTGGCATGGAGCTGCGCACTGAACATACCGCAGTGTTCGGCGTCTCGGCGGGTGGAGAGTTGGCCCTCGCTCTTGGGCTTCGTCATCCAAATGTCTACGGTGCGGTCTTCTGCGCCTCGCCTGGCTGTGGTTACAACCCGCCTGGCGTTATGCCGCGCCCGCTTCCGCGCACATACCTTGTCGCCGGCACACAAGAGCCGTTCTTCCTTGAGAACGCAAGGAGGTGGGCGGACGCGCTGCGCGATGCAGATGCGGAGGTACTCATGAATGAGCGAGCTGGGTCGCACGGTGACGCATTCTGGCAAGAAGAGTTCCCGCTGATGGTGGCGTGGGCATTCGGACGATAATGCATCTCGATGTCTCATCGGCAGTCTGATACAAAAACTCGCCTCGTGTGATTATCGCCAGGATACGAAACCGATCCTTTGAGCGTCATGGACGATAACCCCACATATCGGGATGTTGCGCCTTCTTGGCGCGGCAAAGCCAAAGCAGGACGCGTGTTGGGGAACAATAGCCTCGGCATTCAGGTCTAATGTGAAAAGTGGCAATTACTCGTGAGCCATCAAAGAAGACCGGCTACAGGATGATCAGCATCGCCGCCATTGGGACATTCTTGGTGGCCGTGCTTTCTTCGTTTCTGACCAGACACCATTCAAACCCGTTGTCCGCACCACAGAATGGGGCCGAGATAGCCTGGGATGCGTGCAGGATGTGGGTGAATTACGGCCCGATGCATAATCTGGCCGCAATGGTAGTCCTCGGGGCATCCCTCTTCTTCGCCGTGCAAGGGTTACGAACTCGATCTGGGCCGCGATGGTTCGCGCTTGCCGCCCTGTTTTCATTGGTGCTTGTCATTGAAGACATTTGGTGGCAGATCAGTTGTGGCGGTCCCATATCGGCAGCCCTGATCGGCATATGGTACTGTTCCATAGCCATAATGTTCATGTATCATGCAGTCCACCCTACTAGTGCCGATTGGCCGCAGGGGCACAGGATAGTTGCCGCCTGCTATAGAGCCGTTGTCTTCAGCTTTATGGCACTCCTTTCGTTCTGGATTGGCCTATACCAACTCGCGTTGGTAACACTTTCGGAGAAGCTGCACTTTGCGGCGGAGATCATTGGCCATGTGCAGGGCAATATCGCTTTTCCAGCACATCTCCTTCTTCTGGGCGCAGTGGCGCTCGGCTCGTACCGCCGCGTGGCATGGTCCAGAAGTACCACGGAGGAGCGTGTCTGAGCATTCGGGTCGATATACGGGGATACCGGACTTCATTCCGGCGGGAACCGCCAGGGTAGTTTCCGCGAAGCCCACTCTCCGACCATGTGCGACAATGTGGCCGTTGATGAGAGGCTTCCGGCGCATTGCCCCGCCCATCGCGACTGCGCTCTACCTCGCGTTTTTTGGGGTGGTTCTTATCCGAAACGTGGTCTGGCCTGTCGGCGACGAGACAGACGTCCTCCGCGTCGCGGCGGCGGCGCTACCAAGCGGTGCGCTCCTCGTTGTATTCCCCGGCGATCGCAATCAGGCATTTTGGTTTTTAGGCGTCTGTGCCATGGTTAACGCCTGCGCTCTTGTACTTAATCGTGTATGTGGTGTCGCGCAAACGACAGGTACCTGGGACAGAGCAGTAGCCAGATTGGGCCACTTACCGGTAACGCCACATATCGTTCCTCTCTCGCTTGGGAGCACCTCGAAAGGGGCCTTTGTAAGCCGGACTTCGCGTCACTTTTAAGCAGGCAGACCCGCGCCTCGTTGCCGAAGAAGTGATAAAGTTGACGTGAAATCGAACGCCGAATGCTGGAAGGCACACCAGCAATACGAACCGGAGAAGACGACTATTGCAAAAGGTCAAGATTTATAGCCTCCCTACTTGACACCACTGTCGCCAGGCGAAGGAGTTCCTTTCGCGAAAGGGAGTCGAGTACGTTGAGTTTGATGTCAGCAAAGACGGCAACGCTCTGGATGAAATGATCAAAATCTCGGGTGCGCGCAGCGTGCCAGTGATCGTTGGCTGTGAGGACGTGGTCGTGGGTTTTGACGAGCATCGGCTTGATGCGATGATCAATTGCATGAAAAACAGGACAGACCTAAGGCTGGCCACTTGAGCGCAACCGGATCTGGTGGAGGTCCGTCCGGTACTTCTACGATATCGCCACTTTCCCGCCACTTGTCGGTAGTGCTGGTCTATATGGCGCTACACGCCATCTAGCTCCGTTGCACGTCTGCCCAAGTCCTGTGACCTCACAATGGACTTCTCCGCTTGTCCGACCTTGTAACGGATGGGCAGCTTGCGCATCGGCTCAAATAACGCAGCATAAGCCTCCGCTGAATCCGCGAACCAAAAGAGTCGCGTGTGCTCACCGGTATAACGCTCGCCGTCGGCGAAATACATATAGACAACTTTAGTGCGGAGTCCTAAAGCTTCCGATGCAGAGACGGTTCCGTCAACGACGGGCCATTGGCTACTTCGGCGTTCCTTGATCCGCCTAATTGCAGTGCTGATGTAATATTCCAGGATCCAATCGATTCCCATCAAACCTTTCCTATCGTACTGCGGTCGGTAGATGCCGCTACCCGAGACGATCGGGTGCCAGCTTGGGCCGTCACTCTCCGAGAACCTCACATATCGGGAACAATCGTCGGAACGGGGGCGACACAACCGGAGCAGGACCTGAAATCACGCAACGCCGTTTATCATCAAGCTCAGGAAAGCGTGAGTAATCGGGTCATAAAACGCCTGCCAGTAGCATGCCCCACCGTCTAGCGTTATCACCAGAGATTGACGCCAATACGGGACTTCATGGCAGAAAGCATTAACGTAGATCAGCTTCTTTCGTTTCTGGACAACCCCGACATATTGTCGAAAATATTGCTCCGGGTGATCTATCCGCCGCCCCGAGTACTTCAAAGATCGAACCATCTGAAGGCGGGCCTCCAAGCCGTCAATATCTGCGTCTATAGGTTGCCAACTACCACCCTTTGCCATCTCAGCAGCGGCACTACCAGGAAGGACAATGTAGGGCTTCCGCGCCTGTTCAGACGCCGTCTGCGCTCCTGTGGAGGTGCAGAGCCACATGAGAACTCCCAGTGGGGAGACTCTCATACCAAGCTCGATTCTACGGCAAAAAAGCTCGTCAGATCCGCGAAAGCCCGAGAACCTGCGACTTCTGTGCTCGCCGCAATCGGGTAGGCCTGGTCGCAAAGGGCGGTTTTGGACGATACACGGGATTCTGGCTGGTAGACGGCGATATCGTCCATATACTCCATTAATAGGGTTGGGCTCGTCCATAAATTCCGGTAATGGACGCGAAGCCCACTTCAAGACCACAACGCTTTCTGATACACGATCTGTTACCATCTGGGCGAATGGACAGCACGCCCGAGCGACCACAATGGCAATGCCTTGCGTCTTCAATTGACCTGCAAGAATTGATGGGCCTGTTCGGAAACTTCCACGATAGCTGCGTACGTGAGGTCCACGTTGTCACGGGACATTTCGTTGAAGAGGACCTAACCATGCGGGTCGATTGGCGAACGACTATCCACATGCTAATTCAACGTCAGTTCCGTAATCCGTGTGCCATTGAACTTCGATTTGAGGAGGTGGTTGGGTTGCGCATGGTTCCACCTCAGCCCGATTGCGTAACCATCATCTTTCACGCAGCGTTCTTTGTGCGCGATGGTGTCTACTACTGGGCAGAGGACGGAAACTGGACACCTGAATCCACGATGATGGGACAACCTGGGTGGCGGCCCGGAGGGTGTACTGGAGGCACGCAAGCGAGTGGATTGGCGCGCGCCTCCGATATCGCACGCAGGGCTGAATGTGCAACGATCTTCGTTCCTGCGAGCCAAAGACGGGATACCGGACTTCATTCCGGCGGAAACCGCTTTCGCCAGGGTAGTTTCCGCGAACCCCACCTAACGTCCATTAAGGGGCAGACCACCAGGATTACTTCCGGATAGCGCATCATCCTTCAATGATTGCCGTTCGCTTGCGCGGCACCATTCAGGTGCAACCTCATTTCTTCTTGGGGTACACTTAGCTGGTTCACTCACAATGCTTCTCTCGATTCGCAAAAGTCTCATCGCTTGGTTTGTTGTGATGTTCGTGGTCGCGTCAGGAGGGTGCGCACAGGCTCAAAACAATGCCTTGAGATCGGCATCGATCAAGGTCGTTTTGCTTGGCACTGGCGGCGGGCCGCCCATGAATTTGGAGCGCTATGAGGCGAGCACGCTGGTGGAAGCTGGCGGGGAAAAACTTCTGTTCGATTGCGGCCGCGGGGCAACCATCCGGATGGCGCAATACGGAATCAGACTCGGCGAGGTGAGTAAGGTATTTCTTACCCACCTTCACTCCGATCATGTTGTGGACATTCCAGATCTCTTTCTGACGCCGTGGGCCTCGGAAGAAGCTCGGCAAGTTCCCTTCGAAGTATGGGGACCCCCTGGTACGCGAGAGATGATGGATTCCATGCAGAAAACCTTTGCATTCGATATCCGGATTCGCCGTGACGTTGATGAAAAATACTCGAAAGTGGGCATTTCAGTTTCGAGCCACGACATCAAAGAAGGGGTGATTTTCGAAAAGAACGGCGTGAGAGTCGCTGCTTTCCTCGTTGATCATGGGCCGGTGAAACCTGCGTTCGGCTACCGTGTCGATTACGGAGGACGCTCCGTGACCTTGTCGGGAGATACCCGCTTTTCAGAAAACCTGATCAAATACTCGCAAGGCGTTGACGTAATCATTCACGAAACAACCGATGCGGATGCGTTGCGAGGGAGTCCTGGGAAGCGCACTAAAGAGCAAATAGAGAACATCATCGGTCACCACACCACGCTTGACGAGTCTGGAATAGTATTTTCGCGGATCAAGCCTCGACTGGCCGTCTATTCGCATTTTCTCGGCACGCCCGAGAGATTGGTGGCCGGTACGCGGAAGACATATTCCGGCCCGCTGGTAGTTGGCGAGGACTTGATGACAATTGAGATCGGTGACAGAGTTGAAGTGCGTCACTTTCCGCAAAAGTGAATCGCTTCCCCAGCTCTTGATTTGGCTAGTTTCTTATGTGGCGGCAACCTTGTTCGGATCGTCGGCAATCCGGAAATAATGGCGTGAGTGGAACGTTGCTATTGGCCTTTTCCGAAAATGCTAGGTAAACGGCGATATCGGACACGAGGACTGAACAGACTGTATCGGACTGATTTTTTTCGCCGATGCCTGACAAGGCGTTCCGCGTCGCGTTTTGCCCCCACATCCTGGTTTCTTCATATGTTTCGAATGATGGGCCCCATGACGCGCGCTTACTACTAGCGAAATTCAGTCCGGGGTGTCGAGCGGGGAGCGAGCGGCGGACCGAGTTTGCCGTCCTCCGCGGCTTCCAGGTAAACGTTGAAATTGCCGGCGTGCAGCAGGTGCGCCACCACCAGGAAGAGACAGACCTTAAAAAGCAGCGCCACCAGATACGTATAAACCTGCCACTCCGGAGGCAGGTTGAAGAAGAAGACGTAGATCATCTGGATTAGTGCATACCCGTAGAGCGGTGCGAGCATCCATCGCGGCACCTTCATCCAGTGGCTGTCGAAGCGGCCCACCAGGAACGCGATCGCAAGCCCATCGTAAATCCCGAGGAATACCAGTCCAAATTCGTTGAGTCCCCACAGGTGCATGCGGCCGGCAACGGCCAGCACCGCGACCCCGGCGCCGATCCCCCACACCGTGCCGACCGCTTTGCGAAATGCCACAGTTCGATCCGGTTTGTCCGGCACCGCGACACTGGGCTTATCGAGCACGAAGAAGCACCAGAACAGCGGAAAGGAGGTCAGACAATTCAGAATGTCCGCCACAGGGTACGGATTCCTGCCCGTCGTCGCATAGATCCAGAGCCACGCATAGAGCGCCAGCCACGCCGCCCACCCCCAGCGCCATCCAGCAATGAACTGCGCTAGGCACTTGCGTGCGATGGGATGCCGCTCCCCATCGATGGCCCGGGGCTGGAAAAATGGAGTGAACTGTATCGCCAACAACAGCGCCGCGATAGCGGCGTGCACCAGGTGCAGAACCGGTGGCACCGGCGGAACTATTGCAGTCGCCGGCTGCAGAATCTCACCTTGGACCGCCACAAACGACGAACCGACCGCCGTAATGAACCCGTAACAGATCCGCAGCATGAGCGTGGTAGCGACCGTGGAGATTACCGAGCGCCCAAGATCTTTCCACAACGACGGCGCAGCCAGCCGAGGCGGCATGCGGCGATGCAACGCAGCGTAGGACACCTCGCCTGCGGCTTCGTCCACTGGACCCGCCGGATGCTGCCGTCCCCAGGCTGCAAGCACGGCACGAGCCCGCTGGCGCTCTTCGGGAACGCTGAGTGCGTGCCGCAGCGTGTCGGCATCCATCAGCAGGTCGAAGAGTTCCTGGTTGCTTGCGGCCCCTTCGAATAGCGTGTGCTCTTCCGCGGCAGTGAGTTCCCCGGTACTGTAGCCCAGGAGCAGGGCGTCCGGATCGAAATTCTCCGGCTGGCTCATACCGCCCCTCCGCCTGCCACGCGCAACAACGCCCTATGACATCGCTTGGTCATTTCGTAGATGTTCCCCGTGATCCCCAACAGAATCCGCACTTCGGCGTAGGGCCGCTGTTCGACAAGTTTCAACCGCAGGAGTTCGCGGCAGCGTACCGGAAGCTTGAGGAGGGCTCGCAACAGGCGGTCCATGGATTCGCGCGCCGCCAATTCGTCGAACGGTGACGGGGAGCCGTGGACCGCTGCACCGGAAGCGTCGGCAGATTTTTCCCGGTCGCGCCGGAACTGGGCGATCTTGTGACGGGCGATCCCCACGGCAATAGCGGCCATCTCACCCAGATCGCGCTTCTCCGGGTAGCGCTCCATGAGCACGATCACGCAGCTTTGCGCGATATCTTCGGCATCGGCGAAATCGGCCTGGTGGGGCACGAGCCTCCTTTGAACGAAACCAAGGATGCGCGCCCGGACCGTAGCGAGGTGGGCGTGATACTGGCTTTCCGCGCTGCTTTCCCCACGCACCGGAAGCATGGCGATATTGTACGCCCGCCCCGCGAAGAAAAAAACATTTCGCGAGTGTGAGATTCGGGCCGTGCGAAACGATGTATCGGTATGAGCCTCTTTGCGACGAAGTCCATCCCCCATATTCTGTCCGAATCCGAGAACGCACCGCACCGGTTGAAACGGACTCTAGGTGCCGTCCAACTGATCGCTCTGGGAATCGGAGCCATCATCGGATCGGGTCTGTTTTCGCTCACGGGACTCGCCGCGGCGCAAAACTCCGGACCGGCCGTGACGCTCTCGATGGTAATCGCGGCCTTCGCTTGTCTCTTCGCCGGACTCTGCTACAGCGAATTCTCCTGCATGATCCCGGTGGCGGGCAGCTCCTACACCTACGCCTATGCCACGCTGGGCGAATGGATTGCGTGGATCATCGGGTGGGACCTTGTGATCGAGTACGCTATCGGATCGGCCACGGTGTCCATCAGTTGGTCGGCGTACCTAGCATCGCTGTTGCACAAGATCCA
>Ga0306922_10001849_pt1 | contig 19390 bp, 18 predicted proteins | sample sta12Cox44000082_FD_203758 | JGI IMG/M metagenome (GOLD analysis project Ga0306922, IMG submission 203758) | Lab enrichment of tropical soil microbial communities from Luquillo Experimental Forest, Puerto Rico - statoxic.12C.oxic.44.000.082 (v2)... | ecosystem: Environmental > Terrestrial >... | reverse complement strand
TTCCTTGCGACGTGCTGTTCATTGGTGAGGCACCTGGACTCTGTATTACAGGCGACACCGTAATAGATACTGCCTATCGAGATAAAACTCGGTATCCGCGCGGCATTCCGATTAAGAGTCTAATCGGCAAGTCCGGATTCTACGTCTACAGTTTTAACAAGCGCAAGATGGTGCTAGGCAAAGTCACTAAGGTATGGAGAACCGGTGTCAAACCGGTATACCGCGTGAGATTTTACTGGTGGGGTCCGCAGCCTCACGGAAAAGGTGGGCGGAGAAAATGTTGGGGACACATCAACGTCACCGGCAACCACCAGCTTCTGCTAGGAAGCGGTGAGTACAAGTCTATTGACAATGGGTTGATCCCTGGTGACCGCCTTCAACCGTTTTACCGCCATACGATGCAAAAGGGAACGCGCTGGAAAATCGGGTTACATTCTTGTCATACGAGGATCGAAGCGCCTTATCTATTGGAACAAAAGCTGGGGCGCAAGCTGCGCGACGGTGAACAGTGCCACCATAAAAACAAAAACCCTGCTGACGATTCTTACGACAACCTGGAACTAATGGACATAGCCGCCCACGCGAGACTGCACGGTCTCGAAGATAACGTTATGTTTAGTGACGTTCATCGGCAGGCACACAAGACCGCGATGGCATCGGAGAGCTACCGCAGGGACATGAGCAGAAAACTCAAACGGCATCTTGCTGACCCAGCGAACTATCGAAAGCGCTGTCGGCAGATTCAGAAACAAAGAGGTCGAACATCGGAAACCGTCCGCCGCAAGTTTGCTACCGATCCGGTCTACTATTACAACTACCTCAAGGGGAAGAGATTCAGAAACGGCGCAGGATACTCCCCGAAGCAGCTGTGTAGCAAATTCGCGGCGCGGTTCCCAAACATCGACTTTCCACCAACAGACGGCAACCACGTTATCTACAGCATCAAGCCTATCGGTCGAGTCCCTGTTTACGATATGTCGGTGGAGAACCTGAACAATTTCGTTGCCAATGGCATCTTTGTTCACAACAGCGAGGATGCCTTAGGTGAACCGTTCGTAGGGGCGGCTGGACACTTGTTTGACGGGATACTAGAGCGTGCGCTTCGAGGAAGCGACGTAACCTATGGATTCACTAACCTGATAGGTTGTATTCCCAAGGCAGAGGGTGGCGGTAATAATGCCGCGCCACCCAAGGAGTCCATTCTGGCATGTCAACCACGGTTGCGAGAAATCATTGGTATTTGCCGTCCAAAGTTGATAGTGTGTGTGGGCGCGATTGCTTGGCACTGGCTCTTGAAGGCACCCGTACAATTGAATGTGACAGGAACGAAGAGTATCACGGTGACGCATCCGGCAGCTATACTACGGAGCACATTAGCTATGAGACCGCTAGCTATCCGACGCTGTGAAATCGCGATTGCTCAAGCTGTGGGAAGTTTGTAAAACCTTTTTTGGAGGAGTGTGTATCATGCGTGCGAAGAAACCAGGTGAGGTTCTCATCCAGACGGTGGACATCCCGAAGTTGGAACGTGGCACTCTCACGTTCAACATCTTGGGCACCACACCAATTATTTTGAACAGGATGAGTCAGAAGGGGGCGCGGGAGTTGCTTCTGCCGCCGCGCAAGCAGCGACGGAAGGAGGGTTTGAAACATAACCCAATGGAAGAATTTAAGGCAAGTCCGTACATCGACGAAAACCCCAAAGGTCCAACGTATGTCCAGCATCTCGCAAGCGCATTCAAAGGTGCGCTGTGCGGTGCTGCGCTTGACCTGCCGGGCGCGTCGAAAGCGCAGATCGGGAGGCTGGTCCGCGTCGAAGGGGAGCGAGTGTCTCTCTATGGTGTCCCCAAGCTAAAAATGGACATCACCAGAAATGCCGACATAAACAAGACCCCCGATGTGCGGACGCGCTGCTGTCTGCCGGAATGGTGCTGCACGATTTCAATTTCCTTTTCCATGCCGCTGTTCAACAAACAGTCGATCTTCAATTTGCTCATTACGTCGGGTGAATTTCAGGGGATCGGGGACTATCGGTGCGGAAAAGGAAAAGGCACTTTTGGTTCGTTCACCCCGGTAAACGAGGGTGATCCGACCTGGAAGCGCATCAAGGAAGCGGGCGGTCGCAAGATCCAAGTCGAGGCAATGTCCAATCCTCAGTTTTACGACAGTGAAACAGAGGAAATGTACGCTTGGTTTTTGGACGAGATCAGACGGCGCGGCGACGAAGCGCTGTTGACGGGAGCACCGGCAGCAGTCGAGGAAGTGACCGCCGTTCGTGCAGCAGCGAAGGCGGGGAAGTAAGAACCGTGACATGCGGTTAAGCGCGGCGTGGTCTTTCCAAACCTTTCACCCACGACCGCGCTAACCGCCTTTTTCTGGAGGAGTATCATGGCAAAGTTTTATAGGATGGGCAAAGGGGAAAAAGAAGCGATCAACATGCGAATGGAGGAAATCTCTATGCGTAACAAGGGTGTGTTAGAAGCCCGCGCTGTGGTGGAGGATGCCAAAGACCCCATGTCCCCGCTGCACAATCGTTTCGATTGGGACAACTCAATCGCTGGTGACAAGTGGCGGCTCCATCAAGCGCGGCAACTGATTGCCTACTTTGAAACCCCGGTCAAGATCGAAACGAAAATCCTCAAGTGCCCAACGTGGGTGCGCGATCCGATGCGTCTGCCTCACGAGCAAGGCTACGTGCAGACAGTCAAAATCAAGGGGGAGGAAGAAATCGCGATTGAGACCGTCCGCTACTACTTTGAGCGCGCTGAGAAGTGCATGGAGCGTGCGCTTGACTTGAGCGACATCCTTGGTTTGGGGATGGAAACCCGCCGCTTGCTGAAACGGATTACCGATATGCGCGGCAAGATCGGCTGAATGCTGGAGCAGCTGCGCAAAAAAAAGAAGCGACGTTAGGCACCCATGCCCCGGCAGGCTATGGAGTGTTGCGTTTAGTCCGGGTCTGCCAAGGCAGTCTGGGCGGCGCGAGGTTAGCCGGGTTAGGGCGGGGTAAGTCCGGGTTAGGATTGTCCCGGTGCGTTCCGGCAGTCTGGGTCCGGTGCGTTCTGTTTCGTCCCGGCAGGGTCGGGCGGGGTCAGGTTCGGCAGTCGAGTCCGGGCGCGCTCTGGCGTGTCCAGGTCGGGTATGATAAGGCAGTCGAGGCTGGTTCTGTCTGGGCGTGATGCGGCGGGGCACGGTCGGGTCTGGCTGGCGACGCAAGTTGCGTCTGGGTCAGTCGGGTCGGGTTCCGTTCCGGTACGGCAGACGTGTTGCGTTGGGTTAAGTCCTGGCGCGGTCTGGTACGGTGGGTTGCGGCAGACACGGTGTGTTATGGCAAGTCCTGTCCTAGAGTCTAGGCATGGCTAGGCTGTCTTGGTTAGTCTGGGAGAGGTCCGCCCCGGTTAGGTGTGGCAGACATGGCTAGCTGTGCTCAGTCGTGTGAAGGCAAGCTATGGCAGCCCTGGTCTGCTATGTCACGATCCCGATAAGGAAAGGCGTGGCAGCGCATGGCGGTCATGGTGAGTCCTGTCATGCCGTGTTACGTTAAGTTCCGTTCCGGCTTGGCGGGGTACGGCAGTCGAGGTTTGTTATGTTCTGTTGCGCTGAGTTCCGTCCCGGCTTGGTAAGCTGTGGCTGTCAAGTCTGGTCTAGGTACGTCGGGCAGCGGCGGGGCGTGGCAGCCATGTCGCGCTGTGGTCTGGAGAGTTGAGTTGGCTTCCGTTGGCGCATGGTCTGGCTGTCGTGTCCGGTCTGGGCGTGCTATGGTGCGTCTGGGTCCGGTGGCGCACGGCTTGGTAAGGAATGACATGGAAAGGCGCGTTATGGCATCCCTGGCTACGTCCGCCCTGGCAGGGTTAGGCTGCCGTGTTCTGTCTCGGTGAGTTGAGGAGAGGCGCGCTTAGGCAGTTGAGGAGCGTCTAGTCTTGGTAAGGCACCGCTGCCGTGGCGCGTTCTGGAGAGACGGGTTTTGTCACGGTCAGACCTGGCGCGGCAGTCGAGGTAGGGCAACACGAGCCCTGGCGCGGAATGGTCTGTTGAGACCTGGCGCGGTAACGCTGCCGTGGTGCAGCATGTTTCGTCTGGGAAGGTCGTGTCTTCTCTAGGCGGTCGTGACATGCCAAGGTCAGTCTCGGACAGCCCTGTTGCGGCATGGAATGTTGAGGCATGGTATCCCAGTCGCGCTCAGGTGTGTCTGGATCGGTCAAGGCTAGGTCGGGTCAGGCTGCCCTGGTTCGGCTTTCACAAGTCGAGTTAAGTCGGGGTGAGGCTGACTTGGTGTGACTAGCCAAGAAGAGGCTGGTTGAGTCAGGGTCTGGCTGCGCTGCTCAGGCACCGCAATGCACGGTGTAGCGCGGGGTGGTCAGTTCTGGCTTGGTTTGGCAGTCGCGCTTCGGTTGCTCTGGACTGGGCTAGGCACGGTGTGTTGTGGTAGCGCAGTCGAGGCAATGCCGGGTCTGTCTTGGTGTGCCGTGCTGAGGTCCGGTGACGCTTGGCAGTCATGCCGTGTCGAGGTCTGTCCGGTTCGGGAGAGGCGGCGTTAGCTTCGGCTTGGCAGTCTAGGTGTGTCCGGGTAAGGCTACGTCGGGCTTCGCAAGGCATGGTCTCGCTGGCGCGGCGGCGCACGTCGGGGATCGGCGGGGCAAGTCACGGTGAGTTTGGGCTGCTCTGGTGTGGTTAGGTAAGTCATGGAGGGCTATGGTAGGCTAAGGCAAGGAACGGAGTCCTGTGTCTGGGTTTGGCTCGGCGGTCTTGGTGTCGCGAGTCGCGATATGTCTGGGACTGGTCTCGTGTGTTGTGGCATCTGCGCTGTGGCAGGGAAAGCTGCGCTGAGTCAAGGCATGGTCCGTTGTGGCAGTCACGCTAAGGCGCGGTATGCTATGGATTGGCAAGCTGTCGCAAGGTAAGTCTTGGCAGTCGAGGTTTGGTCTGCCCGGCTACGGAGTGGCATGTTGCCACGAGGACAGGTGGCGTATGTCACGGTGAGTTTCGGCAGTCTTGGCGCGTTATGGCATGGTCTGGAGAGTCGAGACGCGGTCAGGCTGGGTGGGGCGCGGCAGACATGGTTTGTCGAGTCGAGGTGAGTCTTATTAAGGTGGGGTATGTCGTGGCGGTCATGGCAAGCTGAGACACGTTTAGGAGTGGTCCGGTGTGTCTGCGCTTGGTGTGGCAGTCATGGTTTCACTAGACTTGGTGAGTCGAGGCGCGGACAGGCAAGTCCTGTCTCGGTTTGGCTGCCATGTTACGTTAAGTCGCGGCGGGGTTTGTTTAGCTGAGGAGAGTCTGGGTCAGTCTGGGCTCGGCAGTCATGTTGCGCCGTGGTGTCCTGTGTCGAGTCGAGACCGGGCACGGTGACGCAAGGCAGTCGAGGTCTGCTCTGGCAACGGATGTTATGTCCTGTTAGCGCAAGGCATGGCTGTCGAGGTTTGCTTTGTTGCGTTATGTCTGGGTTCGGCTAGGCTGTCCAGGTGTGTCCGGGTTACCTATGGTAAGGCGGTCATGGTCAGTTTAGTCAAGCTGTGTCCTGTTTAGCTTAGCTGAGGCAAGGCGGTCATGATGACGCTTGCTGTGGTGTGTCTTGAGGAGTCGAGACATGGACAGTTGCCTGTCTGGTGAGGCAGTCGAGTCCTGCCCTGTCATGACATGGAGAGTCGAGGCGCGGTCAGGTTAGGATTGGTCTGGCGGTCTAGTCCGGGTAAGCCCTGGAAAGGAGAGGCGCGGTCAGTCGAGGCTGCCATGTCCGGGTTTGTCAAGTTCTGCCGGGGTGAGTTTGGCTCCGGTGAGGCGTGGCAGTCGAGGCAGGTCTGGGCGGGGCAAGCCGGGTTTTGGTCTGGCGCGGCATCCAAGGCGGGGTCTGTTGAGACTTGGTGAGACGTTTCGTGGTATGGTGTGGCAGTCGAGGTGTAAGGCGCGTCTGGGTCTGCTTTGGTCAGACGAGCCCAGACATGGCAGCCATGCCGTGCTCTGTCGTGCTTAGTTAGGATGGGTTTAGGCGCGTCTGGGCGGTCACGGGAGAGCGCAGGGTGCCGGGTTAAGCACAGAAAGGTTAGGGCGATGCTGCCCGGCATCCCTGCTTTTTTCTGTTACAATCGAGAGGCGGTCGTTTTCACCGTGAGGAACGGATGCCGAAAATCGACAGTCTGCTTACTCGACATGCCGATGTGCCCAAGAGTGACGCCCCGTTGTGGTCGGGTCCGGGCGGGCGCGGTTCCAATGGTGGCGTCACTTTTTCACTTCTTTCCCGCTTCCTGACTTGCCGCGAACGGTTCCGGTTGTACGCAATTGAGGGATTGCGCCCAGCGGACGTTTGGAATCACCGTTTGGGTTACGGTGAATTATGGCATACTGCGGAGCAATCCCTGGCAGCGCGGCAACCGTGGGAGAAACCGCTAACGGCATTTGCTAAAGAGTTGTGCCGCCGCTATCCGACCCAACAAGAGCAGATCGACCATTGGCATTGTGTCTGCCGCGCTCAATTTCCTATCTATGTGCGGCATTGGCAAGAGCACCCCGATTTGCGTGAACAGCAACCGCTGTTGCAAGAGCACGTCTTTGACATTTCCTATCGTCTGCCATCCGACCGTGTAATCCGTTTGCGCGGCAAGTGGGATTCGGTCGATTTGGTGGGCAACAAGGTGTGGCTGCAGGAAAACAAAACGAAAGCAGACATCCGACCGCTGGAGTTACAACGGCAGCTGAGTTTTGATCTGCAAACTATGCTCTACATGGTTGCCTTGGAACGGCATCAAGACGCGCCACTGGCAGGTGTGCGTTACAACGTGGTGCGCCGTCCCTTGTCTGGGGGCAAGGGAACTATCACGCGCCATAAGGGCACGAAGAATAAACCGGAAGAGTCGAGGGCGGAGTTCTATGCGCGGTTAGCTGGTATAATTGAGAATGCGCCTGATGATTTCTTCATGCGCTGGGCAGTGACAGTTACGGCAGGGGACATCAAGAGGTTTCGGGATGAATGCCTCGATCCCATCCTAGAAGAACTATGCCGTTGGTACGACGCGCAGCGATCATTGCGGGATCGTGGGCACAAACCATTTGACAGCTATCGGGTCGAGTGCCGCCACTGGCGGCATCCGTTCGGCTGCGTCAATACACTGGACGAATACGGTTCCAGTGATCTTGATTCCTACCTAGAAAGCGGGAGCATGGTTGGTCTGAGCAGAACCGACACCCTATTTAGCGAGTTACAATCGTGACGGAACAACAGCAGTCGCCACCGGAGGCTGTCCATGCTTGTCTTAACCCGGCAGGTGGGTGAGGTTATCGTAATTGCTGGAAACATCCGAGTTGAGGTGCTGGAAGCGCGGCAGGGAATGTCGAGGCTGGGCATAACCGCGCCGAAAGAGATTACAATTGATCGTCTGGAGGTCCACGAAGCGAAACTAAGAGCAGCAGGAGGACATGGAGATGCACCGGGAAAAGGTGACGTGCCAAGAGTTCCGTGACGTATGCACCGGCAATAACTTCGGTGACGTGCCGACGCTGTTACGCGCTATCGTCTACGCACACTGGCGGGAATGCCTGCAGTGCCAAGAATGGCTTGCTAGCGAGGGGGCGGTTGGTCCACCCCTGACGGAGAAACAGCTAGCGGAAGTAAAACAGATTGCCGACCGGGACGAGGCAACCTTGAAGATACTGGCGGCACTGGGGGCGCTTTCAAAGGCAATGATGGAGAGACCCCATGCCTCTAGTGACCAAACAGTCCCCAAGGGCGGTGAAACCCCCCCCACTGCCGCAGACCCATGCCACGAATGATCTAGGAATCAAGCTAAGCTGCTACGGTCGCGCCAAGGTTGGCAAGACGCGCTTGGCATCTACCTTCCCCAAACCACTAATCATTATCGGTACTGAAGACGGCACAAAGTCCATTGCCACCGGGCGCAAGCTGAAAGCGCAGCTGCCGGATGGACCGGTCATCTATTCGCTGTTGGTCCAGGGTCGTGAGATTGGCATAGACTTTGCTCTGGTCAACCGGAGCGCTTGGATTGCTCCCTTGATCGACCGCGCTAAGCGCGGCTATGCTTCTCTGTGCCTTGACCATGCGGGCGGTTTGCAGGATATCGTCTTAAAGGAGGTGCTAGGTCTTGAGGAGATTCCCTTGCAAGGCAGTTGGGGAATGGCACAACAAAGCCAATGGCAGGCAATCGGGGCGCAGATGAAAAAGCATTTGCGCGATTTTCTCGACCTGGCGGACACCGGCACGAATCTGATAATCATCTCCCACGAGCGCAACTTCGGAATGGACGAACAAGCAAGCGATGTAATGGTGCCTAGCGTTGGCGCGGCGCTGATGCCATCGGTCAGCGGCTGGTTAAGCACCGCTTGCGATTACCTGTGTCAAGCATACGTGGCGGAAGAAGTCGTTACGCAAGAAATGACCATCGCTGGCAAGGTTACGAAAATGGCGCAGAAGTCTGGTAAAATCGAATACCGCTTGCGAATTGGACCGCATCCGGTTTTTGCAACCGGGTTTAGACTACCAGATGGCGTGGTCCTACCGGACAGCATCAACAATCCTAGCTACCACAAGCTAATAAAGCTGATAGCTGGGGAAAGCGTCTGAGGTATGGCACGCTGTGGTGGGTCGGGGAAAGGCATCATGTGGCAAGGTATGGCAGCCACCCCGATAATCGAGACAGGGGAGAGGCATTTTTTTCAGAAAGGAAACCTCGATGGAGCGCGCTAAAGCATGGATCAAACCTGTCGGCAAAAAAGTGCTGATGGAACTGTTGACGGAGACCAAGACGAAAGCGGGTCTGGTCTTACCGGCGCAGTCTGGACTGGATATGTCGCATCCGACCAAAGCGCGGGTAGTCGGCATCGGTCCAGAGTGTAAACAGGTGAAAGAAGGGGATTTAGTCGAGGTCGTTGCCGATGTCAGCGGGCGGAAAATCCGCGCCGATGAAGGGGAGTTCCTTTGCATGATTGAGGACGAAATCCTTGGTGTCGTGATTCAATAGTTCCTGTACAATGGGAGTTCCTTTATGCCGATGCAAAAGGGTCAGTCGAATCTGAACGCATCTCTGGCGGCTCATGCCGACGATCCCACAGAACAGCGTCAAGACTACACGCGCCTGCCTGGGGGCATTACGGGTGGTGTGGCGCAGCTAGTGAGTGCCAAGCTGGGCACTTACAAGGACGGCGCGAACAAGGGCGAGCGTTACGTCCGCATGGCAGCAACCGTGTTTGAACCTGCCCGCGCCGTCGATACGCAACGGGTTTGGGAAGATGGTGACGTGCGCGTGGTCAGCAGCCGCGAAGTCGCTATCAAGGGTCTGCAAACATCGGTCATGTACCCGATGTGCGCCACCAAATCGGCGCGGACTGGTGAAATAACCCCTGCCGATAAAAACATCCAGCGGATGTTGAACGATCTGCGGACCATCGGTGGTGACGAAATCACGCATGGCATCAAGAGCGAAGCGGATCTGCAGACGCGCCTCGAAGCATTGGAACGCGCCGGTCCCTTTATCCGATTTGGCACGCGGGCGGGCGACCCATCGGAGCAGTATCCGACGCCCCGCGTATTTGAAAGTTGGTATGGGGCGGCAGCGGACTACAACCCCGATAACCCCACGGGACCGATGGACTACACCGGGAACGGTCGCGAAATGGTGTCTGGTGCTGCAATTGCCGACGCGGAGCAGCACAGCGACATCCTGGTGAACCTGGAAGCACTGGGAACCCGTGCCGACAATCAGGACCGCGCCGCGCAGGATGAACTCAAGTCGATGGCATTGAGCGCTGGATACACGGAGGATGACATTAGCGACGCGAAGGATTGGTCAGAGATTGCTACAATGCTACAAGGCACCAATGAGGGCGGCACGGAGGAACAGCTGGAGCAGGAGGTACCGTGGAAACCGGAAAAGGGTGCCGTCGCTAACTACCATGTGCTCAACCCGAAAACGAATCGGAAAATCAAAGTGGAAGCGGAAATCCTAGCGACCGATGGACGGTCAAAGACAGCGACCATCCGTAGACTGGACACGCGCGCTACGATCAAAGGTATTCGTTGGGATGCCTTGTCAGAAATCTCTTGAGGTCGGGAAAGGAGAGGCGCATGGAAATGCCTAAGGAGCAGAGACCGAAGCAGCCCTGCCCCCAATGCCAAGCGCGGGGCAGATGGTTGTTTCTTGCCGCCGCTGGCGGCGTGACGCGCGAAGCGTACAGTCAATGGATTGATTGTCCGTTGTGCCAAGGAGAAAGCACGATCCCAGCTTTCCGACTGGGCGACTAACTTCTGGCGTATCTGAGTAATCCACCGGGTACCTCCTTACCTACAAGATCGGACGCCGGGCTCCCCGATGGTGGAAAACCCGGCATCTTTCCTTTTTTCATTTCTGGTTAAGCAATGGGGACGCTGTCTTGTATCGTTCCGGGGTGCGTAAATGTCGCAATCCGGCGCGGTCTATGTTGTACGCACATGAAACACCTAGAGCAGCGCATCAAGAGCAGAGAGTTGACCTGGGGGCGCGCTGAACAGCTAGGTCTGGTCAAAGCGCGGCGCAAAGGTTGGGGCAAGTTCCGTATGAGGCGCGCCAAGTGATAATCTCCCTCGACACTGAAACGACGGGAACGGACACCCGGCACGCTGCCCGCCCCTTTTTCGTGACAACGTGCGATGAATCGGCAGAGCAGCGCTGGTGGGAATGGGATGTTGACCCGATAACTAGGATGCCCGAAATTCCGGACGGTGATTTGGATGCCATCTGGCAGCTGGTTTGCGATGCCGACGAACTTGTTCTGCAGAACGCGAAATTCGACGTGGCGGCACTGGGTTCCTTAGATCGGAGGTTTCGCGATGCCTTCCCTTGGGAAAAAACGCACGATACGCTGCTGGCGGCACACCTTCTCGCTAGCTCGCAACCTAAGGATCTTACCTCGCTGGCAATTCAATACCTTGGGGTGGACATCCAGCACTTTGAGGATGCCCTGGAAACAGCCTGCAATCAAGCGCGGACTCGGGCGCGGCGTGCTTTTCCCGAATGGCAGATTGCCAAACAGGGATTAGCAGGGATGCCTTCCGCAAAGGGCAAGTGCTGGAAATACGACACCTGGCTGCCAAGGCAGTTAGCTGAGGCACTGGCGGTCGATCCCGAAGATAGCTGGGGCTATTGGTACACGGTGACGCGGGAGTATGCCAACGCGGACTCTGCTGTCACGCTGCCTCTATGGAGCGTACTGCGGCGGTTACTCAAATCCCGTGGTCTGTGGAAGCTGTATGTGGAGCGTGCCAAGCTGCCGGGGATTATCTACGGCATGGAGAAGCGGGGTGTCACGGTCAGCAAATCGCGCCTCGATGCCATGCACGCGGAGTTTCAGGAAGAGAGCGACCGCTGCAAATCGGTGTGTGTGACGATTGCGGCGGACCGTGGGCACGATCTGCAGCTGCCGCAAGGCTCCACCGTCAACGGTTCGCTGCATACGTTTGTGTTCGACAATCTGCAGCTAGAGGCGGTGGCGCGGACCAAGCTGCTGTCCAAACCCGCGCTGAACGCTCAGGCGGTGGCTGTGTACCTGGTGACGCTGCCCGCCGCTACCAAACCGGGCATGTTCATCCGTTCGCTCGCTCGCAAGCGGAAATTCGACACTGCGCTTACCTTTATCAAGTCGTATGAGCGTTACGGTGTGCCGCTCGCGGACGACTGGCTGCGTCTATTCCCGTCGTTCAATCCGACTACCACTAACACGCTGCGCTTCAGCAGCAACAACCCGAATGGGCAGAATGCGTCTAAGCAGGAACTCGCGAACCTGCGCTATTGCTTCGGACCGGCACCGGGGCGGGAATGGTGGTGTTTGGACTACGAGAACATCGAACGGCGCATTCCCGCGTATGAAGCTGGGGAGGAAGCGATTATCGAACTATTTGAGCATCCAGAGCAACCGCCCTACTACGGGTCCGAACACCTGCTGGTGGCGCATGTACTCCATCCGAAGCTGTGGGCGGACCTGGAGCGCGAAGTGGGTTTCGACAAAATGGGTCCGCTGTTCAAAGAACGCTACAAAGCAACGTGGTATCAGAGAGTGAAAAATGGCAACTTCGCTGTCCAATACGGAGCGCAAGATCGGGAAGATGGCAACGGCACGGCGGACCGCGCCTATGGTGTACCGGGCGCGCAGAGCAGGATCGCGGCGCGCTTCCTCAAAACCGCAGAACTCAATCGCAAGTACATCTCTTTTGCCAACCGGCACGGATATGTCGAGACGCTGCCGGATAAGACAGTGGATGCGCGGCGCGGTTATCCGCTGATGTGTGTGCGCACGGAGCGCGGGGCGGTAAAACCTACCGTCCCGTTTGCCTATCACGTTTCGGGAACGGCAATGTGGTGTACTTGCAAGGCAATGACAAGGTGCGATGCCTACCTGCGCTCTTTGCCCATCGACGCTTACATGCCGCTCCAAGTCCACGATGAACTGGTGTTCGATTTTCCGTGCGGGGGCGGCGCGGAGCCCTGGCGGTCAAATCTACGGTATATTCAGCGGATCGCGGAACTGATGGCGCAGTCAGGACAGGATATTGGCGTTCCGCTGCGGGTTTCTGTTTCTTATCACGCTGAGACGTGGGCGAAGGGAGTGCAAGTAGATGCCGACAACCTCAACCCCGGAGAAGCTAGTACCGTACCTATGGCACGGTTTGGAGTTGTCCTGGGAGGAGGACAAGGAACAAGCGGCGGGCGATTGCCCGTTCTGCGGCAGGGAAGGCAAATTTTCAGTCGAGAAAAGCACCGGCAAGTGGAAGTGTTGGAAATGTCACGAAGGCAATGAAAACGGCGGCGGCAACATCTACACCTTTCTGCAATCACTACACGCAAAAAGCGACGAAGAAACCAACAACGCACAATACAACCTTCTCTCCGTCAATCGCAAACTACTCTACCCTGAAACCTTGATGCACTGGGGCGTCTGTATATCCGCGCTTACGGGCGACTGGCTGATTCCCGGTTACAACGCTGACGGCAAGATCAATCAACTCTACAGCTATCGCACCAATAAAGACGGTCGCATGATTTGTATGCCGACACCTACGCTAACCCACAAACTGCACGGCATTCCGCTCTGGGACCGCAGCGCGCAGGATGTCTACATCTGCGAAGGCATTTGGGACGCGCTCGCTCTGTGGGAATTGCTGGGCGTCGCGAAGTTCACCGGCACCGATCTGATGGCAACCGCGAACGGAGACAACCTGCGCACGCGGGCGGCGGTTCTCGCGGTATCCAGTTGCGGCGGTGTCAGCTGCCTGCATAAATTCCTGTCGCTGTTTGAAGGCAAGCATCCGATTTTGCTGTTTGACAATGACCATCCACGAAAACACGAATCGCGGGTAATCGCTGGGCAAGGTTACAAGTCGATGCAAGAAGCAACCTCGATTCTGTGCAACGTCACGCAAAAAATCTCCTATCTGAACTGGGGATTGAACGGTTACGACCGTTTGCTGCCCAGTGGTTACGACGTTCGCGACCAGCTGTCGGAGGGCGGTGATTTACTCGGTCCGCGCTTGGACCGTCTGCAGCAGCTGCTAGGCAAGATTGACGATGTGCCCAAGGATTGGTTAGTTCCCTCGCGGCGGTCAGAACCGCAAGGATCGGAGGAAGGCTGCGGTGATTGCAAGGATTGGAAATCGTTAGTCAACAGCTGGCGCAAAGTCTTGACCTGGACGGATCGACTGGATCAAACGCTATCGGTAATGCTCGCAACCGTGGTCTCTACGCAGCTGGTAGGTGACCAACTGTGGATCAAGGTAATCGGTCCGCCCGGCAGCGGCAAATCGGAACTGTGCGAAGCGCTCGCGGCAAATCTGAAGTATGTCCATCCGATCAGCACGTTTACGGGTTTCCATTCGGGTTACAAGGAGGATAAGGAAGGATCAAAGGATTACAGCCTGTTAGTTCAAGTGCAGAACAAGAAGCGCGGGATTTGTACGATGGCACGGCGCGGACGCATTACCGGCATGGTATGTCGCGCCGCTATGAGCGATTGCGGACTACGCTAGTGCTGAGCGGCACGGAATCACTGCGGGAACTGGACACTAGCGAACTGGGCGAACGGTTCCTAGATACCGTCATTTGCGATGAAATCAGCGCGGAGTTGGAAGAGGCAATCGGTCTGCGCGTCATCTACCGTGCTGCTTACGAGAGTCGCTTGCAAGTGGACGGTAAACCGGAAACCGCCACATCCCCTGAGCGCGTGGCAGCACGGGGAATGACGGGCGGCTACATCGGCTACCTGCGCCGCAATGCCCAGCAATTGCTCGATTTGCTGCCCAATCCGGAGCAGGAGCAAGCGCAGGAACTCTACAACCTAGCGCTGTTTGTGTCCTATATGCGCAGCCGCCCCTCTCCCAAACAGCAAGAGAAGGCGCATAAGGAGCTATCTTCGCGCTTGTCGTATCAATTGACGCGGTTAGCGAACTGTCTAGCGGTGGTCTTAAACCGCGATGGTTGGGATGAGGAAGTTATGCGCCGCGTTCGCTGTGTCGCTCTGGACACGGCGCGGGGGCTGGCATTAGAGATAGCGCGCTTGATTTGGGACACCGGCAACGTAGGATTGGCAAGTAGCTCGCTAGCAGTCGCACTAGGTCAGGAGGACCATACGATGTCTAAGCTACTCAAGCATCTCAAGCGTCTGAAGGTAATCACGGTTAAGAACGTGGGCGGCGTTCCCCAGTGGCGGCTGACGCTGCCCCTGGCGCGTCTTTACAAGGAGGTGGTCGAATGCCACGGATAGGACAAAGACGGCGCATTGACCTGTACCAAGGGGATTGTCTGGAAATCCTCAAGACGATTCCGGACTCTGTGTTTGATTCCCTAGTCACCGATCCACCGGCAGGGATTGACTTTATGGGTCTACATTGGGACTCGGATAAAGGGTCACCGGAAAAGTGGATCGAATGGTTGACGCTCGTAATGCGGGAGTGCCATCGGGTGCTGAAACCTGGGGCGCATTGTCTGGTGTGGGCATTGCCGCGCATCTCGCATCGGACCGCCACGGCAATCGAAGCTGCCGGATTTGACATCCGCGATATTGTGAGTCACCTGTTCGGGCAGGGATTCCCCAAGTCGCTTGATGTGTCGAGGGCAATCGACAAGTCAGCTGGGGAGCCACGGATTGCCGGGACCGTCAAGTCGGGGCGGCGCGCTTCAACCTATCGGCAGGATGCGTGGACGCTGGAAAACTGGGGCACGGTGCAACCTGTGCATGTGCCGACATCGGACGATGCCAAGCGCTGGCAGGGATTCGGAACTGGTCTGAAGCCAGCCTGCGAATTTTATATCTTGGCGCGGAAACCGTTGTCTGAGAAAAGCGTCGCTGCCAACGTGCTCAAGTGGGGCACGGGCGCGCTCAATATCGACGGTTGCCGGATCGCTTGCGCTGGTGGTTCCCCGTCAGTAGGGCGAAGGCAGGGAAAATATTCAGGACATCCCGGTGAGCCCGGTTTCATCAGTAGGACTAGTCCAAAACGGTACGCTACAGCAAGACCTGGAGAGCAGCTAGGGCGCTTCCCCGCAAACGTAGTGCTGTCGCACGATTGCAATGGGGACTGCACCCCTGATTGCCCGGTTGCCATGCTCGATAGGCAGAGTGGGCAACTAACAAGTGGTCATGGGTGTATTAAGAGGGCGAGTGCCGGTAAATCGAAAAACTGTTACCGCGCCGACAGCAGGCGGTCGGGACAGGAGATACCGACCTATGGCGACACCGGGGGCGCGTCTCGATTCTTCTATGTCGCTAAGGCATCGCGCCGTGAGCGCAACATGGGAGAGGTCGAAAACAAGCATCCAACCGTCAAGAACCTGGCATTGATGTCCTTATCTGTGCCGTCTGGTGACTCCACCGGGTGGTGTGGTGCTGGACTGCTTTATGGGCACCGGTTCTACGGGCATGGCGGCTGTGCGGGAAGGTTTCTGCTTTACCGGCATCGAAATCTCTGGTGAGTATTTCGAGATAGCGCAGTTACGGATCGGAGCGGTGGAGAATGCCAAAAAGTAACATCCTGGCACCTTTTCCGTATTTCGGCGGCAAGGCGCGCATCGCGGAAACCGTCTGGCAGCACCTCGGCGACGTGCGCGGCTACGTTGAGCCCTTCTTCGGCTCGGGCGCGGTCTTCCTCAATCGCCCGCAGCCGTTTAAGGGGGTCGAAACGGTCAACGATGTGGACGGTCTTGTCTGCAACTTCTGGCGCGCGGTGCAAGCGAAGCCGGATGAAGTCGCGCAATATGCCGACTGGTTAGTGAATGAAAACGATCTGCACGCGCGGCACGCATGGCTTGTGGAGCGCAAGGACTCACTCCAAGCGAAGCTCGAAGGCGACCCCGAATACTACGACGCCAAAATTGCCGGCTGGTGGTGCTGGGGCGTGGCGTGCTGGATAGGCAGCGGGTTCTGTTCGGGCAAGGGACCGTGGCAAGTTCAAGAAGTGGATGGAGTGCGCCAATTAGTCCAGATAACGAGCACCAATGGAGTATCGCGGCGGTGCGTCCACCTGAGCAACGCGGGCGAGGGCGTGCTCAAGAAATCCTGCCGCGATACACCGAGCGAAAATGGTATCGCTGGCTGCGGCGAGCAAGGCTTACACGCCTGGATGCAGGCACTCTGCGAACGCCTGCGGCGTGTCCGCGTCTGCTGCGGTGACTGGCGGCGGGTTTGCGGTGGCAGAAGTGGCAATGCGCTATCGCACTTTTTCGCTGGCGGTAAGCCCTGCGGCATCTTCCTAGACCCGCCATATGCGGATACGGCGAATCGAGAAGACGGCTGCTACCGCGTCGATTCGCTGTCCGTCGCTCACGACGTGCGCGAGTGGGCGATTGAGCATGGGGACGACCCGCGCTTGCGCATAGCGCTATGCGGATACGAAGGCGAGCACACTATGCCGCAATCTTGGAAATGCGTGGCGTGGAAGGCGAATGGGGGCATGGCTTCACTGTCCAAGAGCGAGAGCCAAGGCAAGGCGAATTGTAGACGGGAGCGAATCTGGTTTAGCCCGCATTGTTCGTTTAGCCATACTTTCAGATAGCGCAGGCAAGAATCGGGGCAATCGAATGCCAAAGTCAAACATCCTGGTAGGCAGGAAGTCTAAAGTCGAGGTAGTCGCTATCGACCGCCTGCAGCTGAACCCCAATAACGCCCGTTTGCACCCCGAAGCGAACATTGACGCTATCAAGGGCTCGCTGGCTGCCTATGGGCAGACTAAGCCCCTAGTGGTGCAACGTCGCACTAGGATAGTGATTGCAGGCAATGGAACGCTGGAGGCGGCACGTCAGCTGGGTTGGACCGAAATCGCGGTCACCTGGGTCAATTTTCACGCGGGAAAGGCAATCGGCTACAGTCTCGCGGACAACCGGACTGCCGAATTGGCGCGTTGGGATTATGACGCTGTAGCACGGGTGTCTGAGCTAGTCGAGGATGCCCAGATGATTGAGCAGGGGTGGTCTCAGGACGATCTTCTCAGGCTGCGGCGGGAGTATGTCCCAGCGGAAACCCCGGCAAACGGCAAAGCGCGGCAGTTTGAGTGTCCCAAGTGCGGTTTTTCGTTCTCCGCGTAAGTGAGGACTAACTTTTTGCTTTCTTTGCCTCGACCCCAGCCGTATAATTTGTCAGTGAGGAAAGTTCCTCAGGACAACTATCTTTTTCGAGGAAAGGAGCATTTTGCAATGCCGAAAGTCACGAAGCCTGGGCGGAAGCACCCTAAGAAGAACGGTGCTGTCCAAACGAAGTTGCGCCTGCCCCAAATCCGCATTTTGCGGGTATTATCGGTGGGCACGCCTGCCCCGGCACTGACTCGCGCCAAGCTGTGTGAACGCATCGGGATTAGTGCAATCAGCGGCACGATTACTGCCGCGCTGAACGGTCGCGATTCCTACGGTGCATCGGTAACGGGACTTGTCCCTGGTGGCTTGGTGTCTAAGGAGGAGTTGAAAGTACCGGAGGACGGCATCAACGAGACCGTCTACGAGATTACGGATCGTGGACGCAAAGCGCTGGCAGTCTACGCGGAGGCACACAAGCGTCTGCCGAAACTGCGGGAAAAGGATATCTCGATCAACCGCCGTTACAAGCGGAAGGTACTGAAAGCTGGGGCGTAATGCCTGGAAAAAGACCGCTAGGAGCCATCCTGCCTTGGTACGGGTCCAAGCGCACGATGGCTCCTCTTATTATCCGGCAGCTGGGGCGGCACCAATTCTATTTCGAGGGGTGCTGTGGATCGCTTGCCGTCTTGCTCGCGAAACCGCCGTCTCACCATGAGATGGCTTGCGATCTGCACGGCGCGCTCACCAATCTGTGCTGGGTGCTGCAGGATGGCAAGCTGTCGGTGGAGCTATTCGACATGCTGGAGCGGACCATGTATCAGGACGATCTCTATTTGCGCTCTGTCGAGGAATTGCAGTGCATGGAGAAAAATGCGCCCAGCGCGGTCTGGGCATATCACTACTTCGTTGTTTCATGGATGGGGCGCAACGGCATCATCGGAACGGATAAGGTCAAGCATAGCATCGCGACGCGCTGGACTTCGGGCGGCGGCAGTGGTCCCTTGCGATTCCACCGCGCCGTGGATTCCATCCCTGCCTGGGTGGACCGCTTGAAAAACGTCCATATCTTGCGGCGGGATCTGTTCGAGTGTCTAGCTTCAATCGAAGATCGTAAAGAAGTCTCTATGTACATCGACCCGCCCTATTTGCCGGAAACAACGTCAAGCGGCGGTCGTTTCGAGTATGATTTTACGTCTGAGCAGCATTCGCGGCTGGCAACCGCCCTATCGCGGTTCCACAAGGCGCGGGTGGTGGTCAGCTATTACGACGCGCCGCAACTGAACAATCTGTATAGCGGGTGGCGCAAAATCAAGTGTCCGCGCCACAAGCATCTGCACACCACGGAGCGCGGATCGGCGCGGGAAGTTGCACCGGAGGTCTTGCTGGTCAACGGATTCGTCTATGCTCCCTAAATCTACAGCCAGCATCAAGCGGCGCGGCGGCGCGGACCTGCTGCCGATGTTCAGCTACTACGGCAGCAAGTGGCGGCTAGTGCCGTTCTATCCGCGTCCGAAGCATAATCTCATTGTGGAACCGTTTGCGGGCAGCGCGTCCTATGCTCTGCGCTATGCGAACCGCAAGGTGCTGCTTTACGACGTGAACCCGAAAGTGGTCGGGCTGTGGCGGTATCTAATCGCTGCCAAACCTTCGGAGATCCTAGCTTTGCCTCTGAAGTTTCGGCGCGTCAACGATCTAACGCATTTATGCGAAGAGGCACGCTGGCTAATCGGCTGGTGGATCGCCAAGGGATCGCAGCATCCACGCAATAAACCGTCGCCGTGGATGCACCTCAAGACGCGCGTGGATTGCGTCTGGGGTAGTGTCATTCGTGCTAGGATTGCCTCTCAAGTGAA
>Ga0306922_10001847_pt1 | contig 19396 bp, 13 predicted proteins | sample sta12Cox44000082_FD_203758 | JGI IMG/M metagenome (GOLD analysis project Ga0306922, IMG submission 203758) | Lab enrichment of tropical soil microbial communities from Luquillo Experimental Forest, Puerto Rico - statoxic.12C.oxic.44.000.082 (v2)... | ecosystem: Environmental > Terrestrial >... | reverse complement strand
GGGAACGGTGTCGGTAGACATAGTGGCTGCGCGCCCACGAACACAGCCCATCATAGAGAGTCCGCCGGCATTGCACAGCATGCCACTCGACGCCAAACCCATGATGGCGGACCACGCCCGTACGCACACGGCCCCTGGCTCGGATCGTGCCTCGATCTTCGCGCCGGGCGGCAGCCGCCTGATGCGCCAGGGTGCGGAAGTTGCAAAAACCAGCGTTGCGGGAGAGATTTGGCCGACCGTTCGCGTGCGCTCATGATGGCACCGTGCGTCGCCGACGCACGACCGGAACAAACATGCAAACGAGAGGAGACCGGAGTGGCATTCGATGATCCCCTTTCCCGCCGGCGCTTCCTTGGCGGTGTAGCAGCGTCTGCGGCCTCCGGGTGGGTGCGCGCCGGAGGCGGAGCTGCCGCGTCGGCCCCCGGGCCAAAAGCAACCGATGAGCTGACCCGCCTGAGTGCCGTCGAAGCGGTCGCACTGATCAGCCGGGGCGAGATCTCCGCGGTCGAGTATGCGCGCGCACTGCTGGAGCAGTGTGAGGCAGGCGCGAGCCTCAACGCCTTCATTACGCTGCGCCCCGAGCAGGTGCTCGCGGCCGCGAGCGAATGTGGCCGCAGGCGTCAGGCCGGTGAGCGGCTCGGACCGCTGCATGGCCTCCCCATCCCGGTAAAAGACAGCGTGAACACGCGCGATCTGCCGACGACCGCCGGCACCCCGGCGCTGCGACACTTTCAGCCCCGCGAGGATGCGCCGCTCGTGGGCGCGCTACGCAAGGCGGGGGCGATCGTGCTCGGCAAGACGAATCTGCACGAGCTGTCGTACGGATACACCAGCAACAATCACGCCTATGGCGCGATACACAATCCCTACGATCCGAGCCGCGTCCCGGGCGGCAGTTCCGGCGGCACCGGCGCCGCCATCGCAGCGCGCATGGCGCCGCTCGGCGTCGCCGAGGACACGGAAGGTTCCATCCGCGTGCCTGCGGCGCTGTGTGGCATCGCGGGCTTCCGCCCGACCACCGGCCGCTACCCGACCCATGGCTGCGTGCCGATCTCTCCGCTCTTCGATCAGGTGGGTCCGCACGCGCGCTCAGTCGCCGACCTGCTGCTGTTCGATGGCGCCGTGACGGGCAGCCCCACATCGGCGCCTGCGCCGGTGTCCTTGAGCAAGGTGCGCCTCGGCGTCATCCGCCCGTTCTGGTTCTCCGGTCTCGACAGTGAGGTCGAGGAGGTCACGACGGCAGCGCTCGATAAGCTCCGCCGCGCGGGAGCGGAGCTCGTCGAAGGCGATCTCCCGCAGCTGCCGCACTTCATCGAGCTGATCACCGATCCGGTGCAGAACCACGACGTCATGCCCTCTCTCACGCGGTATCTCGCCGAGTATCACACCGGGATCAGCTTCGAGGAGCTGCTGGCGCAAGCGAGTCCCGACGTGCAGCGAATGATCAGGCCCGCCATCACGCCGGGGACCCATGACTTCGTGCCCGACGCGCAGTACGAGGAGATCGTGAGAGTGCACCTGCCGGGGTTGCGGACGATGTACCAGGAGTACTTCGCACGCAGTGGTGTCGCCGCGATCGTCTTTCCCGCCACCATCCTGCCGGCGCCCAAGCTCGGCGAAGAGGACATGGAGGTCGAGGTGCGGGGTCGCCGGATGCCGCTCGATGAGGCGATGGCTCGCAACATCGCGCCGGGAAGCACCGCGGGACTTCCTGGCCTGGTGCTCCCGGCAGGCCTTACTCCATCGGGGCTTCCGGTCGCACTGGAGTTCGATGGGCCCGCGGGCTTCGACCGCTCAGTGCTCGCGCTCGGGCTGGCAGTCGAGGCGGTCCTCGGCAAACTGCCGCCGCCACGCGCACTCTCTCGCGTCAGTCTTCAGCCGAGGGCTGCACGAACTGAGGCGGAGCGCCCCTGAACGCATGCGCCGCTTGATGCAAGGCGGCAGCGCTCGCCGCTCATCAGGCCATGCGAGACAGATTGGGAATGCCCCAGCGCGGTGATCGAGGCGTTTGACCGTGCTGACAGCTGTCGATCGCGCAGTCGCCGGCGCAAAATGAAGCGCCGAAGTTTTCCCGACGGCGTCTTCGGCAGACGGTCGAGGTAGTGGATGCGCCGCGGATAGGCCGCGCGGCAAAGCGAACCTTCATGATGCAGCGCACAAAGCCCGGGGGTTGCGTGGCTCCTTGCGTGCTCACTCTGAGACGAGCTCTCCCGGTGCGAGCCTCGAATTCAGCAAGCGTCCAGCGGCCGCTTTTCCGCCACAGTTGCGGGATTCGTCCGTCGACGGCTCCTCTACTCAGCCAGACCTCCGGTGTCTCGCCCCGATGAGGCAGCAATGGCCGGAAAAATCGATAAGATCATTCTCACCAACACCGCGGCCCTGAAGGCCAAGTACGGGAAATCCGGCGCTCACTCCATTTCCGTCGAGATTGAAAGATTAATCTCCTCGGACCGTGCCCGCGGTTTAACCACGCGTCTGGTTGCGATCGACGACGTCCGTTCAATGCGGGAGTTTTCCGTACATCCTGTAACCCAGGCCACCGATGCGCGGCAGAACAAGCAAGCCGTCGACGATCTGTATGCAGCCCTCGCTCCGGACTACATCCTATTGCTCGGCTCCATAGATGTTATTCCGAGTCAACGCCTGCACAATCCGGTCTACACGTCGCCGACCGGAGAGGATACCGATCGCAACGCCGCAGGCGATCTCCCTTATGCCTGTGAGGCAGCATACAGTCCCGAGGTGACGGATTTCGTAGGAGCCACGCGAGTAGTCGGCCGCCTCCCCGACATTGCGGGCGCGGGCGAGCCGTCCTACCTGCTACGGCTACTCAAGACGGCGGCCGACGCTCGCGCGATGAGTATCGACGCTTACAGGCGTCGTTTCGCTGTTACGGCGCAAATATGGGAGGCCTCAACCAGACTGTCGATGCGGAAGATTTTTGGCGACTCGACCGGTGTATTACAGGTTCCTCCGCGTTCGTCAAATTGGCCGCGCAAGCTCGTCAGTGCGCGTGTCCACTTCATCAATTGCCACGGTGCCAGTCTGGCCTCTGAGTTCTTTGGACAGCCTGCCAATGACAAACCACTGTATCCCGTGGCACTCAAAGCATCCCAGATGGACGGGAAAATCGCGCGCGGCACCATCGCGTCGGTTGAGTGTTGTTACGGCGCGCAATTGGACCGCATCTCGCCGTCGCATGCGCGCCTCGGGATCTGTGAGACTTATTTGACAAACAGCGCTTGGGGGTTCGTTGGCAGTACCACTATTGCCTATGGCGATTCCGCGGGAAATGGTCAGGCCGATCTCGTATGCCAGTACTTCATGGAGAATGTTCTGGCTGGTGCATCGCTGGGACGGGCATTCCTTGAGGCACGACAGAAGTTCGTCAGTACTGCATCGCCGCTTCATCCACTGGATCTGAAAACTCTCGCGCAATTCAATCTGTACGGGGACCCGTCCATTGTCGCGGTCAGACCCCGTGTACCCAAAGGCACACTGAGTCGCACGCCGGACGTGAAGTCGGTACAGTCAGAGCGCAGCGCGCGTCACGACCGCAGACGCACATTGTTCAGGACCGGTTTTGCGCTCTCGGAACGCGAACCGATAACGCGCAGAATCGCGACGACAGAAGCAGCTTCCATCAGGCGAGCACTGCATGCGAGGGCACGCTCCTTCAATCTCAGGCCGAGGAAGATGCTTTCTTTCGCTATTCGCTATCGCAGCACGTCGAGGGCTACGCCACAAGGACTTGTCTCAAAATCCCTTCGGAAGGCCTATCACATTCTTTTCTGCAGGTCTCGTACTGCCACGGGTCGCGAAGGGTCGCGTCGTCGGTTGGGCATTCCAAACATCGTGGTGTTGATCGGCAAGGAGGTGAATGGAGCGCTCGTGTCTTTTGCAAAAATTGACAGCCGTTAGCCTGTGCATAAAGGAACAAGCCAATGCGCGCAAACTTCGATCCCGGCTATATCCGTGACCCCTTTCTGACGTTGTGTGATCAGGCTCCGGATGCAGTAACGTACCCGTACACTGCCTTCCGAACCGAGTGGGGCCCGGTCTTTCATCGCGGCCGGCTTGACGGTTCGGCACGAGTCCTGGGTATCGGGCAAGACCCGGCCGAGCACGAAACCATAACCCGTCGCATTCTGGTGGGTACTGCGGGCCATCGCGCCCAGGGATTTCTTGCAAAGCTCGGCGTCAACCGCAGCTACGTGTTGGTGAATGCGTTTCTGTTCAGCGTCTACGGTCAGAGCGGCGGCAACCAACACATCAAAGATCCGAAAATCACGCAATACCGCAATCAATGGATTGAGGCGCTAATTTCGACGGCGAACATCGAGGCGGTAGTGGCGTTCGGCGGACTGGCAGATCAAGCATGGCAGGCGTTTGTGGCCATCCCAGCTAACGCGGCCTCCAAGAAGCTGCCCTATCAACATGTCCCGCATCCAACCTCTCCGGAAGGCGCGGGTGGAACGCCCGCACAGATCAAAGCAGCGACCCAAACGATGCTAGCGAATTGGAATCAGGCGATCCAGGCTTTGCGGCAGGCAATCAAGCACCCAGATGTCACGGGAGCATTTGTGCCGTACGGAGTAGACTTTCTTCCCCAGGAACTGCCGTCGATTCCAGCCTTCGACTTACCCGCGGGCACCCCTACATGGATGCAAGGCACCAGCGGTTGGGCAACGCGAGCAGGCACAACCGCAGCTCTGAAGCGGCGCACAATCACGGTCGAGGTGCCGGCCGGGGTAATTTCATGAAGTTTAGTTTATTGGGTCGCGTCGTAACGATGGACGACAAGTTCACGGTCTTCCCGAATGGCGCCATCTATGTCGATGGCAATACCATCGTGGCCGTTGGCGCTCAAAGCACTTCACCCCCGCCCGGCTTCACCGCCGCGAAGTCGGTCAATACCGGCGGCACGATCTTTCCCGGACTCATCGAACTGCATAACCATCTCAGCTACGATTCACTACGGATGTGGGCCGTCCCGCAAAAGTTCACCAATCGCGGCCAGTGGCAAAACAATTCCGACTACGCGATGAATGTGTCTCGTCCGATGGGCGAGATTGCCCAATCCAGTGATCCGCGCCTCCTGGCAGCGGTCGCGCGATATGCGGAAACGAAGTGCCTGCTGGGTGGTGTCACGGCGAGCCAGGGCATTTCGCTCAAGGGCAACAATGTCAACACTTATTACCGCTCTGCAATGCGAGTGGTTGATGATCCGGGCGATGCGCAATTTCCGCGGGCCGCTACCCACATACCGGATGTCGACGCTTCGGGGTGGGCACAATTCAATGCAGAACTCCTGAGGCTCAAGAACTCCTCGCTTCTTCTGCATTTGAGTGAGGGCCTTGACCAGGAGGCCCGCGCTGCTTTCCTCGCCCTAAAACACGGCAATCAATGGGCGATCAGCCCAGCGTTAGCGGGCATCCATTGCGCAGCGCTCGAGCCCAAAGACTTCGCCATCATGAAGTCCAAGGGGGCTTCGGTCGTCTGGTCGCCCTTGAGTAATCTTTTGCTTTACGGAGGCACGACGGATATCAAGGCCGCGCGGTCAGCGGGCCTCGATATCGCACTTGGATCAGACTGGTCCCCTTCCGGTAGCAAGAATCTGCTTAACGAGCTCAAGGTTGCCAAGATCGCGAACAGCGTTTTCGCGCTCGGTCTCGCCGAGAAAGACATCATTGCGATGGTGACGAGCACGGCCGCCCGCATCATCAAATGGAACGCGCTCGTCGGGTCGATCGCCGCGAGCAAGCGCGCGGATTTCACCGTGATCGGACCACAGTCTGCCGCCGACCCCTACTCGGGCCTCATCGAGTCTCGCGAGACTGATCTGCTCTTGTTGATGGTGGACGGGCGGGCCGTGCTTGGAACGCCTGACCTCATGTCCTCACTGGGTCAACGTGGCGAGTCCATCAAGGTCGGCACCTCAACACGCATCATCAACTATGGAACCGGTGACCCGCGTGTACCAACGCTGACGTTTGCCGAGGCGGAGGCAGCCATGAAGGATGCGCTGTCGCGCTTGCCGACGTTGCTGAAGGACGAAAAGGCCGGGATGGGTGTTTCCCAGCTGAAGCTTGCTGCCGGGCCCAAACCGGAATTAAGTCTGGCTTTAGATGAGGAGCATCTGACGGGATACGTGCAGCGTGTGAGGCTCCCGTACCATGGCCAGGCTACCGGGCCAGACGCCGTTTTCAATCCAGCTGCGCTGGCCGCGGCTCCTCTCAAACCCTTGTCAATTGATCCGCCGTCGGTCGCCAACGATCCCGGCTACGGCGCAAGGCTGCAAGCTCAAGTGAATATTCCCGCCGCCGTCAAGCGGCACCTCAAGGTTTACTACCCCTGATACTGCTGTATCGGGCAAATTTGCATCGGATTGCAATTCTCAGTGTCCGTGCGGTGCGCACCGGATCGGCGCTTGCACGCCATCTGCGGGCCGAGCGCGACGCTCGAGGCTGTGGAGAAGCGCATGCAGCGCTCGAGGTGCGGAAAGAAGGCTGCCAAGGCGCTGGCGGCTGCCAAGCCCAAGGGTTACAGCACGTGACACCGGGAACGACTTCGCCCCAAGGTTGGCAGAAACTGTGGGTTCTCTGTCTTTTCTGCAATGAGCGGCGGGACTAGCCTCATCCTGAAACCGCCAGGTCTTTCAGGAGATCCCGCCATGATCCGCTCGATGTTCGCCGTGCTCGCGCTCGCCTCGGCAGTCGTGGCTCACGCTGACCGCCTGCAGCCACCCGAGGGCCGCAAGATCCGCGTCGCCGTCGTTCTCACCGAGGGGGCCGTCGTGATCGATTACGCCGGCCCTTGGGAAGTCTTCGAGAACGTCCACGCCGGCGGCGGCGATATGGACCAGCAAATGCCGTTTGAGCTCTACACGGTGGGTAAGGACCGCAAGCCGATCCACACCAGCGGCGGCCTGAAGCCGGGCATGACCATCGTCCCGGACTATGGCTTTGCCGACGCGCCGGCGCCCGACATCGTGGTCGTCGGTGCGCAGTCGGGCGATGCGCAGCTCGGCCCCTGGTTGCGCAAGGCGCATTCGCAGCACGCGCTCATCATGTCTGTGTGTACCGGCGCTTTCCGCGTGGCGCAGGCGGGACTCCTCGACGGCAAGCCCGCGACGACTCATCACGCGTCGCTCGAGCGCCTGGCCAACCAGTATCCGCGCATCTCTGTGCGAAGCTCCGTGCGCTACGTCGAGTCCGACCCGCTCATCCTGACCGCCGGCGGGTTGAGCTCCGGCATCGACTCGGCGCTGCACGTTGTGGAGCTCTACTACGGAGCAGAGGTCGCGCAGGCCACGGCGGATTACATGGAGTACCAGGGGCAGGGCTGGAAGACGAACCGGGGAGCCGGCGAGTCTGTCGTGGTGCCGCCGACCATCCCGCTCGCCGACCGCGCTCATGAGACGTTCTGGCGAGGCACGTTCCTCCCGGAGTATCCGAAACCTGAGCCGCGGATGCCGGTGGTGCTGCATCTCGCGCGGGTCGGGGCGCAATACCGGGCGACGATCGACGCGCCGGGGGAAGGGATGGTCGGCGAGCCGCTCCATGCCGTGCGCCTCGATCACGGGAGCCTCCACTTCATCATCCCCATGGACGGCCGTCCGGTCGAATTCACCGGCACCCTGAGCGCCGATAAAATCTCAGGCAATCTGACCACCCATGAGGGCTCGACTAGTCCCTTGACGTTAGATAAAACCACACCACCGCCGCAAAGCGAGTTCGTGACCCGATGACTGCCGGCACTCCGCCGCTCAGGCGACGTCCCCATCACGTGGTGATGGTGGCTTATCCCGACGTGCAGATCCTCGATGTCACGGGACCGCTCGAGGTATTCAGCCGTGCCTCCCGCTGGATGCAGGACCAGGGGATCCGCCGCGATCTCGCTTACCGCGTCGAGGTCGTGGCACCGCGCGCCGGTGCTTTCCCGACTTCCTCGGGTGTGCGGCTCGTGGCCGAGCGCTCCTATCGCGAGGTCACACGTGCGGACACCCTGCTGGTCGCCGGCGGCCGCGGGCACATCGCCGCCCGCCAACACGCAGAATTCCTCGCGTGGCTGACCCGCATGGCCGCTCGCGTCCCGCGATTCGGCTCGGTGTGCACCGGAGCGCTGATACTCGCCGCCTGCGGGCTCCTCGAGGGGCGCCGGGCGACCACGCATTGGGCGTATCTGGAAGAGCTGCACCAATTGATCGGCAACGGTGTCTGCCACGACGCCATCTACACCCGTGACGGCAACCTTTACACCTCCGCCGGCGTCACCGCCGGCATCGACATGGCACTCGCCATGATCGAGGCAGATCACGGGAACGCCGTGGCGCTTGCGGTCGCCCGCGAGCTCGTGATGTTTCTCAAGCGTCCCGGAGGCCAGTCGCAGTTCAGTGACCATCTCGCGGCGCAATTCAGCGAGGACGCGGGGCTGCGCGAGTTGCAGCTGTGGATGCTCGAGCACCTGGATCAGGATCTCTCGGTGCCGCGCCTTGCGGCAAGGCTCGCGCAGAGCGAGCGCAGCTTCGCCCGGCACTTTGCCGACGGAGTCGGAATGGCACCCGGTCACTACGTACGGCATCTGCGCTTGAATGCCGCGCGGCGCCAACTCGAGCAGACGAATCTCCCCCTCGCGCAGATCGCCCGGCGCTGCGGACTCGGCACGCCCGAGACGCTCCGCCGCAGCTTCATCGCCGCGTTGGGAGTGGCCCCCGGCGCCTATCGCGAGCGCTTTCGCGGCGCCTCTGCGTCCGAAACGACAGCGAACTCTCGTGCACGCTCACCGTCGCGTTCTGCCCTCGGCTTGCGGGGCAGATTCGGCCGCGCTCGCCTGGCGGAGGCCAACCTGCGCAGATGATGCCGGGCGGCGCCGCGCCCACAGTATCCTCAGCCACCGATCGGTGAAGGCCGCGGCTGAGCCCTGTCTGCGCAAGCGCGAATGTCCTCGCACCCGCCAGCGGCCATGGACCGGCTCGATCATGCGGCGGCTGCAAACTCGCTGCGGGAGCTCTTGGGGCCTGCATCAGGCTTGCACAAAGAAGCGGGTGCGCAGGAGAGCCGCGGCATCGCGCGCGTCAACGGATTGAAATGGTTGTGCGGCCGAGAACTCGTACGACCGGCCGGTCATCGAACCCTGCACCAGGATGCGCGATCGTTCGAGATACCGAAGTTGAACCGAAGTGCCCGAGGCACGTGACGTCGGCGGTTGACGAAGAGTAGCCGACGGCGGTTGGGGCGAAGAGGCACGCGCAGGCCGGGTCGCTGGCACCGACGTGGCCGCCGGCGGCGACGCCACCGAATACATCGGCGTGGTGTGCGAAGGCCTGCTAGTTGCGGATGGTGGTGAGCTGTATCCGGTCCTCACGGTCCTCGGTTCGCTCGACACCTGTTCGCGTCTCTGTCCGCAGCATCCCATCGTCAAATCCTCCTTGCGAGTTCTCTGGCAGGCGTTCGATCATTACCGGCTCCGGAGTCAGGCGCTCGAGCAGACACGCGCCGCCCGACGCTGCCAGCCACGATATGAACCACTCGACCGGCCTGTCGCTCACGAACAGCGCGAACGATGCTGCCACCCAAAGGCTCGCGCATTGGAAGCAGTCCATGGCGCGGCCAATTACGCTGCCACCGAGACGGCGTCGGATGCGCACGATGATGTCAGCTGGACCGTCCTCGCGTGAAAGCAAGTGGGTGACTCGCCAGGTCGCGAGGACGGCCAACACCAGTCGGATCCAGACTCCGCATTCGTTCAATTGCACTACACGATGTCGTTGATGATATTCAGCGCATAGAGGATCGGGCCAGTCGTGTGATTCGATCCGCTGTCGCCGACGTGGGTTGTATCCGAGACGTACATGACCACGACGTAGGCACAGCGGTCGCCGCGAGCCAGCTTGGGCGAATGCGGAGGCAGCGGTCCGGGTCCGCCGTCGAGCGCGGCCACGATGTCCCAGTCTGCCAGGGTGCCGACGGCGCCGAGCAACGGTCCAGGCCAGATGTTCGGCACGCGCGTCGTCGATCCGGCGACGATGGTTCCGGTCGCCAGGGGGTCGCCGTTCTTCTCGAACGAGATGCTGTAGCTGCCAAAGTTGTCGTTGGGCCGCTGCTGCGCCACGGTGACGTCGATGGGCGGGTCCCATGCCTGACCGAGGATCTCGGCAGTGGTTCCGACGAAGTCCTTCAGGTGCAGATCGCCGCAACCGCTGATGCCACCGATCGACTTGATCAGGCCGATCGGGACCTGGTTGTCGATCCAGACCGTCACCTGATCGACGGCGGCCACAGTGCCCGGGAACGTCCGCGGCGTCACGAGCGAGTCGCGCACCTCGAGGTGGAGGACAAAGCGGCCGTTCAGTGGGGCACTGTTCCAGAACGGCGAGGCCAGTACCTTGGGTTCGGTGTAGTTGAATCCCATGAACGAACAGCTCAGCGCGCCCCAGGCCGCGACCAGATCGCCGTTGAGAATGATGTTCGGCGTCATCACCGGAAAGCACCCCGACTGCCAGGGGTGACCCGGAATGTCGTCGTACACGACTGCGCCGGTCGGCAGAAGCTGGGTACCGCCCGCGGCGCTCGGAAAAGTCGGCACCGGCACGAGCGGATTCAGCGTGAATGAACTCATGAGGAACTGCGTCATGATTCGGTCGCAGCCGATGGTGTATGCACTGCCGTCGGCACTGAACGCCCCGCCGATGGACACCTCCGGCACGGCCGGGTTCGGATCGCTGACGGACTTGATCAGCTTGATGAAGCTGCCCGGATTGAAGGGATCCTCGGCCACCAGATCCGTCACCTTGGCCACCGCCGAGATCTCGACCGCCGTCGTCTTTACCTTGAAGGTCTCGCTGCACGACACTTTGCCGCCGCCGGCATCGAACACTTCGAGATAGACGGTGAACTCGGTTTCGCCCGGCGGGAGCAGCGTCGCATCGAGATAGCCGAGCGTGCCGCTTCCGACCTGCACGTTGGAGCTCGTTTGACCGGGCGGCCTCTGGCAATCGGGATACACGACGGCGTCGTTGACGGGCGCGCCGCCGCCCCAGCTGTAGGTCAGCGTGTAATGATGGAAGGATGTGCCCGACGCGGTGCCGTCGATTTCGATGGCCACGAGAGGCGCGCAGGCCGCGATGAAGGCCGCTGCGGCGCACGTGTTTGGGCCGGGGTTGGTGATGTCGCAGATCAGCGGGCGGAAACAGTCGCCAATGCACCGTCGATACTCGAGCAGGCAGCACCACAGGTCATGGACGCTGCGGGCATGCGCGAGACAGCAGCCGAAGCGAATCGAACAGAGGCACCAGCAGCGGCAGAAGCCGAAGATCGGCTCCTTGCTATGGCGCTCGAAGGCCTCCTTGCCGAGCAGGGCCCGGGCAGCGTCGACCGACAGCAGCCGGTCGAAGACGCGCCCCAGAAGCTCGCTGTCCACGAAGCAATCGATCTTTCCGTCGATGACCGCATCGGGGAGGCCCGCGGGGTACTCGACCGTCGCCAACTGATCCGTCAGGTACGGCTTGTAAGCCCCGGCCAGTGCCTTGACCAGCGTCTCGAAGTCTTGTCGCTCTTCCTCGGTGAGCGGCCGCTCGGGCGATTTGTTCGCGAAGCGGATGCAGATCCAGTAGCGGTACAGGTAGTAGGTGAATGCGCGGAAGGTGCGCGGCGCGCGGCATACGAGCCATCCGAAGATCAGGCAGCAGCGGATGTGCCAAAAGCACCAATCCCAGTTCACCGAGGTGAAGCGCCCACGCCCATCGTCGGGAAGCAGCGCGAGCGCGACGTCCTTCGTGAAGAACTTGTCGAACAGCTGGTTGGCGAGCGCGAGCTCTTCCTCGCACGTCGGGGGGCAACGCTGGATCGCCTGCTCCTGGAGCTGGCGAGGGTCCTTGGCGAGCGCAAGATCGGCTTCGAGGATGGGTCGATAGGCTTCAAGGAGCGCCTTCAGGGCCGTCTGGAAATCCTTGTTTTGCACCTCTTCCGGTTGAGCGGAGCCCTCCTTGCTCGAACGCTTCTTGTCGTCAACCATGGTCGCTCCTCCTCAAAGTTAGCTATCAACCGAGAGAGATCCCTATGTGCCGTTTGCCGCGATCGTCATCAGCGTGTTTCCGTAGGTTCCGGTGGGGCTCCAGTCGCAGAACAGTATCCAATTCCAGCGAGAGCCATGTGAGTCACGCTTCTTGAAGGTTCATCACCGAGATTCACGACGTATGTGACAGAAGTGTCGGCAGCACCCTGACGATCTCAGAGCCGAACCACATTTTTTCTGTCGGCGGCTCGGCCGAGTTGCGCGGCATCGAGCTCTCTGAGCGGGTTACCGAGCGCTGCACCATGTTGGCCGACAGTCTCGGTCTCGCCTTCGCCGGCATCGATCTTAAGTTGACGCCGGATGGCGAGGTCTATTGTCTCGAGGTTAATCCCTGCCCCGCCTTTTCGTATTTCGAGGCCAATACCGGTCAGCCCATCGCCCGCGCCGTGGCGCGGCATCTCGCTGGGCTCTGAGACTTTGCCTCAAACGATTCGGAGCGCATTCGACTGCCGCAGTGGAAGTCGCTGCTTCAATGAAATGCTGTGGGAAAACCGCGTGGATCACCCAAGCGTCGTTGGGCGCTCGAGTCAGCGGCTCCCCGTTAAGCCCATTGGTAGGCCAGGACAATGATTACATCGTAAGCCTCGACCTCGTGTGTCGCCGGATCCTCCTGGAGGTTGCCACCTTCCGGCCGGGTCATCTTGGGCTGCGTAGTAGTCGCGCAGGTGGCAGATCGGGAACCCCGCATAGGAGGAACGCCCAAGGCTGCGTCATCGCTTTGCGGTACAAATCCACCGCGATCCCGGCTGCTTCTGGTGGGCGCGCCGCCTCCATCGAGGCAGCTGGCAATTCGACGGTGACCTTCTTCTCGCACACCGACTCCACTTCATCCCAAGGCAAGTGCAAACACTCGAGCAGCCGGTGAGCCGATTCGATGCGATGCCCTATGACCCAACGGAAGCGACGTTGGCGGTTCTGCAACGCAACGTCATAGCGACGGTGAGGTTCCAGTCCGCCAACGTCTGAGGTGGCGGCCACCTGCACGCCTCGACGCGTTCACCGCGCAACCAAGCGACCGTGCAATTTAGGGATGATGCGCAGTCCGCACCAAACCCGCCGTCTGTTCGGATCGTCTTACACAGCATCTGCAAACGGACGTCTCTGGTCCAGCGCGCCTCTCGCCATCGTCGCAATGCAACATGTGGCTGCTCTCAATCACTCTGCGATTGGTGGGCTCGGTGATACAGTGGGTAGTAGAAGCGCTGAAACAAGTCTCGAGCGATTCAGACGAGGTCCGTCCGCCGGGATTTGAATTTCAGTCTGATTCTTGGACGTGGCCGTAGATGCGAAACACGGCGGATGTTCGGGTCGCCGTCATGGTGTTATCGTGCCACGTCGAAGAAGCGATCGCGTCGCGGCGAATCCTGATGATGCGTAAGCGACGACCCGCAGGAGGGCGTTATGCCGGGGCCGTACATACACATCGCCTCAATGAAGCATACGGCGGCGGCGTTGGCAACGGCACGCGAGCCGTATCGGCCTGCAAGAAGCCCGGGTGATCCGCCACGCATCGACCCGAAGTGGACGGGGCGCAGCACGCGTGACCTCGGCAACATGATGCGCAGCGCCCCTAATTTCGCATCTCTCGGGGCGATTGGGCCGGACCTTTTCTTCTTTCTGCCGGACTTCCGCGACGTACACGGCATTCCCACGTCCACCGTACTGGTAACGGTGCTGAAAGTCCTCGAGGACCTGTACAACGCGCTAGACCCTTACATTACAAAGTACGAGAAATATCTCGGCCCTATAAATGAGGATACGGCGGAGGAGATGAGTCGCCTCACCGGCGGCTTGTCAGAGATCGTCGGAAACATCAGCGGCGATCTGAGCAGCTTGCTGATCACGGGCTTGGAAGAAGTTGTGACTTCCCAGGCCGATTTCTTTGGATTTTTTTCCCTCGGGCTCGATCGCGGCTACGACGACCAGGCGTTCTTCTGGTCCGACGTGCTGCACTACCGGAACACCGGCCAGTTCGCACGCAGGATCTGGAACAAAGCAGATGCATCGAACGATGACCAGTTGCGCGCTTATGCCTTGGGCTATCACACGCATGTGGCGACGGATGTGACCGGGCATGCCTTCGTCAATGCTATCGCGGGCGGACCCTTCCGCACGCATTGGCAGCGCCATCACCTTGTCGAAAATCACATGGATTCCTGGTGGTACCTGGGCGATGCACTGTCGCCGGCACAGGGCGATCAGTATGCCCAGCTGACCGAGTCGGCTCTCTACTATGACATCGCTTTCGACCCGGACACGTTCGGGGTGGTCAATCGCCCGGCCTATCCGACGGGCGGGACGCTACGGGATAACTACAATCGCTCGCGTCTGCTGGATTTCGATTCCAAACTACCTGACAAGTTGGCCCAGCTTCTCATCGATGCGATGGGTGACGTCTGGTATCAAACGCCAAACAACTCCGGGAATGGTCACCCGAAGATTCTGAGCGCCGATGGCCGGCCAACAGTCGAGTTGGTCAAGGAGGCGTACGACCTGTTCTACAGGTATGTGAAGTACGTCACCCTCGATGGCTTCAAGCACGATCCGCCCGATGTGCCGGATGTGTTCCCCAATCTGCAATTTCCTACCATCAGCGAGCCCGGTAGTGGCAGCGGTGGCTCGGCCCCAGGTGACAGCAGCGACGATGGCAACTTCTGGGACGATATCCTCGATTTCTTCCTCGCTATCGTCCAAATCCTCAGCTACATCGTCGAAGTGGCGGTGTACCTCGCGACGCTGCCCTGGGCAGTGTTGGCCGATCTGGTCACGTATCCAATTCGGCTGGGGTTGTATTACGCGCTCGAGCTACCCCTGGCGCAGCTGCTGAAGTCATTCCGCGCCGGCCTGGTGATGACGGGCTACGCACTGCCGATGGACGATGAGATCGCGCCTTCCCTGATGACACTGGGGCTGTCACCCGCCGCGGCTTTCGCAGAGCTGCTCGGGGATTTGGGCGACGTCTTCGGTGGGCTGTTGCCCGCGCCGCAGTCAGCGCCATCCAAACCTTTCCGTGATCGCGAATATCCGCATTCCATCGTGTTCGATGCTCAAAACAACGCCACAGAGTACCGCGCGCCGTGGGTCTATCCGAGCTCGCCGGTGGAGCTGCACAACGTCGACCTGCAGAGCGAAGCGAGCCCGCTCAAACCGCTGCTGAACAGCTCCGGACGGTTCGCGACCACCGCCGGCCCCTACCCGGCGATGGCGACGCCAGCGGTGTTGTTCGGCGGCGTGAATCAGGATCCAGCCTTACGCGATCGATTCGAGACGGCTGCAACACCCGGTGATGCGGACGTGGTGGGTATGGCAATCGCGCCGACGGCTCATCTGGGAGATTCAGTGGCTTTTTCCAAGTACCTCATCTGGCTCGAGACTCGTGACGCAGTGCAGGGAGAGAGCACAAACGTGCCGCTGGTGGAATGGAACCTGGATTCCGACCTCGGCTACGGTTATCACTGCTGGGACTGGAATCGCGCCAAGGGTGATGCGGACAAGGATCCCGAGGGGAATGCCGTGCAGCCACCCTGTGTCGCACCGGAGCAACTCGATGCGGATGTGTTTCCGACCGCGACACCCAACCCCTGGCGGGCGGGCACGCGTTTGCTCGTTCACTGGGTGGGACCTGGCCTGAGGGATCCCGGTTGCGGCCCGCCGCCTGAGTCTCCGGTGAAGGTGTCATAACAGCTGCGGTCGTAACGCAAAGAGGACAGCGATCGTGGGGACCCAGAAATCGTTCAAGTGCCAGTGCCCCTGCCACCCGCGTGTCGTCGTGCATCCGACGCCGACCTGTGACTGCGGGAAACCTGTGGTGCCGCCGTGCTGCCGGGAGCCTCCGCCGAAGCCGTGCTGCCCACCGCGCGAAATTCCACAGCAACCCGGGACGGTCGACGTTCCGCAAACCACCCCTGCGCCGACGTTCACGACCGGCCCGAGCACGGCCGGATCCTCGACCAAGCCACCGCCCGGCTCCCCCACCGAGGGTACGTGGTTCACGACAACGATCAACCAGACGCTGCGCAACGGCCCGGTCTTCGGGCCTCGCAAGGACGAGTATCTGCCATATCTACTGGTGCGCTCGGCCACCGGAGACCGTGGCAACCGGCCGGTCACGGGGGTGTTCTGGGAATCGCCGGATATCTTCGTCGTCCCGAACCAGGAGGCCGACATCGCTCCACTGATGCCGAACTCATTCGGTGGAGTCGCGCAGGCGAGCGCGCCGAACACCCTGTATGCGCACGTCTGGAATCTGGGCCGGGCACCGGCCTTCCGTGTGCGCGTCGAGTTTTACTGGTTCAATCCCAGTCTCGGCATCAACAGGGGCGATGCCAATCTGATCGGTGCCGCCTACGTCGATCTCGGTGACCGGTTTTCGATGTCACCGGGCTGGCAGCAGGTTGCCACCTCGTACGGTCAATGGATGTCGGCTGGCAACCACGCGGTGGTCCGCTGTCCGAACACCTGGATCCCGACCTTTCAGAACAACGGCCATGAATGTTTGGTGGTGCGCGTCTTTGAGCCCATCATGGACGCGCTCGATCCCAACCAGTTTGCGGCTGCCAACGATCGCCACGTCGGCCAGCGCAACATTGCCGTGGTTCAGGCAGCCTCGCCCGCATCCATCGATCTGGCGCTCAATGTTGGGTATCCGGAGTCTCCAACGGATGCTGAGGTAGACCTGTCCATCGATGCGCCCGCCACGATGGACTGGCTGCAACTTTTCGCTGGCAACCGCACGCCCGGATACACAGCACCCGCTGCGGTTGTGGCCGGCTTCCTGCCACCGTCGGTGGCAGCCTCTCGGGTGCCGACTCTCGGTCAGGTGGCCGCCGATCAGAGGTCGCAATTGCTGCGTCCGCGTGAGCGCTTCGTGCGCGGTTGTTGTCCACTGCAGATCGTATTTCACGCCAGTGCTGACAGCCTCGCGTCTCATCAGGCTCAGGTCTTGCGCCTACGGCAGCGGACCGGATCGGATGTCATCGGCGGCTACACCGTCGTCCTGCTGAAGCAGTGAGGCGCGCGTGACACCTGATGCCCTCTCGGCTGCGACAAGCCCAGTACCGGCGACAATCATCACGGGCTGTCTGGGTGCCGGCAAGACGACGCTGCTCAATAACCTCCTGCGGCAGCCGCATGGACGCCGCTTTGCGCTGCTGATCAACGAAGTGAGCGACCTCGGCATTGACGACCTGCTGATCGAGCGACACGACGAGGAGGTTGTGCTGCTGGCGAATGGATGCATTTGTTGCACGGTCCGCAAGGATCTCGTCGACGGAATTCGGCGCATGCTTCAGCGCGGTGGTTTCGATTACCTGCTGATAGAGACCACAGGTCTGGCAAGCCCCGGACCGATTGCGCAAACGTTTCTGAACGTTCCGGCCCTGTCGCCGTATGTCCGACTCGACGGGATCGTCACCCTGGTTGATCTGGAGCAAATCGAGAGGCAGCTCTCGGAGCTATCAGTGTGCGTCGAGCAGATCGCGCAGGCTGATTTCATCGTGCTCAACAAGACCGACCTCGTCGATGCAGCATCGATCTCGCGCACGGAGGCTTTGATTGCACGCATGAACCCGCACGCTGCGATCATTCGCAGCAAACAAGCGAGTGTCGATCTGCGGGCGATCGTGGATGTAGAGGCGTTCGATGTCGACCGGATTGGGTCTCTGACCCAACATGCTGCACAGGCGGCGGCGGGGAATTCACATGATCTCCCACAGAGCGTGTCCGTCAGGCTGAGTGGCTTGTTCGACGCCTACCGACTGCAGGCGTTCCTTGAGGAGCTGTCACATCGCGGCGGCGTCTTCAGGTCGAAGGGCATATTGGCCGTTGCCGGCAGTCGACGGCGCGCCGTGTTCCACGGCGTTAACAGCCGCTTCACAATCTACTGGGACCGCCCGTGGCATGAGCAGGAAGAACGAGAAAGCCGCCTCGTGTTTATCGGGCGGGACCTCGACGCGGAGACCCTGCGACGCCGGTTGCACGCTTGCATGCTGCCGCAGTTGAGTCCGAAACCGGTCGTATCCAACTGCATCTGAGGAATGGGCCGAAGGACCGTATGTCCTCCCATGCCGTCGCCGATGTGGGTTTTTCGCCAACGGAGCGTCGGAGAGCGCCGTGCGCGCGAGCCCATCGCGCAGGCTGTGATCAGCCACAGGTGGCGGAGGCCCTTCGCTCCGACCGCTTGATCCGATCTTCTTTCGCCGGAAGAGCCCTAGCCATGCGAGACGTCGCCCATCCGCTCATGAGCTTTCGAACTCCAGCCAACAGCAACCAACGAAATATCGTGCTGTGGCTGGATGAAATGAGGTCTATAGTGAGGGCGTCTCAGAGAAGCGCAATGAATGCGTCCATCAGTATCAGCGCATCCGCAATGCTGATCGTGCGCAGCACGCCAAGTGGGGTTGCTTGCGACTGAGCAGCACAGCATGCGAGGGGAGAGTCAATATGAAGAGTATCCTGGTCACTGTTGCCACGTTTCTGGTCATGTTCGCGGCGGCCGCACACGCCGCCGACGATACGGAGACGCTCATAGCGCTGGACAAGCAATGGGGTGAATCCATAGTCAAAGGTGATGCGACCGTGTCGGAGAAGTTACTCGCTGACAAAGTTGTCTCGGTCGACGAGAACGGCGTGATAGGAAGACAGGCGATGCTTGCCGATATAAAGCCGGCACCCGCCGGTACGCGTTATGAGCCGACCGGTTTCAAAGTTATGTTCCTGAATCCAGATACGGCCATTATGACGCATGCCACCAAGGGCGCTGACGCCCACTACAGCCTGCACGTATGGTCCCGCAAGGGCGGCACGTGGCAGATCGTCGCCACGTCAATGACGAACGCCAAGAGCGGGAAGTGACACATCGCTGAATCGGGCGAGAGGAAGCGCTGACTTCCAGTCGCGCCAACGCGCCATAGACTTGTCTTAGCGGCGGCCCGCAACATTGCCGTGTCGTGGGCCGCTTCTTCTTTGAGAAGCCGCGGTCGGTGACGTGGTGTCCCAGTACATGTGGCGATCACTGTTCTCTCCGCGGTAGGCGACCAGCCCCCGCATCGTGGTGTCAGAAGGCGTTGACCGCGCCCTGCTCGATCAAATGCTTCGCTGCTGACGGTACGGCAGAAAGGAGGTCGAGGTCATCGCCCTCTCCATTCCGCGCGCGGCCGTTGATTCCCCGCTGAGTTCGCAACCAGCGCTAAATCTGCGGAGCTCCAGCCACCGGTCAGGATATTTCGTAGGAGACCACGAGGGCTCCCGAACCGGCTACGCTCGTGTTTGTTCAGCGTTCGTCTCGCAGGCATCATCTTGCCGCGGAGCCAATCAACCCGAT
>Ga0306922_10001846_pt1 | contig 19397 bp, 17 predicted proteins | sample sta12Cox44000082_FD_203758 | JGI IMG/M metagenome (GOLD analysis project Ga0306922, IMG submission 203758) | Lab enrichment of tropical soil microbial communities from Luquillo Experimental Forest, Puerto Rico - statoxic.12C.oxic.44.000.082 (v2)... | ecosystem: Environmental > Terrestrial >... | reverse complement strand
GCGCCGACGACCGCTCGGCCGCCGCGCAGATCGCCGCGGGCGACCGGAATCGCGCGGAGGCGCAGCTGTGGAAAGTGTGGCTTCCGTTGGTATTGGCCGCCTTTGCGCTGGCCTGCGGCCTTGGCGCCATAATCGCGGTGCGCGGCGACACGCGCGCCGAACACGAGAGGAAAACGATTGACAGCGAATCGTACCGTCCGCGCAAGGTGCCGGTCCCGTGAACTCTGGACGACCGCAATGGGTTTGGTCGCAGTAACGGCATTGTCTGCGACCGCTTGCGGCCATTCCAGCGGCAACTCGAGCCCCGCAAAACCCGGGCAACCGGGCGGTACCAACGCGGTCAAGGTCACGATGGCCAACAACGGTGGAAAAGACGGCTGCGCGCTGGACACCGGCAGCGTGCCGGCCGGCCCAGTGACCTTCACGGTCGTCAACACCAGCGCGCCAGGCATCACCGAAATGGAGCTGCTCAAGGACCAGCGGATCGTCGGCGAGAAGGAAAATCTCGCGCCCGGACTGGATCCCGTGTCGTTTACCGTCACCTTGGACGGCGGCTCTTATCAGCTGTACTGCCCCGGCGCCAGCACCGAATACCAAACCCTGACGGTGACGGGTCGAGCATCGGCGGCGCCGACGGGCACAGTGGCGAGCATTCTCAGCCAGGGCACCAAGGACTACGCGGCCTACATCGTCAACCAAATCCATCAACTTGGTGATGGCGTTAAGGCTCTCGACCCCGCTGTGCAGGCGGGCAACCTCGACGCCGCGAAGGCGGCCTACGCCAAAGCGCGGCTGTTCTGGGAGCGTTCGGAGGCGAGTGTGGAGGGCTTTGTCCTGCCGGGATTTTCGGTCGGGGACAATGCCGGCAGCCTCGACTACCTGATCGATATGCGTGCGTCCAGCCCGGTTGACGCCAAGGTCGGGTGGAAGGGCTTCCACGCCATCGAACGCGATCTGTGGCAGGGCGGCGCGATCACCCCCGGCACGAAGGCGTTGAGCACCGAATTGGTCGGCAACGTAGCCAAATTGAACGACGTCGTCGCCAACCTGCAATACAAGCCAGAGGATTTGGCCAACGGTGCCAGCGATCTCATCGAAGAGGTGCAAAACACCAAGATCACCGGTGAGGAGGAGGCCTTCAGCCACATCGATCTGGTCGATTTTTCGGGCAACGTCGAAGGCGCTCAACAGGCCTACGCCGCGCTGCGGCCGGGGCTGGAGAAGATCGACGGCAACCTGGTGAACCAGATCGATCAGCAGTTCCAGGCCGTCCTTAAGGTGCTGGACGGCTACCGCGACCCGTCGGCGCTGGGCGGCTATCGGCTCTACACGCCTGAGCTGAGGGCCACTGACGCAACAAAACTGACCGCGGTTATCCAGCCGCTCCATCAGAGCCTGTCGACGGTCGCCCAAAAAGTGGTCTCGGCCAACTGACATGTCGGACGACGATCTAACTCCGGAAGACGTTGAGGCGCAGATGGATACCGCCGCCGTTTCACGCCGGCGCATGCTCGGCGGCGCCGTTTTGGCCGGACTCACCGGCACCGCGGTCGGTGCCGTCGGTGGCGGGCTCGCCGGCCACGCGGTGGCGGCCGAGCAGCGTGGCGACGATAACGACACCGTCGACCTGCACCGAAGCTACTCCTTTTACGGTCAGGTCCACCAAGGCGGAATCGCCACGCTGCCACAGCGTTACGCCGTGTTCATGTCCTTTTCGCTCGCCGCCGGCGCCGGCCGTGCCGATCTACAGTCCCTCCTGGCGCGCTGGTCGGCCGCGGCCGCAATCCTGCAGCAGGGCAAGCCCGTTGGCACCGTGCAGCCGCAGGTCGATGTTCAGCCGCCCACTGATACCGGGGAGGCCTACGGGCTGAGCCCCGCCAGCCTGACCGCCACGATTGGGTTGGGCCCGTCGCTGTTCGGTGATCGTTTCGGACTCGGCGCGCGGCGACCCGCCGTGTTCACCGACCTGCCTCCGCTCAACGGCGACAACCTGGATCCTCGGCTGCACGGTGGCGACTTGTCGGTGCAGGCCTGCGCCGACGATCCGCAGGTCTGCTACCACGCCGTCCGCAACCTGGCCCGCATCGGCCGCAATATCGTGTCACCGTTCTGGGCGGTGCTGGGATTCGGACGCGCGTCGGCCGGGCCCGGCCAGCTCACCCCGCGAAACTTGCTGGGCTTCAAGGACGGTACCCGCAATATCAGCACCGAGGCGGAGTACAACCGTTTCGTATGGGTCGACAACAGCGACCAGGCCTGGATGAACGGGGGAACGTATCAAGTCGTCCGCAAAATCCGGATGCTGCTGGAGACATGGGATGTCGATCGGATTGGCAATCAGCAGAAGATCTTTGGCCGCACCAAAGAGGAAGGGGCGCCGCTGAGCGGCAAGGCCGAATTCGATACGCCGAATTTCGCCGCAAAAGACGCCGATGGCAATCCGCTGATCGATCCGTTGTCCCATGTCGGCATGGCTGCCAGGGAAAACAATGACGGCATCATGATCCGTCGACGCTCCTACAACTACACGGACGGCCTCGACGCCAACGGCCAACTCAACGCAGGTTTGTTGTTCATCTCGTATCAAAACGATCCGCAGAATTTTGTTCGCCTGCAGAACCGCCTCGGCGCCAACGACCTGCTCAACGAGTACATCCGTCACATCGGGTCAGCTATTTTCGCGGTGCCGCCCGCGCCGGCCGAGGGTCACTACGTCGGGCAAAGTCTGTTCAGCTGAGTCGGCCCGTGCGCCCGCTAGATTCCTGGTGAATGGCTAGTGACAACGCCGTTAAACCTCGTCGACGCCTGTTGGTTGATTGGCGCCAAAGGGATCCAATTTTCGTAACCGGGTTCCGGCAAAGGTCCTCTGCACAGATGTTGAGGACTAAAGGCTCACGACCGATCACCCCACAGGTTTATAGCGTCGGTTGTGGTGGAAGGAGACCGAATGTCAACGTCCAAAAAGCTAGGCATCGTCGTCGCGGCCGATGGCTCGCCAGCATCGAATTTCGCCGCATCTTGGGCAGCTCGCACCGCGGCCATGAGGAACGTTCCCCTGACTGTCGTCCACGCGGTGGCGACCCCCACCGCCACCTGGCCGCCGGTTGCATACCCCGATTCGCTAGCGGTGCGGCTAGAAGACGAGGGCAAGAAGGCCATCATGCACGCGATGAAGATCGCCGAAGATGCGATGCCGGCAGACCGGAAGGTCGCAATCGGCAGGGAGCTGGTGTATTCCGCCCCGGCGCTGGCCCTGATCAAAATGTCAGATGACGCAGAGATGATCGTTGTTGGCACCTCCGGGCGAGGATTGCTGGCGCGGGGAGTGCTCGGTTCGGTCAGTTCGACCGTGGTGCGGCAGGCGAATTGTCCGGTCGCAGTCATTCATGACGAAGACCTACCGGACCCGGGTGCTCCCGTCCTGGTGGGAATCGACGGCTCGCCGGTTTCTGAACTCGCGACGGAGATCGCGTTCGACGAAGCGTCTCGTCGCGGCGTCGACCTCCTGGCCTTGTACGCATGGAGTGACGTCACGGTGAACGACATTCTGGATGTTCTGGAATTAGATTGGGCGACCGTAGAACCCGAAGCGGAACTCAGGCTCGCCGAAAGTCTGGCAGGCTATCAAGAGCGCTATCCCGACGTGACGGTGCACCGACTCGTGGTATGTGATCGGCCGGCGCGACAGCTCGCCGAAAAGTCAGAATCCGCGCAGCTTGTCGTCGTGGGCAGTCACGGCCGAGGCGGTTTAGCCGGCACGGTGCTGGGCTCGGTCAGCAACGCAGTCATGCACTCCGTCAAGGTACCGGTGATCGTCGCCCGGCCGACGTGAGCGTCTGGGAAATACCCACTCACCGGCGATGAAGGACGGTGAGTGTCCACGCACATAGTGCCGCCGCGTCGCGTCCGGTGCGCATGACGGTCCGGTCCGGTCGCACCAGCGCGGCATTGGCGCTTCCCCGGCGCAGCCATGTCTGAAGTGCACTGCCCGGTTGGGCAACCAGTACCACGACTCCGGCGCGCCGCAGCGATGCTTCGTCGGCATCGTCGGGACGACTCGTCGTGATCAACGCGAATCCGGCGCCGACCACATCGTCGAGCCGTTGGCCGTTGGGCAGCAACGGATTCGGGCACAGGGTACCCGCGAGCTGGCGTGGCCGACGGGGTTTCCGGACCATCGCGGAAGCATGCAGGGCCGGCGTGGTGGAGTCGACGACCTTGTCGCGCAGACCGGGGATCAGTCTCACGCGGGGGAGCACCGCGCGCCGGGCCAAGCTGCCCACCCGGCCGCCGCCGGTCATCGCCCACCCGACGGCCAGGGCCAGCCGGATCATGTGCCGGGCGTGCGGCTTGCGTTCCCGCTCGTAGGTGTCCAGAACGTCTGCGGCCAGCGTGCCGTCATGGACTGCGGCGATCTTCCACGCGAGATTGGCCGCATCCCGGACTCCGGCTCCCATACCCTGACCGACGAACGGGGGAGTGAGGTGTGCCGCATCGCCGAGGATGAAAATGTTCCCGCGGCGCCATCGATCCGCGACTTGCGCGCGGAATGTGTATTCGGTGACGCGCAGCAGCGTCAGTTCGGCGTCGGCGACATCGGCGGTCCAGGGCGCGATCAGTGATCGCAACGCATCGATGGTGCCGAAGTCGTCCGCGGTTTCGTCGGCCAGTAGCTGGAATTCCCAGCGGTAGCGGGCCGATCCGATGCGCATGTAGGTTCCCGCGCGCACCGGGTCGCACACCTGATGCACGCCCTCCCATTGACGTAGGTCGGCATCGCTGGCGACATCGACGACCAGCCAGCGCTGCTGGAAGTTCAAATCACGCATGGCTGAGCCGATCTGGGCGCGCACCAGGCTGTTGGCGCCGTCGCATCCCAGGAGGTAGTCGGCGTCGACCTGGTGAACCTCGCCGTCGGAACGGTCGGTAAAAGTGACGCGCACGCGTCTTCCGGTATCAGTCACCTCGGTGACCTCGGCGTCGCCACGCAGTTGGGCGTTCGGATACCGCTTGAGGTTCGCGCGGAGCAGCGCCTCCAACTCCGGTTGGTCGAACATGTTGGCCTGCGGAAAACCGTTCGGGCTTCGGGAGGGGTCCCGGTTGAACTCGGCGAGCACCCGGAATCGCTGAGATCGGTTGTCGAGCAGCCGCAAACCAAGCGTGGGCCGCGAAATCGCCGCGAACTCATCGGCAATGCCGAGGCGGGCGATGACACGGTAGATCTCGTCGTCCAGGTGCACGGCGCGTGGTTGGGGGTACACGCCGGGCCAGCGGTCGAGGACCAGGCAATCCAGCCCGTATTGTGCCAACAGCGTGGCGGCGGTGATGCCGGTCGGTCCGGCCCCGACTACGACTACTGGGACGACGGGGACGTGCCGAATAGCGTTCTCGGTCACGCGAATCGGACTGACGCGCGCTGCGTTCCGAGATCAATGGCCCCGTCGTCGGTGGCCACCGACGCCTCGACGATGTCGTCGTGCTGCAGGTACTTGCGGTTGCCGGCCTGGCGTGAGAAGAACATCTTCCACTTGACGGCCGGCGGCAACAGGTTTCCGATGACCTGCATTGGCTTGGGCGGTGCGCTCAGCGCGGTGCCGACCGGGGTGCCGGTGAGTATGAGGTCACCCGGAGCGAGCTCCTGGAATTGGCTGAGTGATTGCAGTGCCTCCAGTGGCCGATACAGCATGTCCCCGTCGACGAGCGCGTTTTGCCGCTCTTCGCCATTGACGGTCAGGCGCAGCCGCAGATCGCCGAACCGCTTGAGCTCGTCGGCCGTCAGCAGAACCAGCTCCGGCCCGACCGGGGTGAACGTCGGATAGGACTTCGCCTCGTAGAACTGCGTCTGTGGAAGTTGGATATCACGTGCGGAAACATCGTTGGTGACGACCAGTCCCGCGATGAACTCGGCAAGGTTCGCGTCGGAAATGGTTGTCCCCACTGGGATTGCGCGCCCGATTACCAGCCCGATCTCCACCTCGTAATCGAGTAGCTTGACGTGCGGGGGCTTGACGATGTCCTCGAACGGACCATTGATTGAAGCGGACGCCTTGCGGAAGAAGGTCAGCGGAACCGATGCCGGGTCCATGCCCGCGTCCCTGACATGCGACTCAAAGTTGGTCATTTGGGCCACCACTCGGCACGGCCGGGTGACCGGCGAAACCAATTTGAGACTGTCGATGGCGACGGTGTCCGCGCGGTCGGCGGCGGCCTCGATCGCGGCTTCGAACGCGCTTCGGTCGGCCAGCAGCTGAGCGGTCGTGGTTGCGGCGGTGTCGATCTTCGCGGCGCCGTTTGGGGTTTTGCGCCACCAGGCGTGGCCGGTTTCAGAGGCGGTGCGCAGCACGGAAACGGTCATGAGGTGGGCACTTTCAGTAGGCCGACGAGGCGGCTGATATCGAACTCATTGCTTGCGCGTAGGCCGGTGATTATTGAAACCAATTCGTGGCGAGCGGATTTCAGATCGGTGCCGAGGAAGTCTTTGGTCGCCGGCGGTCCCCACTGCGCCAGCCCGGACGCGGTGAAGGGCGCCCAGCCGGGTTCCACGGTGTTGTCGAACAGGTCCCCGTCGGCGAAGTGCTCGACCAGGAAACCATCGGGATCGCGCCAGTAGTCGAAGATCTGACTGCCCTGGATGTGCCTGCCGATTCCCCAGGATCGGAAATATCCCCGCTCCCTGAGGTATTCGCCACCGGCGGCCAGGGCGTCGAGGTCGCTGACCTGATACGCCGAGTGGACGTAGCGGTTGGCCGGCCCCAGTGCCATCGCCAACGTGTGATGGTCGGCCGGCGTCGATCCCCGATCGCAGCGGATGAAGCTCATGCTCGGCCCGCGTTCGCGCTGGCCGGGAAAAAACTGGAAGTCGCTGACGATCATGCCCAGGTTGTCCAGGTACCACTCAAGCGCCTGAAGGTACTTCGTCGACTGCACCACCAGGTGGCCCAGTCGCTGCACTCGCGCGGGCACGCGCGGTGGACGCTGGGTGATGTTGGTGCGCCGCATGTCGTGTCCGAAATTGAAAACGTGGGGCGGCTGGTCCGGCAGTGCGGGCAGCTCGTGCATGCCGGCGACGACGCGCACCGGCATTCCGCTGGGGTCGATCAGGTCGACCGACAGGCCGCCGACGTTTTCCGGCAGCGGCCGCGTGGGAGCGCCGGATTTGTCGGCCAGGCGCAGCACGTCGACCTCGTCGCACGCCCGAAACGCCACGCCGGTGAATCGCGTGCGCGGTCCGCGGCGCAGGATCACGCACGGTCCGCCCGCCTGGGTGCCGCGCAAGTGCAGCTCGTCCGGGCCGTGCTGTGCCGTCTGGAAGCCAAAGGCGCGCGCGAAGGCCTCGGCGCGCGTGAGGTCGGGCTTTTCGAACTCCAGCCACGCGATATCGGCGACTTTGATCAGCGGATTGCGGGACCGGCCGGGGTGTTCGCCGCGCAGCGCCCCGTGCTCGCTGTGCAGGTCGTTATGGGCGTTCTTCGTCAGATCCATGACCCTCTCCAAAAGTGAACTGACGAAATCGTCACATACACCACGACACATAGTCAAGACTTTCTGACGAAATCCTCAAAAGTGATGCATACTGCTAGAGATGAGCGCGATGCCCGACGATTCAGAGCCGCCCAACCGCCTGGAGCGGCGCAAGCAGCGCACCCGAGCGGCGCTGGTCAAGGCCGCGCAGAGGCTGGTCGCCGAGGGAAAGGTCAACGTGCCGGTCTTGGAGATCACCCGGGCCGCCGACGTCGGGATGGGCTCGTTCTACAACCACTTTGACAGCAAGGAGCAGTTGTTCGAGGCGGCCGTCGCCGACGTGCTCGACGCGCACGGAGCAATGTTGGACCGGCTCACCGCGTCGATCGACGACCCCGCGGAAACATTCGCCACCAGCTTCAGGCTGACGGGCCGGCTGTTCCGTCACCGCCCACAGGAGAGCGAGATCCTATTGGCCAACGGGCCGGCGCTGCTGTCGTCGGATCGCGGCCTGGCGCCTCGCGCCCTGCGCGACATCAAGGCCGGCGCCGATGCCGGAAGATTCAAGGTTGACGACCCCGAACTTGCCCTCGCCATGGCCGGTGGCGCGCTGCTCGGGCTCGGAAAACTGTTGCGCGACAACCCTGGTCGTGACGACGCACGGGCGGCCGACACGGTCACCGAGAACGTCTTGCGTCTGTTCGGGCTCAGCGCCGAGGAGGCGCACGAAATCTGCCAACGCCCGTTGCCCGACGACGCGTTCGCCGAAACTTAGGGCTCCGAGCGATCAGTGATTTCGAGTGTCGACCGACCAGAGGTTTGCACAGCTCGGGCACTGGAGATTGAGCTGCGTGGCTTGATTGCTCAGCAAGTACTGCCAATGTGAGCGGCAATTGCGGTTGCTCCGGCAGTCCGAGCATCCGTTGTGGCCCCAACCGCAGTTCGGGCAGGTCAGCCATGCTCGGCGGGACGGATCGGCGTCCGGATCAATTGGGAACGTAACCGTCACGGTAAGCCTTTCTATTCAATTGTGTTAGGTTAGGCTAACCACAATAACGAGGCAACCCATAGCAGGGTGTTCTGGCTCACATCGGCCAACGGCTAGGCGCTCGGCTGCAAATCCTCGGCGGCTGATGCGACCGTGGGTCGAAGCGCCACCAGGAGCACGCCGACGGCAAATGCCGCCGCGGTCACCCACGGAAAGCGCCCGTCTGGAGCGAAGCCTTCCGCGGCCACGAACGCCAGGCCGTAGGCCGCCATGGCGGAGCCGGCCAGCATGACCGGCTCGCCCCACCGATCGGCAAGCCGTATACCGAATGTCGGAAGCGGCGCGGCGAAAAGGCGCCGTCCCCACCACAACAGCACCATCTCAACGGCTGTCACCAGGCTGAGGATGACCACCCATTCCAGCCTTGCGAGCCACCAGTCCGCCGTCCCCTCGGTCGGTTGCGGCAACAGTCCGGCCGGATAGCCGACGATCGCCACGATGACGACGGGAACCATGTGCCACAGGTAGAGCGCCATCACATTGTTGTTGGCGATGGACAGCACGCGCTGGACTAGGCCGGCGCGCAACGCGCGGTTGAGCGCGGGCGCGACTGCCATCGCTATTCCGTTCTGGGCGCATGCAAAAGCCAACAGCGCCATGTTCGGCGGCGTCGTATTGTCAATGGCCTGACCGGGAACGCCGATCATGCTGACCGGGCAAATTCTCAGCCAGATCAGCAGCGCCAGCACGACCGCCGACCCGGCAGCGAGCAGCGCAGCTGTGCGACCCGCCAATCGCGCACCGTGCCAAGCGATTCCGAGCTGGTACAGCGCTCCCCAACACAGCAGATAGTTCAGCCAGCCCACGTACGGTACGTGACCGCCGATCGAGACGGCGTCTACCACCGCGACTCCCGCGGCGAGCGCCACCGGCGCCAAAAGTCCCCAACGTCGTTGTGCGGCAATCGCAATCGGCGTCAGCGACACCACCACCAGGTAGACGGCGAGAAACCAGAGGTGCATCGCCACCGCCCAACCCGCGTATTCGAGCAACGTGCCGGAGACGCCATAGGCGACTAGAGCCACCACGATTACCGACACCACCGCGACGTAGACGGCCGTCGGCCCGAGTACCCGGGCCAGTCGATGCCGAAGCCCTACCTCGCGCGAGAAACCTTCCGAGTCGCATCGATGCGTCCACGACACGGCGCCGGCGTAGCCGGCGGCCAGGAAAAACACCGGAACGGCCTGGAAAATCCAGGTCAGCCACTGCGTCCATGGCTGATCGACGAGCGGGTTTTCCCGGCCGAAACGTCCGTCGTGATAGGTCACCGATCCGGCCAGCCAATGCCCCAGGACGATGAGGACCACGCCCGATACGCGGTAGAAGTCCACCGCGAGATTGCGTGCCGGTCGCGCGGTGTCTTGCACGAGGGCCACGGTACCTGCCCGGTGGCCCGAATTGGCTCGGCGCACAATGGCGCCATGAAACGGGCTCATCTCGCCGAACTCGAAGTTGGACGCCTCGGTCTGGGCGCGATGGGCATGTCCGTCGCCTATGCCGGCGCCGGCAGCGACGACGCCGAATCCATTCGCACCATTCATCGTGCCATCGACCTCGGTGTCACGCTGATCGACACCGCCGAGGTCTATGGCCCCTACGTCAACGAGGAACTCGTCGCCCGTGCCCTCCAGGGTCGACGGGATCGAGTGGTGCTGGCAACCAAGTTCGGCCTGATCTCCCACACCGGCCGCGACGGCCTGGACAGCAGCCCCGCGAATATCCGCATCGCCGTGGACGGTTCCCTGCAAAGGCTGGCGACCGACCACATCGACCTCTACTATCAACACCGCCTCGACCGCGGGACCCCGATTGAGAACACGATCGAAGCGCTGGCCGAGCTGGTTGCCGCCGGCAAGATCCGACACATCGGTCTTTCCGAGGTCGGTGTGAACACCATTCGCCGCGCCCACGCGGTGCACCCCATCACGGCTGTGCAGTCCGAATACTCGCTGTGGACGCGCGACCCCGAAGACGGGGTGCTAGACGTGCTGCGCGAACTCGGAATCGGATTCGTCGCCTACTCGCCGCTGGGCCGTGGCTTTCTCACCGGCGCGGTCCGCTCCACCGGGGAACTTCCCGACAGCGACTACCGCAAGACAAACCCGCGCTTCTTCGACGAAAACTTCCAGCACAACCTCATGAGCGCAGACGAACTGCGAGACATCGCCGCCGAGGTCGGCGCGACGCCCGCTCAGGTCGCATTGGCCTGGCTGCTGGCGAAAGGTTCCGACGTCGTGCCGATTCCGGGAACCAAGCGCGTCACACGCCTCGAGGAGAACGTCGCCGCGGATGCGGTCGAGCTCAGCCCCGACCAGCTGGCGAGGCTCGACCGACTCACCCCGGCCGTCGGCGGCCACCACGCCGAAGCGCAAATGGGTTGGATCGACCGCTAGCTGTTCTCAGTCCGCGGTGGCCAGCGCCCCGGGACCGTACTTTTTCTCGATCAGCGCCCACGGGTCGGCGTACGGGCCTCGTCCCTCGGCGCAGCGCTGCAATTTGAGGGCCGTGCGCAGCACTGGCCGCAATATCGGGCCCAGCGCTCGCAACATGGGGCGCAGGTGGCCCTGGGATTCGCCGATCCACGCCATCGTCTGCTGCCAGTTGTGCTCTTGGAAGTCAAGCAGCGCTTGCGATTCCGTGGTGTCGAACCACCCCGTGAAACTCCAGCCGCGGTCGTCGTTGGGGTCGCCCGGCAGGCTGGCCGAGGCGCCGAGGCGGCCCAGGCCGACGCTGGCCATCAGGTCGTCCTCGAGGTCGCGCTGCAGCATCACATACGATTCGCCTCCGCCGATGAGCAGCACCTTGCCGGCGACGGTTGTTTCGCGATCGACACCGTTGGCGAATGCCAGCGCGACGTCGCGTGCGTCCACCAAGTGGATGCGGTTGTCGCCCGGCATGGAGCGCACGAGGAGAAGGTGGTCGCCGTTGAAGCTCGCCCGAGTGTCCGGCGAGACGACCCCGCCGAGTCGGAATATCGCGTACGGCAGGCCGCTGGCGCGGATCGCCCCCTCCGCGAGCACTTTGTCCTGGCCGTATTGGTCGATGGGGTTGACGGGGGTGTCTGGGGTGATTCGCTCCGGGTGGCGGTAGGGGTTGCGTGATCCGTAGACCGCGGCGCTGGATGCCATCAGGAACAGCGGTGGGTTGGGCAGTGCATCTTTGGTTTGTAAGGCCGCCGCGAGGAGATTCTCGGTCCCGCCGACGTTGACTCGCCGGGCCAGCCCGGGATTGCGATACGACGGTGGAGACACGATGGCGGCGAGGTGAATGATCGCCTCGGGCCGATGGGTCGCGACCAGCTCGCGCACCGCCGTGGGATCCAGGAGATCGACATATGCCGGAATCAGCTCTCCGGCTCCGACGGACAGTTCGGCTGCGGTGGCAACGGTCTTGTCGGTGCGCAGGTCGGTAGCGATGACGGTCCGTCCCCGCTCGAGCAGGATCTGTGCGCATCGCCTGCCGACCTGACCGAACGCGCCGGTGACGAGGATGGTGGAGACAGTCATGGGCGCGTCACCGCTCCATCAACCGGCTGGCGAACTGGGCGGCTACCCGCCGGATACGGTCGGAGATATGGAACGAGAACACAGGAGTGACGATGTCCTCTCGCAGCCGAGTTAGCTTGGAGCTCTTGATAAGCCACTGCCCGGCGATGTTCTCGTAGGTCTCGTGGTAGTGGCCGTAGCCGACCAGGGTAACACCGGGCCCGAACCGCACGACATCCTGCAGGGCCCACACCCCGCGCGCCGTGGTCGCCGACGTCAGCTCGATCTCGGGTGCGTGCACCTGATGCGCCGTGGCCTGCGAGGGTCGTCCGATGCCTTTCCGGGTGAATGCCACAAAGTCGTCGGCGCCGACGATCAGCTTGCCGCCGGCGTCTGCGGTGTCGCTGACGAAGTCATCGGTGAAGAGCGCTCGCCACGCCGCCCAGTCCTTGGTGTCGAGGTAGCGACAGTAGCGGGCTTTGAGCTGCTTGATCGCCTCGATTGCCATCAGCGCGGTGGCGTCATGGCCTGCGACCAGTTCCTGCGCGGACTCCGTCATTGCGGGTCTGTTCCGTGACATTTCACTCGGAAAGTGTAAACCTTCACTCTGTGGCTCGCGCAGAGCGGGGCCGACGATTTGCGGGCACAACGGATCGTGGAGCTGCGAGAAACGGTTATGGCAGGAGGCAGGCGTCGCATGAGCATTCCGGATCATCAACACGCGATGGTGATGAACGGGCCCGGCGCGCCCCTGGAGACCGTGCAGGCGTCGGTCGGCGAACCCGGTCCCGGACAGGTCCTGGTCAAGGTGAACGCCTCGAGCCTGAACTTTCACGACAATGTCAATCTCACCGGCCTCCTCCCGGGACCGTGGCCACGCGTGCCGATGAGCGACGGCGCCGGCGCAGTCGTGGCAGTAGGACGGGACGTCGACGGGATGCGGCTTGGACAGCGCGTCATGGGGGCGTTTCACCCCGGTTGGCTCGATGGACCGCCGACACCGGAAGCCAAACGTGTGCTGCCCGGCGACAGTGAAGACGGCTGGTTGCAGCAGTACCGTGTCGCCGACACCACCGGGTTGGTTCGCACACCAGACGATCTCAGCGACATTGAAGCCGCGACCATTCCGTGCGCCGGTGTGACGGCCTGGAGTGCGCTGATGGAAGCCAACATCGGCAGAGGCGACGTCGTGGTCACGCTCGGAACCGGCGGGGTGTCGATGTTCACAGTGCAACTCGCTCGGGCGCTGGGAGCCACCGTGATTCTGACGTCGTCGTCGGACGACAAGCTGAAGGTCGGATCGGATTTGGGCGCAACGCATCTCATCAACTACCGCACGACCCCGGATTGGGACACGGAGGTGAAGCGACTGACCGCCGGACGAGGTGCCGACCTGATTGTCGACCTCGGCGGCCCCGCGACGCTGGCGCGGTCGCTGCATTCGGCGCGGGTGGGAGGCACGATCGCGGTGGTCGGCGTGCTCAGCGGATTCGACACGACGCCTATCTCGGTCGCAGAAGTGATGCTGAATAATTTGCGGATCATCGGGCTCACCGTCGGCAGTGTCCGCGCCCACCGCGAAGTGTGCGGGTTGATATCGGAAGCGGGTATCAAACCTCATATCAGCCACGTCTTCGATTGGGAAAGGATCGAAGAGGCGCTGGGGGTGATGCGGGCCGCCGAACACGTCGGCAAGATCGCACTTACGATCCCCTGAGAACAACCAAAGAGGAGGCAACCACGGCCATGGCAAAGGCGACTAACGGCTCGAAGGAACAAGAAGCGGGGGAGTCTCCCTCCGCGCTGATCGACGCCAGGATCGAAGAGTTGGGGGATTGGCGCGGCGAGATACTCGCCCGCATCAGAAAACTCATCAAGCACGCCGAACCCGATGTGGTCGAGGACTGGAAGTGGAGGGGTGTCCCGGTTTGGTATCACGACGGGATGATCTGCACCGGTGAGACGTACAAGAGCGTGGTCAAGGTGACCTTCGCCAAGGGCGCCTCGCTAGAGGATCCTTCGGGCCTGTTCAACTCGAGCCTCGACGGCAACACCAGACGGGCCATCGACTTCCACGAGGGCGACGAAATCGACGAGAAGGCGTTGACGGCGCTCATTCGCGCCGCGGCGCAGCTGAACACGGGAGGCCGATCGCGGTCGTGAGTGCCGAGTCCCTCGAAGAATTCCGGAGCCGGGCCAGGGCCTGGTTGGCCGAGAACATGCCGCGGCTGGATTCCGACGACGCGATGGTCCTCGAGCGCGACGAACTGACGTCCTGGCAGCGCGCCCGTGAACTGCAAAAGAGGTTGTACGACGGGGGATTTGCCGGTATCTGCTTTCCGCGAGAGTACGGCGGGCTCGGACTGGGCTACGCATACAAGAAGGCGTTCGACGCCGAGGCCCTCGCCTATGAGACGCCGCTACTCCTCAACGTCCCGTCCTTCGCCATTTGCTGCGCGACGATCCTCGACATGGGCAGCGAGGAGCAGAAACGCACTCACGTCCCAGCGGCGTTGCGCGGTGATGAAGTGCTCGTACAGCTGCTGTCCGAACCCGGCGGGGGCTCCGACCTCGCGGGCGTCATCACCCGCGCCGACCGCCGCGACGGACGCTGGATCATCAACGGCGCCAAGACATGGAGCACCTGGGCGTTCGCCGCCGACTATGGTCTGTGCCTGGCCCGGACCGATTGGGAAGCACCGAAACACAACGGGCTGACGATGTTTCTGGTGCCACTTCGCCACGCCGGAGTGACGATCAATCGCATTCGCCAGGTCAACGGCTCGGTTGAGTTCTGCGAGGAATTCTTCGACGACGTCGAACTGGGCGACGACGCTGTCGTCGGGGAGCCGGGCAAAGGCTGGGAGGTGGCATCGCGGCAGCTCTACCACGAGCGCCGCACCATGGGCGACGGCTCGGAATACACCAGCGGACCCGGAATCGCTGAGGCCGAAGATGTTTCGATCGACCTGATGTCGTTGGTCGATCGCACCAACCAGGGCGCGAGTGAACGCGTGCGGGAGATGGTCGGCCGGGCCCTGGTCCACCGCGCGGTGCACGGACAACTCAGCGAGCACGTCTTCCACGCCGTGGCCGGCGGATCCCTGCCGCCCGCCGCCGGATCGATCATCAGGCTGGACATGGCCGAGGCCCACGACGTCGAGACCGACGCCGCCCACGCGATCGCCGGTTCGGCGGCCGTGGTCGAGGATGAGGCGGGGCTGCTCGACATCGGCACTCGGTATGTGGGCCGCCAGATCGCCAGCATCGGGGGCGGCACCACAGAGATGGCGCGCAACGTGATCGGCGAGCGGGTCTTGAACTTTCCCCGTGAGTACGCCGCCGACCGGGGCGTACCGTTCAACCAGGTGCGGCGGAGCAAAGCGAGAAAGGCGGCCGAAATTGAGCGACCAACTTCGTGACATTCGGGAATTGGCCAACGATTCCGCGGCTTACCGCGACGAGCTTTTCCGACGCTGGACAGGTCTGCTCAGCTACCGCTACATCGGCCGCAAGCATTCGTCCATGAACCTTGGCGAGACGGATGACACCGTTACCATCCGCCGCGACATGCGCAACGAGGCAGGCGGACTGATGGTGGCGCCGTTGGCCATCTCGTCGCCGGAGGGCTGCCAGACCGACATGGTTGCGGTCCCCAATCCGGTCATCGCGTCGGTACAAATCATCGACCCCGGCTACGACGTCAAGAGGATCGAAATCGTCGACTCCGGCGTCGTGCACCAAGGCCGCACCATGGGCTACGGGCGGTGCAAGATCGTCGACGCCGACAACCCAAACCGCGTGATCGCCTTCAACGAGGGGCAGGGGGCGATCATCGGCCAACCTCCGGAAGGGCTTGGCAGGATGGATGTTTCGGGAACTGAGCTGGTTATCGAGGACTCTCCCGGTCTGCCGCCGCTGTGGAAAGCCTTCGGCGCCAGCAAGCGCGGCGACGGGCACTGGGTGTTGCCCGCGCTGAGCGCCGAACTCGCGTCGCCGGATGCCGCGCTGCACATCGGGCCTCAGCATGTCGTCCTGGAGACCGCGGCGACCGACCTCGCCGCCGATGTCGCCGGAACCAGGAAGGTGCAGGTAATCAGCTGGCACGTGATGTTCATGTCACGCGGCAAGGTGGGTCCTTTCCGGGTGGAGGGCGCCGCGCACGCCGGCGGACCCGGGCGCGTCGGCGTGCGCATGCTTCTGCACGACGAGGGGAACGCTGACAAAGCCATTACGTCGGCCGCGGCGATCATCGAGGTTGAGAGCTTCCGCTGATCCACGGCGGTTGAAGCAGAACTAATGGCGAACGCCAAGTTAAACCTTGGGTCTCGGACGGTCGCACCTAGGGCCGGACGTGGACCAACGGGCCAGCTCACGCCGACAGATTATTGACATCAGAAACCATCGCCATATAAAACTATCGATATCAGAAACACCTTCTCACGTTTAACTTCGGACCGCTGATGGCAATGAGAGATGGTATGAAGCAGCGCAAAATGACAAAGAAGATGTCCGCTTGCACGTTCGGCGTACTACTGGCCGTCATGCTGGCCCCCGCGGCCGTCGCGCGCGCCGACCAAACGGACCAGGACTTCAATAACTTCGTCCAGTCGCACGGCGTCAACCTCGGGACGCCGGCCTTTAACGTGAAGGCTGCGCACACGATGTGCCAAGATCTCGACGCCGGCTACACCGAGAGGGACGAGGTAAGCCAAATCGCGGGAGCGCATCGACTGAACTGGGACCAGGCCCAGACGTTCGTCAGCGCGGCGACCGCGGATTATTGCCCGCAACACCACCCCGCTAGCAAACCAAGTAGCAAGTAACGGCGTCTGCGCTGGCCCTGGTCATACGCATCCGTGCGTATGTATGGTGCAAACGACGCACCGATATGACGGGAGAAGCGCTGTGGCAGAACGGTTGGCGGGCAAGGTCGCGCTCATCAGTGGGGGTGCGCGGGGGATGGGCGCCTCGCACGTGCGCACGTTGTGCACCGAGGGGGCCAAGGTGGTGTTCGGCGACATCCTCGACGACGAGGGCAAGGCGGTCGCGGCCGAGCTCGGAGACGCGGTTCGCTACGTGCACCTGGACGTCACCAAACCCGAGCAGTGGGAATCCGCGGTTGCCACCACCATCGCCGAGTTCGGCGGAATCGACGTGCTGGTGAACAATGCGGGCATCATCAACATCGGCACGTTTGAGGACTACGAGCTCTCCGAGTGGCACCGCATCCTCGACATCAACCTGACGGGAGTGTTCCTCGGCATCCGCGCCGTGGTGAAACCCATGAAGGAAGCGGGTCGAGGATCGATCATCAACATCTCCTCGATCGAAGGCATAGCGGGCACCATCGGCTGCCACGGTTACACCGCAACCAAATTCGCAATCCGAGGGTTGACGAAGTCGGCCGCGCTGGAATTGGGGCCGAGCGGGATCCGAGTCAATTCGATCCATCCCGGGCTCGTCAAGACGCCGATGACCGAATGGGTCCCCGAGGACATCTTCCAGACGGCGTTGGGTCGAATCGGCGAGCCGAAGGAGGTTTCCAACCTCGTGGTGTACCTGGCCAGCGACGAGTCCAGCTACTCGACCGGCTCGGAGTTCGTCGTGGACGGCGGCACCACCGCCGGCCTGGCACACAAGGACTTCTCCGCGGTCGACGCCGGCCAGCAACCGGAGTGGGTTACCTAGCCGCCTGTCAGCGCGGAGTCAACGCCGTCAGGGCGCCGCTGTTACCAATTCGGCATTCTTCGCGGGCGTGGGCCAGGGTGACGGCACCGGCCGTTGTCGGACTCGTTGGGGCCACCAGAACCATTTGCCCAGCAGCGCGGCGATGGATGGTGTCATCAACGACCGGACGATCAGCGTGTCGAAGAGCAAGCCGAGGCCGATGGTGGTGCCTACCTGCCCGATGACCGTCAGCTCACTGACCGCCATCGTCATCATGGTGAAGGCGAACACCAGCCCCGCCGAGGTGACTACCGATCCGGTGCCACCCATCGCTCGGATGATGCCGGTGTTCAGGCCGGCGTGGATCTCCTCCTTGAACCGCGATACCAGTAGCAGGTTGTAGTCGGCGCCGACGGCGAGCAGGATGATGACCGACATCGCGAGCACCATCCAGTGCAGTTCGATGCCGATCAGGTGCTGCCAGATAAGCACCGCGAGGCCGAAAGATGCCCCCAGCGAAAGCAAGACCGTGCCCACGATGACCGCCGAGGCCACCACACTTCGGGTGATGATCAGCATGATGATGAAAATCAGGCACAGCGAGGCGATTCCGGCGATCAGCAGGTCATAGTTGCTGCCGTCCTGCATGTCCTTGAACGTGGCCGCGGTGCCGCCGAGGTAAATTCTCGAGCCCTCCAGTGGCGTGCCCTTGAGCGCTTCGTACGTTGCCTTCTTGATCGCATCGATATGCGAAATGCCTTCTGGCGTCATCGGATCGCCGTCGTGGCTGATGATGAACCGCACCGCGTGGCCGTCGGGTGGCAGGAAATTCTTCATACCGCGCTTGAACTCGGCATTGTTGAAGGTTTCCGGCGGCAGGTAGAACGAGTCGTCGTTTTTCGACGCGTCGAACGCCTGCCCCATGGCGCTCGAGTTCTTCTGCGCCTCGTTCTGCTGATCCTGCAGGCCTTTTTGGGTCGAATACATGGTAAGCATTGTCGTTTTCATGGCCTTCATGTTTTCGATCATCGAGGGCATCAGCGCCACCAACTGGGGCATCAGCGAGTCGAGGTGATCCATGACGGGTAGCAGGCCCTGGATGTCATCGGTCATTGTGTCGATGCCGTCAAGGGTGTCGAAGACGGACCGGATGGCCCAGCACGCCGGGATGTCGTAGCAGTGCTTCTCCCAGTAGAAGTAGCTGCGGATAGGCCGGAAGAAGTCGTCGAAATCCGAGATGTGGTCACGCAATTCGGCCACATCCATCGTCATGTTGTGCATCTTTCCGACCATGTCGTGCATGGTGTCGGCCATCTGCTGGGTCAGGCCCTGCATCTTGACCATGCTGTCGATGGTCGTCTGCATCTCGTCGGCCTGCTTGAGCATGTCGGCCATCTGATCCTGTTGGTACTTCTGATTCATCTGCTGGCTGACGCCTTGCATGCTGATCTGAAACGGGATCGAGGTGTGCTCGATCGGCGTGCCCTGCGGTCGGGTGATCGCCTGCACGCGAGAGATGCCGGGCACCCGGAAGATGGCCTTGGCGACCTTGTCGATGACCAGGAAGTCGGCGGAATTGCGAAGATCGTGGTCACTTTCGATCATCAGCAGCTCGGGGTTCATCCGCGCCTTTGAGAAGTGCCGGTCCGCGGCGGCGTAGCCGGCGTTCGCCGGCAGGTCGGCGGGCAGGTATTTGCGGTCGTTGTAGTTGGTCCGGTATCCGGGCAGGG
>Ga0306922_10001840_pt1 | contig 19414 bp, 17 predicted proteins | sample sta12Cox44000082_FD_203758 | JGI IMG/M metagenome (GOLD analysis project Ga0306922, IMG submission 203758) | Lab enrichment of tropical soil microbial communities from Luquillo Experimental Forest, Puerto Rico - statoxic.12C.oxic.44.000.082 (v2)... | ecosystem: Environmental > Terrestrial >... | reverse complement strand
GCCGAGCCATTCTACAAACGCGCCCTGGCGATCTGCGAGAAGGCGCTCGGCCCTGAGCATCCATACGTTGCGCAAAGCCTGAACAACCTGGCCGAGCTCTACCATAATCAGGGCCGCTTCGCCGAAGCCGAGCCCCTCTGCATGCGCGCTCTGGCGATCTGGGAGAAGGCGCTCGGCCCTGAGCATCCATACGTTGTGCAAAGCCTGAACAACCTGGCCAGGCTCTGCCTGGCGCAAGCTCGCTATGCCGAGGCCGAGCCATTCTACAAACGCGCCCTGGAGATCTGCGAGAAGGCGCTCGGCCCCGAGCATCCATACGTTGCGCAAAGCCTGAACAACCTGGCCGAGCTCTACCATAATCAGGGCCGCTTCGCCGAAGCCGAGCCCCCCTACATGCGCGCCCTGGCGATCCGGGAACAGGCACTCGGCCCCGAGCATCCAGACGTAGCTATCAGCCTAAACAACCTGGCTGGACTCTACCACGTGCAGGGCCGCTATGCCGAGGCCGAGCCGTTTTACAGGCGCGCCCTCGCGATCCGCGAGAAGGCGCTCGGCCCCGACCATCCGGATGTCTCCATCAGTCTAAATAACCTGGCCATTCTCTATGAAGCGCAAGGCCGCTATGCCGAGGCCGAGCCGCTCCACAAACGCGCGCTGGCGATCCGGGAACAGGCACTCGGCCCCGAGCATCCAGATGTCGCCACCAGCCTAAACAGCCTGGCCGCGCTATATTGGGCGCAGGGCCGCTATGCCGAGGCCGAGCCGCTCCACAAACGCGCCCTGGCGATCCGCGAGAAGGCGCTCGGCCCCGACCATCCGGATGTCGCCATCAGTCTCAATAACCTGGCTGAACTCTGTCGAGCGCAAGGCCACTATGCCGAGGCTGAAGCGCCCCACAAACGCGCGCTGGCGATCCGGGAACGGGCACTCGGTCCCGAGCATCCAGATGTCGCCACCAGCCTAAACAACCTGACCGTGCTCTACCATAATCAGGGCCGCTATGCTGAGGCCGAGTCGTTTTACAGACGCGCCCTGGCGGTCCGCGAGAAGGTGGTCGGCGCTGACCATCCCGATGTCGGCACCATCCTCAATAACTTGGCTTCGCTCTACCAGGAGCAGGGCCGCTACGCCGAGGCTGAGCCACTCTACAGACGTGCCCTGAAGATCCATGAGCGGGCGCTCGGCCCCGAGCACCCAGACGTTGGGCAAAGCTTGAACAATCTGGCCATGCTCTGCCTAGCACAGGCTCGCTATGCCGAGGCCGAGCCGTTTTACAGACGCGCCCGAGCTATCACCGAGAAAGCGCTCGGCGCTGACCATCCCCATGTCGCCACCAGCCTAAACAACCTGGCCGTGCTCTATAAAGCGCAGGGCCGCTATGTCGAGGCCGAGCCGCTCCACAGACGCGCCCTGGCGATCCGCGAGGGGGCGCTCGGCCCCGAGCATCCAGACATTGCGCAAACCCTGGACAACCTGGCCGAGCTCTACCGCACGCAGAGCCGATACGCCGAGGCCGAACCGCTCTGCATGCGCGCGCTGGCGATCCGGGAACGGGGACTCGGCCCCGAGCATCCAGACGTTGGACGAAGCCTGAATAACCTGGCCATGCTTCACCGAGAGCAAGGCCGATACGTCGAGGCCCTGCTGGCAAGCACCCGCGCCGTCGCGATCATATTCAGACATTTGTCCGTCAGCTTTGGTCAACGATCTGGAGCTACCGATGCGGAACGGCGAGCCGATCGGGTCTACTTTTCAAACCACGTCGGGATTGCCGATCAGGCGGCCGAAAATGAGCCCGACCGGAGATCTGCCATAGCACTCGAGACATTCCGCGTCGCACAAATGGCGCACGTGTCGACTGCAGGGCGGGCGGTTGCCGGCATGGCGGCGCGTTTTGCTGCCGGCAGTGATGCCCTGGCCGCGGTCGTCCGCGAGCAACAGGACCTCGCGGACCGCTGGAGGTTTCTCGACGCGGCGATCGTCAGAGCGCTCAGCCGCATGCCGACCGAGCACAATTCAGCAGAAGAGGCTGCCACCCGTGCCTCCTTCGACGATACCGCTCGACAGCTCGAAGCGCTCAATACCCGGATCGCAGCAGAATTTCCCGACTATGCCGAGCTGAGCAATCCGCAACCGGTGCCAGTGGACATAGTACAAGGTCTCCTCTCGCCGGAGGAGGCTCTCCTGGTTTATCTCTGTAGCCAGCAGGACACTTGGCTATGGGTGGTTAGGCGCGTCGGAGTTTTCTTCATACGCACTGGAATCGGCGCCGGGTCACTCGCCGCTGAAGTAGCGGCGCTACGCGTACTCCTCGATCCGGAATTGAATCGCGATTTGCAAGCCTTTCCGGCCGGGCGCGCCTATGCGCTGCACCAGAAGATCCTCGCTCCCGCGGCACCGGTGATTGCCGACGCCAATCACCTCATCGTGGTACCGGACGGGCCGTTGCAGAGCCTGCCGCTCGGTGTGCTGGTGACCGAGCCACCCGAACGCGATCCTAAGGGTCAGGGAGAGCATCGCGATATCGCCTGGCTCGCGCGCGGCCACACTGTCACGGTGCTGCCTTCAGTGTCGTCTCTATGGTCATTACGCCAGCATGCCGCTGTTTCAGGGGCGGGCGCCCCGTTCCTCGGCATCGGTGATCCGGTGCTGCAAGGCTGCCCTCGCCAAGAGCGCGGGGCGAATTTGGCAAATATGTTCCGTGGATATCTCGCCAACGTGGAGAAGGTGCGCGAGCTTCAGCCATTGCCGGAGACAGCGAAGGAGTTGCGCGCCATTGCTCAGATAATGGGAGCAACTGATGACGATTTGCTGCTCGGCGAGCGCGCTACCGAGCCGATGCTCCGCCAGACCGCGCTCGACCGATATAAGGTTATTGCCTTCGCGACCCACGGCTTGGTGTCGGGTGGATTGGAGGGCTTGGCGGAACCCGCCTTGGTGTTGACCCCGCCGGCCGAAGCCTCACCCGAAACCGATGGGCTATTGACCGCATCCAAGATCGCCACCCTCAAGCTTGATGCCGACTGGGTGGTTCTGTCGGCATGCAACACCGCGGCCGGGGACGGGTCACCCGATGCTGGCGGTCTCACTGGGCTGGCGAAGGCGTTCTTCTATGCCGGCGCCCGCTCGCTACTAGTGTCGCACTGGCCCGTATGGTCGAAAGCCACAGTCGCGCTGACGACAGGTGCGTTTGCGGCACTGGCGCAGGAGTCCTCCATCGGTCGGGCGGAGGCATTTCGGCGTGCAATGATGGCGATGCTCGAGCCGTCGAAGCCGGCCTGTTTCGCACATCCACAAGTTTGGGCTCCCTTCATCCTGGTCGGCGAAGGTGGTGGGTCCAAATAGGGCAGCTGTACGAGGGAGAAATACATTGGGGCGCTCGTACCCGGTAGCGCGGCGGCACCTACCTCTGCGGGGCAGAGGGAGAAGATGTTCCGGGCAGACGATGCAGTGATGCATCAGCGCCGATGCAAACATCGGTGTTCGCGGGAGCGCGGAACGTTCGGGTGGGCATTGTCAACTTGGCCGCCCGTGGTATGCTCGTTGTGTCGGTGGCGCGGCGGCTCGGGTCGGAAGGTCCTTTGCTTGCCTACTGCGCTGCCCCGCTTTAACCGAGCGGGGCCGTAAAAAGGCGCCCTGGGTTCGTTAAGTTGACAATGCCGAGGGTCGTAATGCCGCGAGAAACAGTGTCCGTCGGTGCGAACTCGGAGGTCAGGTTCGCCAGCGGGACAACTCTGACGGGGATCGGGGGCGCCGTGACCGCCACGCAGTACACGCCCGCGCGGAGCGGGCTGCGCTCCGCCACCCTTCCCTCGGAGATAGATAGCAGCCCGGAGTTCGAGCGAGCGTTGCAAGAGCTCGGCATCTACGAGCAGGAGACGATCCATCTAGACGTATCGGCGTCGGCAACGCCCCTGCGGGGCGGCGCGGGAATCCCCGTACTGCGTCCTGCGATCCCGGCCGGCGACACCGCGCCTCGCGTCGTGCTCTACCAAGACGAGTCCGGAGGCCTGAGCTGGCACTTCGCGACGCGTGCCCGGACTGACGAAGAACGGGCGCGGGCGCGCCAGCGTGGGCTCCGCCTCGATGGCGTTGCCACTGGCGAGTTCCGGATCCCGCTACGCAACGCGCCCACGCGCAGGGCAATGGAGCCCGGGCTACCGCGGCGATCGCTGCGCGGCCCTATCACCAAGATCGGGCGCAAGATCCTCAAGGTCCTCGTTGTGCCGCTTGCGGGTGTGATCAGCGGCCCGGTGCAAGATATCGCAGGCATGATTGAGCGCAAGCATCGCCGGAACCTCATCTGGCGGGTGACCTCCGACAATTACCGGCGTGCTCCGACGGAGCCGGTCTCGGACTGGTCTGGTCTGAAAGGCAAGCGCGCCCTGCTCGTTATGCACGGCATCTTAAGCACAGCGGAGGCAATGCTGTCGTCGCTGCCCGAAGCCGCTATGCGGCGCTGGTGCGAAGCGTACGAGGGCCGCGTGCTCGCCTTTAATCACCTGTCGGTCACACAGTCGCCCGAGGACAACGCGCGGTTCTTCCTCGAGCAGGTCAAGACAGCGCTCCCCGGTGACTCAATAGAGTTCGACGTGCTCTGCCACAGCCGGGGAGGCATTGTATCGCGCGCGCTGGCCGAGCGGGGCCGAGCCCTGATGCCGGACACCAATTGCAACTTCGCTAGTGTGTTCTTCGTGGCCACGCCAAACCAAGGCTCCGTGCTCGGAGACCCCGAGCACATGGTGGACATGCTAGATGTCTTCACCAATTTCCTTACTGCCTTTCCGGATGGCCCGATCCTCTACTCGATCGAGGTCCTGTTGGGTTTGGTGAAGGTGGTCGCCACCGCAGCCGGGACTAGCCTGCCCGGGATCGCGACGATGGGGACCGATGGTTACATCAGCAGGGTCCTCAACACCCAGCCCATCCGCCCCGCTGCTCGCTATGGGGCGGCAGCGTCCGACTACATGCCCGCGCCGGGCAGCGACAATGGCTACCTTCTGTGGCGGTTCGCGGACTCCGTGCTGGACCGCGTCTTTCTTAAAGACGATGGCCCAGTGGCCAACGACCTCGTCGTACCATGTGACGGGGTGTGGAGCGGCAACGGACACCCATCGTTCCCCATCGAGCGACCGCTGCTGTTTAAGCCCGCTGACAGTGTCTGGCACTCCGGATTCTTCGCCCGGACAGAGACCGTGGCTCACATCGAGCAACATCTCGGGATCCGCCGCCGAGGGGTCCTTCGCGGCGGACCTGGTGGCGAGGTCGACCGCGGTCCGACGGCTGCAGGGCCCGCGACGGTAGAGCGGGAGCCACGGATCGAGTTCCACGAGCAGGTCACCGAGGGCGAGACGTGGCCCTTGACGGTGCGCCTCGATGAGGCAAGCCAGCGCCAAGACGTCGAACGGCTGATATCGCTACTACTGGCTGCAGGCGAGGACCAAGTCGAGCTGGCTGTAGATCTCAGCGCACCCGGCTTCGAGGTGCAGGGTGAGCGCTATGCAACGATCACCGTGAAGCGCGAGCGGGACCCCAGCTCGGAACAAGCTGTGTTCCGGCTTAGGGCCGTTCCGCCCGGTCCCGAGCCCGTGAAGCGCGTGATCATCGCGGCGTTCTGGCAGGGTAACAACTGCGTAGGTTCCGTGAGCCACACTACCACCGTGGTGCCAGCGGGATACGCGGGGCCCTACGTGGGCGACGGCACCGCGAAGGTGGATGCGCTCCGGCTGTTCCCGCAACGGCGGGAGGCTCCGGACTTGGTCATCTACGTGCGGCGCGTCGCGAAGCCTCCGGCCGAGACGTACGAAGTGGCGTTTCGCTGCCAGGTCTCGGGCGAGGAGTACGAGACGCGCCCGTTCGGCGAGTTCGACCTCGGCGCCGTAGAGATGGCCAAGTACCTCGGCGACGCGATCGACCCCACCTTCCGTAGCTTCCCTGCCGATCTCTCACTGACCGACCATGAGTTCGAGCGCCAACTGAGCGCCTGGAACGCGAATTTCATCACAACGCTAAGTGATCTCGGCAGGCGGCTGTGGCTCCTGCTGCCCCAGGCGTTTCGCGACGAATACTTGCGGCTGATGAGCCTGCCGTACCCGCCCCGGAGCATCTGCGTGCACTCCGACGAAATGATCTATCCCTGGGAGATCCTTCGGCCGAGCGGCGCCGTCGGGGCCAAGTACGTTGACATGCCACCCCTGGGGATCACGCACGTCCTGGGACGGTGGAAGACAGGGCTGGGAGCGCGGCCGCAGCCCCAGGCGTTAGCCGCGCCGAAGCTCGTCATTCTGACCCCTGCGTACAAGCACGACAGCCTAGTCGGTGCGGCGGACGAGCGCGATGCGCTCCTCCGCCTTTCGCCCCGCCCCGAAGTCCTGACGCCTGTCACCCGGTCGGCGGTGGAGCGCCTCCTTGCACGCATCGATCTGCAAATGGTGCATTTCACCGGGCACGGTGACTGGGACACGACGACTAACGCCGACCTGGCCTCGCTCCGGCTGGAGCAAGGCGGCAAAATTCCGGCCATGGGGTTCGCCAGCTGCCGGTTAGGCACCGAGGCTCACCCGATCCTATATCTCAACGCCTGCACGATCGGCCGGGTGGCCCAAGTGCTGGGACACCCTGGCGGGTTCGCGGCCAACTGTCTCGGTGGCGGCTGGGGCGGAGTGATTGCGCCTTACTGGCCGGTCTATGACCCTAAGGCTTGCGAATTCAGTCTCAAACTCTATGAGAAGTTGGGGATTGGGCGGTCTGTGGGCGAGGCTCTACAGGAACTGCGCGCAGAGGATCGAGAGGACCCGACTGCACTGAGCTACTCGTACTTCGGCGATCCGTGGACGCGGCTCCTGTTTGCCTGAGGGAGGAGCTTGCACCTGGCAGCCACTCCGGAAGCGTTGGACGAGCTATACCCGCTGGTCGTGGGCGGCGCGGTCGACCAGCTGCGCGAGCGCATGCTCGTTTTGTGGCCGCCCGAAATGGGCTTGGATCTGGACGACGTTCAGCTTCTGACAAAGTTCCTACTTGCTGTCCACCGGGAGCAAGGCGTGGCAGCTCTCCCCGTCTACTCTGCGTTCGCCGAACGACTGAAAAGCGCGGGGGATCGGGGCTGGCTGCAGACGCTAGCCGGGCGAGCCAAGGTCGTGGACGCCTACGAAGGCTTCGAGCGAGTCAAGCAGTGGCTGCGCCAACTGGCCGCGCAGACCGCACCGCCGGACGATGGAGCGGTCTTCCTTATGCTGGGTCGCGTTCTCATGACGCACGACGAGCCCGCGGCGGCTCGCTCTCATCTGAGCCGGGCGGTAATGCAAAGCCTGCTGGGTATCGAGTGGTACCGCCTCGAAAGTTATGACGCCGATCGCCCAAAGCTTCGCCAACAGGAGGATACGGGGGTTAGACTGACAGCCAATGGCCGGCGCAACCATCCCCTTCCGCTAAATCGTCGGACGCCATACCCCTATGAGCCGAGCTCGTAGGGGGGCGACCGCACCACCGTCTTCAGGTTCTGCTCCAATGCAAAAGAGGAGCGCGGCGCCAAGGCAGAGAATATGTCGCCGCTGTCAGGCTGCCTTGATGTTCGAACGTTTGATGTGATCGAGGTTGGCACCCTCGATGCGCACCAACTTTGTCAGGCCCACCCGTTTCGGCGAGTGGGCCACGCCGACGTCGTAGAAGTGCGCGTCACCCGGCTGCAGAACATAGGTCCGCTCCGGCTCGACCATTGTTGGGTTGGCCTCATCGCCCGGTTGAACAATGCGCCAGTCAGTCATTTCGGTATCTCCGACCGCGAGGCCATAAATCGCCCAGCTTGAGCCGTGATCGTGCGGCGTTTCATGCGCCGGGGTTTCGTAGACATGCCCGCAGATGCAAAAGCCAAGCTCTGGGTCTTTGTACAGGACTTTGCGCGGTCGCCACTGGTCTGCGGTCAGGTGCTGGGCGACAAATTCCTTGTCGAGCGACACCTTCGACACCAGCGCGCACACCGCTTGTTTCCCGGCAGGCCCGGCATCCGTCTTAAGGGCGTGGCGGATATCCGCGCTCAGCTGCTCCAGCGTATAGGCCATTTATTTCCTCCGGTGCTTACCTGCGTGACGAGCTCGGTTTTCATTACCCAATGCGTCGGAGCCGGTAAACAGGCCGACGGGATGGCGGCGGCGACGGCGAGGGTCGCCTCGCCAATCAGATCGTGCCAGCGGTCCCGTTTCGTGCATGATGATTCCTTATGCTGACTGATCGCACTGATCGCTACGACCTCGCCTTATCCACTGTGTCCGCTGCCGCGCGGGATGCCTACGTTCAGGCCTCCGATCTGGCGCTGACTTTCTACCCCGGCGCAGCCGAGGCCTATGACCGAGCCATCGCCGCCGACCCGGGATTTGCCCTGGCCCACACTGGTAGGGCCCAGGTGCTGATGAGACAAGGCGATGTTGCCGCAGCACGGGTCGCCCTGGGGGCCGCCAAGGACGTGGCTACCAGTCTGTCTGAGCGCGAGGCTAGTCACATCGGGTTCTTCGACCTTGTGTTCGCGGGCGGAAGGACGTGGCAATCGCGGCCGCCTACACACATCTGAAGGCATGGCCGCGCGACGCGCTGGTCGTCTCCAGTGCCGCAAACCCAAACGGCGTGATCGGCGGCTCCGGCCGCATCGGACAAAAGCATCAGATCGCGGCGCTGATGGACAGCCTGGCCCCGCATTACAGCGACGATTTTTGGTTCCTGTCCTATCATGCCATGGCGCTGTCCGAGGATGGTCAGCTCGCGGTGGCCCGGGCGAAGATCGAGCAATCGCTGGCCGCGAACCCGAACAACGCGCACGGCGCCCATGGCTTCGCCCATGTCTGTTACGAGGGTGGCGAGCTGGACGCGGCCCGCACCTTCCTGACCACGTGGCTCACCACCTATCCGCGCGAAGGCTTTTTCTACGGCCATCTGAGCTGGCATCTCTCGCTCTGCGAAATCCAGGCCGGCGAATGGACAAGGGCGCTGCGATTGTATCGGGACGCCATGGCGCTCGACCGGCACAGCGGCGGGCCTCAACAGAAGATGTCGGATGGGGCAGCTTTTTTGTGGCGGTCCGAACTCGCCGGCCATCCGCGCGACGCTGCAGCTTGGCGCGCATTGTACGACTACGCTAACGCTGCCTTGCCGCGGCCGGGCAGCGGGCTCGCCGACCTGCATGTCATCCTGGCACAGGCCGTGATAAGAGATGACGCCGCGCTCGACGCCCGTGCTCGCCAAATGGAGGAACTGGCGCGAGAGGGGCGTTACCCGTCCGGCTCTTACCTTCCGGCTGCGGCGCGGGGCTTCGCGGCGTTCGAACACGGGGATTTTTCGGCGCGATCGAGGCGCTCGCCCCGCTCACAGGGGAAAATGAACGCATTGGCGGTAGCCGAGCGCAGCACGATCTGATCGAGTTCACATTATTGAAGGCCTATATCAACGCCAATCGGCTCGAAGAAGCACGGCGTCTGATAAGTGCACGCAGGCTGGGCGCTTCCGGCATTCCGGTCGCGGGGCTTGCGGCGGTGCATTGACCGAGAGGATCGCTCAAGGTCGCCCTCTAATTTTGGTGACGATTAGGGGTGACCATTTGATCAATCCCAGCTAGGGCCGCTGTGTCGGGCGTGACGGTCGGGTGGAGATTGAGTTCGACGGCGACAAGATCTGGCTCGGAGTGCATGTCGTGACGTGCATCGAGAACTCGTTGAAGATCTGATGCCGATCTCCCCGTCCCATCGCTTCACGATGAGGGCGTGCAAGGGTTAGCCTTGACGCCCGATGGTTGCTTCTGCCCCATAGCGTCGTTGCCGCGCCCGGCCCTGAGGGTCTCAAGTGAGCGAAAGCGGATATTGGGTAAAGTGCGAAAATCATGAAACACGCTCTCCTGAACCTCGCCAAAGGCCGACATTTGCGGCTGGCTTGGTTACCCGTATCCTATTCCGGCTTTGTGATATTCAAGGAGAGCACCCTTGCCCGGCCCCGCGCAAGCGGCAGATGACCGGCCGGAAGACCCGGAGCTGTTCATCAGCTACGCGTCGGGCGACCTTGCCTGCGCCACTGCCTTACACGCGCGCCTGGCAGCGGAGGGATTTCGCGTCTGGTTCGACAAGGTCCGGCTGACCCCCGGATGTGACTGGCACAAGGATATCGAGGCCGGCTGCGAGGCTTCTCGCGTGATCCTGCCGCTGATCACCCCGAGATGGGCGAAATCGGAGTGGACGCGCTACGAGACCTATGCCCACGACGCCGTCATCCCGGTACTGGCCGAGGGCAAGTTAGAGGATGTGATGCCCCCGCCGCTGCGTCGCTGGAACGCCCTGGCACTGGACCCGCTGGCGGTGGAGGAGGCGGTCTGGCAGACGCTGCTGACCGCAATCCGCACCAAGCTGGCCGAGCCGGCGCCGGAGCGGGCATCGCGTATCGTTGATCTTCCTTATACCGCCAACCCGTTCTTCACCGGGCGGGACGACGATCTGGTGCGCATTCACGAGGAGCTGCACACGGCGCCGGTTGCCGCTCTGACCCAGGGGCGGGTGCGGGCACTGGCGGCGATGGGCGGCATCGGCAAGACCACGCTCGCCAATGAATATGCCCGGCGCTATTGGCGGCTCTATCCCCAGATCCTGTGGGTGGACGCGCGTGCCGGTCTGGAAAGCGGCTTCGCGCTGTTGTTCGGCAAACTGTTGCCCGGACGCTCTGACATCCTCCGGTGCGGCCAAAGCCGGTGATCACCTCGTCGGCGATCAGCAGCACGTCGTGACGGTCGCAGATCTCGCGCAGCCGGGGGAAATAGGAGGGTGGCGGCACGATGACACCGCCGGCACCCATGACCGGCTCGGCGATGACCGCCGCAATAGTGTCCGGGCCTTCAGCGAGGATCGCCTGCTCGACCGCATCGGCCGCCCCAGTCCCGGGCTCCTCATTGCCCGCCCAGCGATAGGGGTAGGGGGCGGCGACCTGGATGAACCCGGGCACCAAGGGTCCGAACATGTTGCGATAAGCGGCCATGCCGGTGGCGCTCATCGCCGCCAGGGTCACGCCGTGATAGGCATGAATGCGCGAGATGATCTTGGTCTTTTCGGGCTTGTCTTTGATCTTCCAGTAATAACGCGCGAATTTGAACGCGGACTCGTTGGATTCGGCACCCGCTGTCGTAAAATAGGCGGCGGCGGTATTGGGGTAGGCATGGCCGACGATCTTCTCGGCGAGCCGGACGGCCGGCTCGTTCGTCGCACCGATATAGGCCGAGGCAAAGGCGATCCGCCGCATCTGAGCGCTTGCTGCCTCGGCCAGCTCGGCGCGGCCGTGGCCGACATTGACGTTCCACAACCCCGAAAGCCCGTCGATGTATTCGCGGCCCTCGGCGTCGTACAGCATCGCGCCACGCCCCTCGGCGACGACCAGCGGCTGCTTGTGATCATCGGGATAATGCAGCGGGTGGACGAGGTAACGCCGATCCGCTTCGAGAAGTTGGCTGATGTCGTCCATTGGTCGCTCCTGACCGCAAAGCCCCCTCGTCTTAGCCTAACCGCGTCGGCCTTGCCGAAACAACGGCGAAGCTGATTGACACCCGGCGCGGCCAGTCTCAGCCTGCCACAACGCCGAAATCGAAGGGTGTCGGATGCCCGAGCTGTATTCTTCGAGCCCTCTGCCGATCCGCGACGATCTGTTAGCGGCGCATACGCAGGCCTGGGAGCGGATTGCGCGGCCCGGCACCTGGTGGGATGGGACGGCGCGGGTCGCGATCGCCGCCGAGACGCGCCAGGCGTCGCATTCCGCGCTCTGTCGCCGCCGCAAAGAGGCGCTGTCTCCGCTGGCGGTCGAGGGCGACCATGACAGCCTCGGCCAATTGCCTGAGCTTGCCGTCGAGGTCGTGCATCGCGTACGAACCGATCCCGGCCGCCTCGGCGAAAGCTGGTACCGTAGCGTCATCGCCCGCGGTCTCAGCGAGGAGCAGTATGTCGAGATCGTCTCGGTCATCGCTCACGTTGTTGCGATCGACACGATGGCGCACGGGCTCGGTCTCGATCCGCTGCTGTTGCCCGATCCGGAGCCGGGAGTGCCGACGCGCCGCCGTCCCGCAGGCGCCAAACCGGGCGGTGCCTGGGTTCCCTGGCTCGAACCGGCCGACGCGATTGACGCCGAGGCGGGGATCTATCCGAGTGGTCGGCCGCCGGCAAACATCATGAAGGCGATGAGCCTGGTGCCGGACGAGGTGCGTAGCTTTTTCGACCTCGTCAGCCACCAATACCTGCCTGGCGAAGTCATGCGCGACTTCGCGCACGAATACCGGGCAATCAGCCATGCCCAGATCGAGCTGCTGGCGGCACGGGTGTCGGCGCTCAACCAATGTCTCTATTGAACCACCAGTCATGCCTTGCTGCTCCGTGCGAGCGGCCCCACCCATGACAGGGCGTATGATCTCGGCGCGGTCACCGGCGTTATCGACGGCGACGGCGGGGTTCCTCACGGCAGCCTCCTCGTCGCCTTTGCCGAAGCGGTGCTCGGGGATGACGACGTAGCGCTGATCCGGGCGCGCGGCGCAGTGCAGAAGACGCTGGGTGCAGCGGGACTGGTCGATGCGGCGGGGGTGGTCGGCCTCTTCAATGCGATCGACCGTGTCGCAGACGCGACCGGGATCCCGCTCGAGCCCGAGAAGGCGGCGGCGAGCGCCGACTTCCGCGCGGCCCTCGATCTCGACCGCTTCGCCGTAGCCATGAGAACCTAACTTCACCTGGCAAACCGTCGCGGTTCTCGGCTTTCCGGCCGTCTTGCGTCCAGGATCATCGAGTGGCGCGCCAGCCCGATCAACGCGTCGCGCATCCGCAGTTCGGCCGCCGCAGGTCCTGAGAGCGGCGCCGCCGAGCCAAACGACACGGCCAGCGGCAGCACCTCCTTTGACCCCTGCATCACCAGCGCCCGAGGGATCGGCGTGTCGGCATACCAGGCGCACAACCGTAGCACGCCGCGCGACTCCGGCGACAGTTTCGCCGCTGTCGCCTGCCAGGTAATGATCACCGGATCCGGATACTCGGTCGAACCCAGCGCCCCGCGCGCCAGCAGCTCCGCCGCGGCCTCATGGTAGAGCCGCAGATAGCCCGCGAAATCGACCCCGGCGCCGGGGGCGGCGATGTAGGCCGCCGCCTGCTCCAATGCCTGGATTGCAGCAGACCGACAAGGCGAAGCTGGTGCTGGAGGAACTGTGCGGACGCGCCGAGCGGTTACTGGTGCTCGACAATGTCGAAGATGCGGAAAGCGTCCGTCCCTGGCTGCTGCGCGACCCGACAACCGGATGCCGCACCCTGATCACCTCCCGCTACGCGGACTGGCCGGCGGCGGCCGGCATCCGAACGATCCAGCTGTATGTGCTGGAACCGGAGCCGGCGCGGCAGTTCCTGCTGGTGCGCACCGGCCGGACAGCGGAGGGGACTGAAACAGGCGGCCTGTGACGATACAGCGGAGGGGACTGAAACAGGCGGCCTGTGACGATCTGGCCCGGGAGCTGGGCTACCTGCCGCTTCGCGCTCGGCCGTTGGGGGGTCGAGCCGGACCTGGTCTCCTTCGCCAAAGGGGTGACGAGCGGCTATCTGCCCTTGGGCGGGGTGCTCTCATCCAAACGCGTGCACGAGGCGATCGAGAGCGCACCGGCCGACCGCAGGTTCATGCACGCGGCGACCTATTCTGGCCACCCAGTGTGCTGCGCCGTCGGCCTGCGAAATATCGAGATCATCGAGAGCGAAGGGCTGGTCGAGCGCGCCGCAGAAATGGGAAAGCGTCTGCTGGCGGAGCTCGAAGAGCTGCGCGACCTGCCTTCCGTCGGCGATGTGCGCGGGCTCGGCATGATGTGCGGGGTTGAGCTGGTGACCGACCGCAACACTAAGGCGCCCGCGCTGGGGGTAGGGGCACGCCTGACTCGCGAGGCCTTGGCCCGCGGGCTGGTGCTGCGCGTGCGTCCCGGCGGCGCCAACCCTCCGGTCGGCGACACGATCTGCCTGGCGCCGCCGCTGATGACCCCGCCCGAGGTGCTCGACCGCATCCCGCAAATATTGCGCGCCGCGATCTCTGCCGCGATACCCTCGTAGCGGGAGGGTGAGGGGCAGCATCGCAGAAGCTGAAAATATGACGACACACACCATCGGCATCGTCATCGAAGGGGCGACCGGACGCCTCGGCTCGACGCAGCACCTGCGGTCCCTGATGACGATCCGCAGCGAGGGCGGGCTGCCGCTGGGGAATGGCGACTGCCTAGTCCCCGAACCGGTGTTGCTCGGCCGCGACCCCGCAAAGCTCACTGCGCTGGCGGCGACGCAGGGCGGCCTCAAATGGAGCACTGACCGCGAGACCTGTCTCGCCGACCGCAGCCTCGCGATCTATTTCGACGCCAGCGCCACCGGCGGGCGAGCGCAACGCACCGCAGCGGCGCTCGCCGCGGGCAAGCACGTCTATCTTGAAAAGCCGCTCGCCGAGACCCTCGCCGATGCACTCGATCTGGCGCGCCGCGCCGAGCGCGCCGGGCTCAAAAACGGCGTCGTGCAGGACAAATTGTTCCTGCCGGGCCTCGTCAAATTGCGCAAGCTCTACGAGGCCCAATTCTTTGGCCGTGTGCTGTCGGTGCAGCTCGATTTCGGCTGGTGGGTGTTCGACGGAGAGCTTTGGCCGGCGCAACGCCCGAGCTGGAATTACCGCAAGGCTACCGGTGGCGGTCTGATCCTCGATATGTTCGCCCACTGGCGCTACATCTTTGATCGCCTCCTGGGCGAGATCAGAGCCGTTTCGTGCCGTCACCTGACCGCTCTGCCTGAGCGCCGCGACGAGCGCGGCAAGCCTTACGCCGTCGATGTCGAGGACACGGCCTTTGCCATGTTCGAACTGGCCGGCGGGGTATTGGCTCAGGTCAGCTCGTCCTGGGCGAGCCGCGTCAAACGCGACGACCTATTCCAGATCCAGGTGGACGGCACTTTAGGCTCTGCGGTCTGCGGTCTGCACCGCTGCTTTGTGCAGCCGCTGGTCGCGACACCAAAGCCGTTTTTCGACCCGGAACGGCCGCAACCAGTGATATTCGACCAGCAATGGCAGGAAATGCCGGATCTCGAGCCGGTTCGCAATGGCTATCGCGCCGGTTGGGAACTGTTTCTGCGGCATGTCGTCGAAGACGCGCCGTTCCCTTCACCCTTTCTCGAAGGCACTAAAAGCCTCCAGCTAGCCGAAGCCTGCTACCAGAGCCACAGGGAGCGCCGGTGGATCGACCTGCCGAAACTGGAGCTGTGATTCACAGCCCAGCCTGAGATGAATCGAGTAATATCACAGGCTTATTCGTCATTCCGGCTGTGCTTCATTCTTTCGATCCAGCCGACATCGAAGTAGCGCTTTGTGAGCGCCGCCTCTACCCACCCGCAATGTGTGGTCTTCGTTCGGTCCAATCGATGCAGAATCGGCAGTAGTAACCGCGCGTCGAATTAAGCCCGAGAAGGTCAATCCCGAACCTATTGAGAAGACGGGCCGAGTGGCGTAATCTCAGCAGCTTCATCGCTCAGAGCGATGTATTCGTGGGTAGTGAAAAAGTCGGTTAGGTCTACAACCAGACGACCCGCAAGGTGGACATAGCAAATTCGAGCGGCGCTGAGCTCCTTTGCCTGACGGGACAAGGGACGGTATCGTGGTCTATTTTCCAAGGCGAGAGCGACGATGCCGCCCCCACAGCCGCGTCGCAGCCGCGCCAATTTGCGGCCACCATCGCGGTCCGCGTCGGCGGTTGACCGACTTCTCAAAAATCAGAACCCATTGGAAAATCGTAATAATCTTCGACCATCTTCGCCGCACCTGGTCGTGGGCAAACGTCCGGGAACCGCGCCGCAATTTTGCGGTCCGAAATTCACGGACACAAGAGCCATAGCTGTTCCGATCCCCAATGTTAGGTTCAGGCATTCGACGATTCGACGGTGAGGCGCTCGGCGGCCGCCGCCTCGCGAGGACCCCGCCTAGGCGCGTCACGCCCTGGCTGGCGGCTTCGACAATCGCACCACCGGCTCCAGAAGCGATCGCGGTGTTCTCTTCAGCCGGGGATGACTCCCATCCCCATCACGTTTTTAGACCGCAAAATCGCGGCGTGGTTATTCAGGCGTTGCCCGCGGCCAGTTGAAGGGAGAATAATGCCAGATTCTTACGTTTCCTCAATGGGTTCTGCCTTTACAGAGACCGGATAACCACCAACTGCGGACCGCGATGGTGACCGCAAATTGGCGCGGCTGCGAAGGGACCTTGGCCAAAAGATCCGGCAACGATCCGAACGGCGCGGCCGCGGCGCGGTGCAAGGAATTTCGCCGATGCATAAGAGCAATGCAGGATTACTGGCTGGCTTAGGGCTGGCTGGGGCGATGGCCACGGCCTGCACCAGCCAGGTCAATGCCCCGACCACAGTGACGCTCGTCTCGCATGACGGGATGGCGATGCAAGCGCCAACCAGCGGGAAAATCACCACTGTCGAGGGCGCCTGGACCTTTGGCGCGACGGGCAACACGGCTGGCGATTACCCGCTGTTGCTCAATGGTTCGGCCGCCAACGGCGGCTGGGCGGCCTCGCTGCAGGTCACCAATGGCAATCTCTATGCCTTCGCCAAGTCGGGGGGACACTACTGGATCCGTTTCAACGGCGCTTGGGTCGATATCGGTGCGGGCGCCCCGGTAAAGGGCACGTTTGCAACCAAGGTCACCGTTATCCGTAACGGGACGAAGACGCCCGACAACGCGCCCGCCGGCACGGTGATCGCCACTGTAGAGGTGACAATGTCGCGGTCTGGCGCGCCGTTCACCGGCCGCCTCGTCTCAGGCAACCCGCTGTTCACGTTTCGGGGCATGAACGTGGTGCTGGCGCGCGCTTTGGCTCCTTAGGACGATGGGATCCACAACGCGAGGATTACCGCCCTGCAGTGACGCCAATTGGCGCACGGCACGGCCCGCCCCGATCCCGGCGCGACCCATCTTTGGCGTGAGCGGCTAGTTTGCTCGAGATACGGCGGTCGAAAAATCGATATGGTTGCGACTGAGACCCGGCGGCGGACGGTCGATCAAACGCTTGGTACCCCCCCCCTCGGAGGGCGGGTCTCGACCCTAAGCCGCCGTTCGCCACCCTCAAGACACATCATACAAACTGGACCCCCCTCACCCGTTAGGGGCGAGAGGCCGAAGATGACAGCTCTTTCCGGCCGCAACGCCACCGTCGCCTGCGCAACTCACCCTAGCTGCACTGTCCTGACTTTTTCTTGGCTGTGTTGCCGCTGCCCATAATCAGCGGTGTGTTGTTGAGGCACTGCAAGGTGCCGCTGAAAATGTTGCCCATGGACCTATTCGGCGGTCCCCGTAAGATCGCGCTGAGCGGGATGCTGTTCTCGCTGATCCAGCCGTTCGAAATTCTCATCGTCTTTGGCGGCGATTCGACACATGCTCCAAATCCACAAACCGATCAACAGGCCAAGAGCCGAAAGTGCGTAGATCATACCGACGCAGTCGCGCTAATCTATGCCACAGGCTACCACAATTGACATCGATTAGCCACGAATACTTGTACTTAGTTAATGTCATGATAATAACGTTAACAAAACTGGTAGGGCTTTCAGAAAAATGCTGATCAGCAAAGAAAACAATATTTAAGATGTTTAATGAGAGCCCTTTTCGCCGCGGCGTGGGCGAGGTCGACCTTCCCCCACGAGTGTCGTATGCATGCAACATTTGCCGCGTTGTCTTCTACGCCGGGCCGACGCGACCGTCGCATTTTACCCGCCGTCGCGCTGACAAAAAGAACAGAACCCCTCGCCCGGCCACGGGTGAGGCGCGCAGAGTCTCAGCCTCTATACACGGCACCGCGATAAAGCTGACGACCAGCGGTGAGAGCGTTACGTCAGCTGCATTGCCCTGACTTTTTCTTTGCAGTGTTGCCGCTGCCCATAACCAGCATCGTATCGCTCAGGCACTGTAATGTGCCGCTGACATTGTTGCCGACGACATCGGCGGGGCCGGTATTGTTGTTGACCGACATGTTGTTGGTTCTCGAAGAGGAACCGCTCGACCTCTCACCTCGCGCCGACCGATATCTTCCAGTCCGATTTCGATCGCCAGCTCTACCGGATCACGCTGGTCGGGCAGCCGCTCGTCGGCGTCGATGGTCGGCCTTCGACGGCAATCGAGGGAGTGCCGATCCTGTCAGCGGCGGAAGAGCTGCAGATGATGGCGGCCGATTAGCCGCCCTCGTCATATGACGCCGCGACGCTTGGAGGGGAGAGTCACGAGCGAACTCGTCTCGGAAGTGGATTTCCGGAGCTCGCAAAAAATCAGATTTTCAGAGGTTTTTGGATGATTCCGGCCTCTTAAAAAGCGGTTTCGCGCGGTCAGATCGTCGCGCTACAGATCGCGCTGTTTTCCCTTGCTCAACCGAATTAGAAGGCGATGGCGCGATCTCCGCGTTCGTCTCACGCGCAATGCAATTTTCCGAAATCGTTACGGATTAGGTGTGTCAATTGCGAATAAAAGCCTGCGGTATTTCGAATTCCGGCTGTATGTCATCATCTTTGAGATCTTTGAGGCCGACCTTGTCCCAAAAACTGCGGTATTTCGAATTCCGGCTGTATGTCATCATCTTTGAGATCTTTGAGGCCGACCTTGTCCCAAAAACTGGAACCAAGCTCTCCGCCTACAAAATTCGCATCCTTGCGGCATGGAATGTTCGCGACTTCCTTTCCATTATTCTGGACTGCGATACCTTCAACTTCCTGCAGACAGGTCTCCGCCCGCTCGTGGGGGGTAAAGCAGCTCTTCCCCCATTTGCCGACCGCATCGAACACCGTATAGGTGTAGTTGTTATTCTTGAATTGTACAAATGAACCAAAGCCCCCGGAATACGTCTGTTCGAATGGGACAAAGAGACCGGTAGGAGGTTGCGGCGTCGTCGGGTAAACAAGTTCAAGCTTATCCTTTGATCCGTAGCGATATTGCAGATAACCTGCTTCCTTCGACAGATTTGGCGAGGCACAGATCGAGAGAAAATGAGTTCCGGTGGGACACGAAAAGACGACTGTCTCGTTGGTATGGCACAGGGTGTAAGCGCTCGCAGCAAGCACCGGAGATGGCAGCGACAACGCGAGCAGGAGGATCGCATTCGGCTTCATGGCAATCTCCCGACAAACAGGGTGGATCCGTGCGAGGTGTTGTTCGCTGAGGGGCCATGCCAAATCGGCACCGCGCACCGTCGCCCCAATGCCTTACCCGTCGGCGCGATCAGCATTGTCATTCTCCGTTGCCGTCGTGTTTACCCCGTGTGTCCCCTAGCAGGATGCGGAAAAAGTCGGCCTATTGGTCGAGATATTGGGTTATAAGTCATGTCGCGTGACGAGATGTGGGGGACGTCCGATGCGCGGTTGGGATGTCAAGAG